>Ga0066376_10002101_pt1 | contig 18798 bp, 12 predicted proteins | sample Knorr_S15_td_Bot_FD_77009 | JGI IMG/M metagenome (GOLD analysis project Ga0066376, IMG submission 77009) | Marine microbial communities from Southern Atlantic Ocean transect - Knorr_S15_td_Bottom_ad_5009_LV_A | ecosystem: Environmental > Aquatic > Marine > Oceanic | place: Southern Atlantic... | reverse complement strand
GCAATGAGTTTTCCTAAACTCTCTGGCGTTAATTTTTCTATAAAAATAGTGTTTGTGGGTTTATTGCCTTCAAAAACTTTAAACGGAATTATTTTATTGTTTTCTTCAGTTGCTTCAAAACTATTCAATTCAGAAATAACTTCTTCTTTGGTTTTTCCATTTAATAGTGCTTGAGTTTGGGCGAAAAAATTAGACATAAGTTTGTCTTGATGCTTCTTATTATTATGCAAACATTTAGCAAAACCAATAAAATCTGTAGGAATTAATTTTGTGCCTTGATGTATTAATTGAAAAAATGCATGTTGCGAATTTGTTCCTGGCTCTCCCCAAATAATAGTTCCTGTTTGGTAATCGATGTTTTCACCATTTCTATCAACACTTTTTCCATTACTTTCCATAATGGCTTGCTGCAAATAAGTTGCAAACTGATTCAAATATTGTGAATATGGAATTACAGCTTCGCTTTCTACCTTAAAAAAATTATTATACCAAATACTGATAAAAGCTAATATTACAGGAATATTAGTGTTGAAATCTTCATTTTTAAAATGCGCATCCATTTTATGTGCTCCAGCCAGTAAAGTTTTGAAATTATCGTAACCAACTGATAGACTTATGCTTAAACCAACAGCACTCCATAATGAAAATCGTCCACCAACCCAATTCCACATCGTGAAAATATTTGCTTCTTCAATTCCAAACGCTTTTATATCTTCAATATTAGTAGATACAGCAACAAAGTGTTTGGCAATATCTTGTTTTGATGCCGATTTTAAAAACCACTCTTTAATTGTATTAGCATTCGAAAGCGTTTCCTGTGTTGTAAATGTTTTTGAAACAATTACAAATAGTGTGGTTTCTGGATTTAACTTTTTAAGTATTTCATTAACATGATCGCCATCTACATTGCTTACAAAATGTGTTGTTAGATGATTTTTGTAATACTGAAGAGCATCTACAACCATTGCTGGCCCAAGATCTGAACCTCCAATACCAATATTTACAATATCAGTAAATGGTTTGCCTGTAAATCCTTTTTGTTTTCCATCAACAATTTGTTTGGTGAACTTTTTAATTTTCTGTTTTACTTGATGAATCTCGGGAATTATATTTTTACCGTCAACAAAAATTTTATCGGTTTCTTTAGCACGTAATGCAGTATGCAAAACTTCTCTATTTTCAGTTTTGTTTATTTTATCGCCTGAAAAATATTTGGAAATCGCATTTTGCAAATCAACTTCTTCAGCCAATTCTAAAAATAAGTCTATCGTTTCTTGAGTAATTCTGTTTTTAGAATAATCAACATAAAAATCATCCCATTTAATTGTAAAACGATTTGCTCTTTGTTCATCTTCATTAAACCACTGTTTCATTTGAACATCTTTAATATTCATAAAGTGTTCTTCTAACTTGCTCCAAGCTTTTGTTGTTATGGGATTTATGTTCTTTAACGCCATTTAGTCCATTTGTATGACAAGAGATTCGAAGTCTTTATCTTGAGGTTTTTCTTCTAAAAACTCAATATTATCTATCTGAATTTTTATTGGTATTATAAATTTTAAATAGCTTGCTTTTAATTCTTCAGAAATAGGTTTGGCTTCAGGAAGTTTTTGCCTAAATGGATCTACCTGTATGCCATTTTTCCAAAATCGATAACATACGTGTGGTCCACTAGTATTTCCTGTCATTCCAATCCAACCAATAACATCGCCTTGTTTTACAAAATCACCAACTTTTACATTGCGGTTTTTCATGTGTAGGTATTGCGTGGAATAGGTAGCGTTGTGTTTTATTTTTACGTATTTGCCATTACCTCCTTTACGTGTAGATTCAACAACAGTTCCATTGGCTGTAGCCAAAATTTGTGTGCCGTTTGGAGCAGCAAAGTCTGTGCCTTTGTGAGGTCTTATTCTATTTCCATAATAAGCGATTCGCCTTCGTAAATTATATCGAGATGAAACGCGACTAAACTGTACAGGTCCTTTTAAAAATGCTCGTCTAAGATTTTTGGCGTCTTCGCTAAAATAATCGCTAATCCCTTTTACGCTATCGGTTTCAAAATCGAAGGCATAAAAAGATTCGTTTCTATGTTCAAAATAGGCAGCCTTGATATGGTGTATTCCTCCGTAAATAGTGTCATCAATGTATTTATCGGTATAAATAACTTTAAAACGATCGCCTTTTTGAAGACGGAAAAAATCTATCGTCCAAGCATAAATATCAGACATATCATAAGCCAAAACCATGCTAATGCCTTGTTGATCTAAGGCTTCAGAAATTGTACTTGTTATAACTCCTGAAGCTTCTTTCTCAACATATTTTACAGGTTTCCTTTTTATATATGCTTTTGTAATAGAATCCTGAAAATCTAAAACTACATATTCTTCTTTGGTAGGTTGATAAATAAAACACTGAGGCAATTGTAGTGAGTCTTTAGAAAAAAGCAAGGTATATGGTTTGCCTACTATAAGTTTTCTGATATCGAAAGTGTCTTTAGCTTTTTCGGCAATATGAAAAATTTTAGGGTATCCAATTTTGTTGCGTTCTAATATTTCTCCAAAACTATCGCCTTTTCTGATAGTATCTCTAACGACTATATAATTGTTAAGGTTAAATCCGAATTCAAACCTTTCAATTTCTTGTTTCTGTACTAAATCCGTTTCTTGAATAGTATTTTCTTTTACATCTTTTTTACAAGACGAGAGGCTTATTAATACTAAAAAGGCTAAAAATATTCTTGATTGCATATTGTTTTTATACATTCTTCCCCCAATTTTCTAATTCTTCTTCGCTCCAAAGTTCAGGGAAAAAAATTCTTCTCTGATATTTTGGATGCATATACTTTTTCCAATCACTTCCTCCAGTTGCTTCGCCATCGCCAATTCCACTTTCAATATAATGTTTAGCCGCATTGTAATGTGCCATTACCCAGGATACATTTACTGTATAATCGTAATGACGCATAGCTTTTATAAGGTCCTTATCGTTTTGGTCTTCAATTGGTAATTCTTTAAATCGTGACCATAAATTATTAGTGTTATATACTTTCATAAAGGTTATAAATTCTTCTTTATAGCGTTTTTCAAAATTAACGAGTAGTGTAGACTTTTTACCTGTTTTATAATCCTTTCCTGCGGCTTGCCAATACAGATGTTCTAAAGCATGTTCAAAAGGTGTATCTCTATCTATGGTTTTTCTGAATCTATAATCGATTAAATTAATAAGTTCGGTAGAAGCAAATTCTATTAAACGATATTGTGCGCTTTGAAATCCACTTGCTGGTGTTAAGGTTTGTCTAAACTTCATGTATTGTTCAACTTCCATACCTTCTCTCATTATATTAAACGAGGTTGAAAGCATATCGAAATAACGACTAATTCGCATTAGTTTAGTTTCAAAAAAAACAGCATTTAAATTATCCTTTTCTGCGACTTGCTGAATTTCCCAAAGTATCATTTTAAACAGAAGCTCATTGATTTGATGATAACCAATAAACACCATTTCGTCTGGCAGAGTAGTGCGCTGTATTTGAAGGCTTAACAAGGCATCAGTCTGAATATAATCCCAATAGGTTATAGTTTTACTATACAATAAGCCTTCTAAATGTGTTTCTATATCTTGATTAATATCTTTGTATTTCTTTTGAAGTTCGCCTAATATAAAATCGAAATCTAGTTGGTCTGGCATAATTAATTATTCAATTACTATTTTAAATGAATGTTTTAATCCTTTAAATGCAATTAAATCTGCTCTTAAGGATCCTATGGCTAAATCGGCTTTAATTCGCAAAGGTATGTGGTTTTTATCATTAGACACCCAAAGCGTTAAACTTTCTTCTTCTTTAAAAACGCGACCTGCCATAACATAAGGTCTAAATTTTAATGTTTTTACTTTACCGAATTTAGTTCTTATTACTTCTTCGCCAATATATTTAAGTTTAAATCCAAAATTTTCTTTATCAAAAAACATATCAGTTATAAATTCATCACCCGGTTTTAGACTGTCAACTTTAATTTTATTTCGTAAATAATAATAAGCCGAAACCATATCCTGAACATTTGGTTTGGTATCTATAACGTAACTTTTATTATGTTTTTTATCATTTACATAAGCTTTTTGATTGACTGGGTCAAAATTTATTTCAATTTTTTTGGTGTGTCCTCCTTCGTAAATATCTCTAATAAACTTATATGGTAAGCCTGTTTGTTTATCAATATAGGTTTCATATCTGTCTTTTATTTTGAAAAACCAACTAATTGCTCCTGTAGTCTTGCCTATACCAACTACATGAAATACTGGTTTATCATTAATAATATCCTCATTAACTTTTAAAGTAGCTTCACCAGCTTTAAACCAATTGCTGTAACTCATTTTAAACTTAAGCCATTCTCCTGTATCGAAAGCTGATTCCTGTTGGGAAAAAGAAACTTGAGCTATTAAAACAATTATTATTAAAAGTTGTATTTTTTTCATATTGTAGGTTATTATAATATAATACCAATTTAACCATAATATATCACATATAAATCGTTTCTTTTTTGTTGATATTACGTTAAAAAATCAACTATAACTACAGCTATCCTTTATTTTTTTGCCTTATCTCATCAAAAAATAATTAAATTTAGATATGAGTCATTTTATAATTAAATTGGTATAACTACTGGTTTGGTATTGTTATTATTGAATAAATTACAATGACTGTTCCAAAAGTATAAAAACCTAAAAACTCTATCTAAATTATGATAGAGTTTTTAATCTTAACTATATTAATTTTTTGTTATAGTGTTCCTCTGTTTTCTTGTTCTCTTTCAATAGCTTCGAACAAGGCCTTAAAATTGCCTTTACCAAAAGACTTGGCTCCTTTACGTTGAATGACCTCAAAGAACATCGTAGGTCTATCTACTATTGGTTTTGTAAATAATTGTAACAAATAGCCTTCTTCGTCTCTATCAATTAGAATGCCGTGTTTTTTAAGAACTTCTATATTCTCATCAATTTCTCCAACACGCTCCAATAAATCATCATAATAGCTGTCTGGAACATACAAGAATTCGACACCACGTTCTCTCATTGCAGAAACTGTAGCTACAATATCATTAGTAGCAACAGCAATATGTTGAACTCCAGAGCCATTATAAAAATCTAAATACTCTTCAATTTGCGATTTTCTTTTTCCTTCGGCAGGTTCGTTTATAGGAAATTTAATTCGTCCATTGCCATTAGACATTACTTTGCTCATCAAAGCTGTAAACTCAGTTGAAATATCACTATCATCAAACGAAATAATTTGAGCAAAGCCCATAACTTTAGCATAAAATTCACACCATTTATTCATTTCGTTCCAGCCTACATTACCAACCATGTGGTCAATAAATTTTAATCCAACTGGTTCTGGATTGTAATGCGATTCCCATTTTTTATATCCTGGCAAAAAGATGCCGTTATAATTTTTCCGCTCTACAAAAACATGGACGGTTTCGCCATACGTATGAATTCCTGAACGGATTACATGACCGTTTTCATCTTCTTCACGAGTTGGTTTCATAAACGATTTTGCACCTCTTTTTGTGGTTTCTTCCCAGGATTTAGTGGCATCTTCTACCCAAAGTGCTATAACTTTTACGCCATCGCCATGTTTGTTTATGTGCTCGTTTATTATTCCTCCTTGCTCTAAAGAAGTTGTAAGTACCAATCTTATTTTATCTTGTTTTAGCACGTACGATACTTTGTCTGTCATTCCTGTTTCTAATCCAGCAAAAGCTTCTGATTGAAACCCAAATGCAGTTTTATAAAAATGCGCCGATTGCTTCGCATTTCCAACATATAATTCTATATAATCTGTGCCTAACAATGGCAGAAAATCTTCTGCATCGCTAAACAGTTTTTTTAATGAGTATTCTGTATTTTGTAATTCTTTTAAATTTTTTATTTCAGTTGACATGATTTTAATTTTATTGTCATTTCTGCGAAATCAGGAATCTTATTAATTGATTCTTTAATTTTGATAAAATGGATTCCTGCTTTCGCAGGAATAACATCGTTATTCTAACCATGATTTATAATAATCTTCGTCTGCAATTTTCATGGCTTCTTCTGTAACCATTAAAGGTTTAAAGGTGTCTACCATTACAGCGAGTTCGTTTGTATGTGTTTTACCAATACTCCGCTCTACAGCTCCAGGATGTGGTCCGTGAGGTATACCAGCCGGATGCAACGAAATGTGTCCTTCTTCAATATCATTTCTGCTCATAAAATCGCCATCTACATAATATATCACCTCATCGCTATCTATATTGCTATGATTATATGGTGTAGGAATGGATTTTGGATGATAATCGTACATACGTGGCACAAAACTACATACCACAAATGCATCGGTTTCAAAAGTTTGATGCACTGGTGGTGGCTGATGAATGCGCCCTGTTATGGGTTCGAAATCATGAATTGAAAATGTATAAGGATAATTGTAACCATCGTAACCTACAACATCAAAAGGATGTGTAGCATAAATCATTTCAATAATTTCATTTTGCTTTTTCACTTTTATCAAAAAATCACCTTTTTCGTTGTGCGTTTCTAATTCTTGGGGTTGACGAATATCCCGTTCGCAATAAGGAGAATGCTCTAATAGTTGACCAAACCAGTTTCTGTAACGTTTTGGTGTGTAAATTGGCCTGTGAGATTCTATAATAAATAATCGGTTGTTTTCGGTGTCGAAATCTATTTTATAAATTATCCCTCTCGGAATTAATAAATAATCTCCATATTTAAAGTCGAGGTTTCCTAACATTGTGCGCAACTTTCCTGTGCCTTTATGGATAAAAATAAGCTCGTCGGCATCAGAGTTTTTATAGAAATAATCTTTAGTTGAATGTTTTGGCGCTGCTAAAATAATACTACAATCACTATTGGTCAATACTGTTTTTCTGCTTTCTAAATAATCTGATTCAGGCTGCACTTGAAAACCACGAAAGCGATAGGATTGAATATTATTAGCTTTAACAATTTTTGGTGCAACGCTGTATTGTTTTACGATTTCTTTTACTTGCGTTGGTCGATGTTCGTGGTAGCTATTTGTTGACATACCATCAAAGCCAACAGTCCCAAATAATTGCTCGTAATACAAATCTCCATTTGGTTTTCTAAACTGTGTATGACGTTTAGGTGGTATTTCCCCTAATTTATGATAGAATGGCATTGTTTAAAATTTAATGATTAATAAATTTAATAATTGTAAAGACTATTGATTAATCTTAAACTTGTATAAGATACAAAAAAGACAGCTTATTCAGGATTTCTCTTGATAAGGAAATGTAAAAACAATAGTAATGATTGCCATATTGATTGCATAGTTGCAAATATCGTGAAAATTTATTGAAGTATTGTTGTAGTATATAATAATGGGATTCTTGAAAATGCTGGAACTCATTAAAACCAAAACCCAAGATTAAAAAACCATTGCCCACTACGTGTGTCTGGTGTCCAGGAATATTTTATTTCAATTGGTCCTAAAAATGTTTCCGTAGAGCAGCCAATGGCATATCCAGTATAATCTGGTGAAGAAAACCAATTGCCATTATCAAAAATATTGTCGCCCACATTAGCAAAATTTACAGAAAAAATTAAATGTTGATTTTTAAATATTTCGTAATCAACGTCTATCATGCCTTTTACAAAGCCGCTTCCCGTAATTGACAAATAATCGTAACCGTAAAACGAAATAAAATTGTTTATAAAATTATTACCATAGCCTCCTAAAGCAAAATTTAGAGAATTATTCAAATCGTTTCCAATTTTAAATCCTCCTTGTGATCCAATATTTACAGCTACTTTGTTAGATACGCTAAATACAAATCCAAGTTTTGCTTTAGTTATTGAAAATTGTGAAAAATTATTATTGAAATCTGAAGACGATAGATATAAATGAAAATCTCCATCAAATAGAAACCCTTTTTTTGGGAAATGCTTATTATCATAAGAATCAAATTTTAACTTGCCATACAAACTGATAAAATCACTTTTTTCAAAAGTTGTTTCTTCTTCGGTTGTATTATTATCAATAAAAGTTTCAGAAGTTATTTTGAGTCGCTTATGTTCTACTCCAAGTGTTAAAGCAAAATATTTTCTAAATAGTGTTTGTAAATAAAACTGATTCATTTGATCGCTTAACTCTACATCAATTTTATTTAATCCTGTAGTTATAATTTCGTTTTCGTCCAAAATTAACGATGCATTAATATTTTTATTAAAGGTATTATATCTTGATTTTAAACCAATACTCCAGTAAAATCCTTTATCAATAAAATAATCAAAATTATATCTCACATTATCTCCCAAAATGAAATCGAATGAAACTACATCGTTATTAAATAAAACTCTTTTTTTGGTGACGTTGATTAATACCGCGCTTTTATATAAATCGTCATAATGAACTCCTAATTTTAAAAATGTTGTAATCTCACTTTCGACAACCTTTATGTATAAATCAAACTCTTCTGTAGTACTGTCGTCAGATGATAATTTGTAAGTGAAATTATCAAAATTATGAGTAGCTACAATATTATTAACTCCATCAGTAAAATGTTTATAGCTTATTTTTTCATTTGCTTTTATTTTAAGTTTTCCTAATATATATGATCGTGTGTAATTTTTATTTCCTTTAATTATTATATTATTAATTTTAAGACTATCTGGAACTTGGTTTATTTTAAAATATTGCCTTTCAGAACTTTGTTTTGCTGCAATATCTTTTAATGCCGAAATATTTTGTTGTGCTGCTTTTTCTCCATTTTTAACAATTTCTTCTCCTCTCCTAAACGAAACTACCGAAAAATCATCAATATTTGGTTTGATATAAACATCTGTTTTTTTAGATTTTAGTTTCATTTCATTAATGGTTCTAAAATTATTTATTTGAAACAATATGTCTGTTGCTGAAGTTAAATCTTTTCTTCTTGCTAAATCGTCTTGCACATCCACTCCAATAATTATATCTACCCCTTTTGCCTTGAGCTCATCTATTGGATAATTATTTACCACACCTCCATCAATTAAAATTTGATTGTTAATAATTATTGGTTTAAACAACGATGGAAATGCGCTGCTAGCAGTTACAGCTTGTGCTAAATTACCTTTGTCTAAAATAACAGCTTGTCCAGTTTCTATATTTGTGGCAATACAAAAAAATGGAATGGGCAACTTACTAAAATCATCAATGTCAGAGACATGTAATGTTAATCTTGATAATAAATTATAGTTGTTTTGCCCAGAAGAAATGGCAGAAGGTAATTTAATTTTAAACTTTTCAAAAGGTAGTGTTAAAGCATATTTTTCTTCATTCTCTCTTTCATAAAAAGTCTTTGCTGCTCTTGGAAGATTATCGCTAATTATATCATCAAAATCAACTTTTTTAAAAATCGAGTCTATTTGTTTTCCAGAATATCCTGAAGCGTATAATGAGCCAATAACTGCTCCCATACTTGTACTGGCAATATAATCTATTCTAACACCTAAACTGTCTATAATTTTAAGCACACCAATATGGGCTAACCCTTTTGCACCTCCACCACTTAATACTATACCGACTTTAAGGTCTTGGCTGGGTTTTTGTTGCGCATTAACTATAAACGTGCAACATATTAATAAAAATACTATGGTTTTGTTCACTCTATTTATTATAATAATTATAAATTTTTTCTGCCCTTGAGACTCCAATAATATCTTCTAATTCATCTAATTTTGCATAAGACACGCGTTTGGCAGATTTAAATTTTTTAATTAACTCTATCATGGTTTTTTCTCCAATTCCAGGAATGGTTTCCAATTCGGTAGTCAACGCATTTTTACTACGCTTATTTCTATGATGTTCTATGCCAAAACGATGTGCTTCGTTTCTTAATCTTTGAATAATTTTTAGTGTTTCGCTTTTTTTGTCTAAATATAATGGAATCGGATCATCCGGATAAAATAATTCTTCTAAACGTTTGGCGATTCCGATGATAGCAATTTTATCTCTTAAATTTAATTTATCTAAACTTTTTAATGCTGATGATAACTGTCCTTTTCCGCCATCAATAATTATAAGCTGTGGTAACGGTTTATCTTCTTCTAACAAACGCTTATATCTTCTTAATACTACTTCTTCCATCGAGGCAAAATCATCTGGACCATCAACTGTTTTTATATTAAAATGACAATAATCTTTTTTACTTGGTTTTCCGTTTTTAAAGACTACACATGCAGCAACAGGATTCGTTCCTTGAATGTTAGAATTATCAAAACATTCTATATGCCTAGGTTCGTCGCTTAAACGCAAATCAACTTTCATTTGTGCCATAATTCTATTTGTATGACGATCTGGATCTGTAATTTTAATTTGTTTAAACCTGTCCATTCTAAAATATTTTGCATTACGAATGGACAAATCCAAGATGTGCTTTTTATCACCTAATTTAGGGACAGTAATTTTTATATCGCTTCCCAAATCTATTCTAAAGGGGACATAAATTTCTTTTGATGTTGAATTGAAACGTTGTCTGATCTCGGTTATTGCAAGCGTTAATAATTCATTATCAGTTTCTTCAAGTTTCTTCTTTAATTCTAAAGTATGAGACCGAATAATAGAACCATACGAAAGTTGAAGGAAATTAATGTAGGCATAAGTCTTGTCACTCACTATAGAAAACACATCTACATTGCTAATTTTAGGATTAATAATTGTAGATTTTGACTGGTAGTTTTCAAGAATTTCTATCTTTTCTTTTACTTTTTGAGCGTCTTCAAAGTGCATGTTGTTTGCAAATTGGTTCATCTGATTTTTAAATTGCATTAACGAGTCTTTAAAATTTCCTTTTAAAATATCTCTGATTGCTTTAATGCTCTCATCATATTCGGTTTCAGTTTCTAAACCCTCACAAGCACCTTTGCAGTTCCCTAAATGGTATTCCAAACATACTTTATATTTTCTTGCTTCAATTTTATCTTCAGCTAAATCATATTTGCAATTTCGTAGTGGATATAATCCTTTAATTAAATCTAATAATGTGTGAACAGTCCTGACACTCGTATAAGGTCCAAAATATTCCGAACCATCTTTTATTAAACGTCGGGTTTGAAACACTCTTGGAAATCGTTCCTTTTTTATACAAATCCAAGGATACGATTTGTCGTCCTTAAGCATAACATTATACCTTGGTCTATACTTCTTAATTAAATTATTTTCGAGCAGTAAAGCGTCCGTTTCTGTCTCAACAACAATATGTTTTATGCTATTAATTTTTTTAACCAATACTCTTGTTTTGCCATTCTCGTGTTTTTTAGTAAAATAAGAGCTGACACGTTTCTTTAAATTTTTTGCTTTTCCGATATATAATATGATGTCATTAGCATCAAAATACTGATATACTCCAGGAGCGTTTGGTAAAGTTTTTAATTGTATGCTTAGTGTAGATTTGTTCATCCAATCAAAGATATGCTAAATCCTATTATTGCAAAAATGGTTTGGCTTTTTTAGTATATTGCATTAACTAATAAGTGCATTTAAGTATTTAAAGTTAAAAAGTTATAAGTTAAAATTAACTTCAGGCACTTTAAAACTTTAGACACTTTAAGTACTTAATATCACATGAACATTGTTATCTTATCACGTAATGTTAATTTGTATTCAACTGCAAGACTTGTTGAGGAAGGCGAACAACGTGGTCATTTAATTGAAGTGATCGATCCTTTAAAATGTGACTTAATTATTGAAAGAGAAAAGCCTACGATATATTATAAAGACAGATATTTAGATTATGTCGATGCCATTGTTCCTAGAATTGGTGCCTCAGTAACTTTTTATGGTTGTGCAGTAGTACGACAATTTGAGATGATGAATATTTTCACAACCGTTACTTCTGATGCCATTATACGTTCCAGAGATAAATTACACAGTTTTCAACGGCTTTCTAAAGGAGGAATAGGAATGCCAAAAACAGTTTTTACGAATTATTCCAGAGACATAGAAGAAGTTTTAGAACACGTAGGCGGGACTCCAGTTGTAATTAAACTTCTGGAAGGTACTCAAGGAATTGGTGTGGTTTTAGCTGAAACTAAAAATGCAGCACAATCTGTTCTTGAAGCCTTTAACGGATTGCAAGCTAGAGTCATAATACAAGAATATATAGAAGAAGCAAATGGTGCAGATTTAAGAGCTTTGATTGTTGACGGACAAGTTATTGGAGCTATGAAACGTCAGGGTGTTGAAGGCGAATTTCGGTCAAATCTTCATAGAGGTGGTGCTGCTAATTATATTAAACTCAATGAAGCAGAATTAAAATTAGCAATTAAAGCTGCTCGTGCTTTAAAACTTCCTGTTTGCGGAGTAGATATGTTGCAATCTAAACGTGGCCCTTTAATTTTAGAAATAAACTCTACTCCAGGACTTGAAGGTATTGAGAAGGTAACAAAAAAAAATATTGCCAAAGCTATTATTACGTATATTGAAAGAAATCGGAATTAATGACTGCCCAAAAAACCGACATACTACATATATTAGGAGAAGCTATAGCACTTGGCGATCGACGAGAAATCAATTTTAATGTTGCAAAATTACACACAAGAACCACACTTGAAGTTCCGGTAATAATCGAGCGTTCAAAAAAATCCGGACCAATAGTTTTGTTTACTGCTGGTATACATGGAGACGAAGTTAATGGTGTAGAAATTGTTAGGCAGATTATTGCAAAAGGAATTAACAAACCTAAAAAAGGCACTATTATTTGCATTCCTGTCATAAATATTTTTGGTTTTCTTAATATGGATAGAGCATTCCCTGACGGAAGAGATTTAAACCGAATGTTTCCTGGAACCAAATCAGGCTCTTTAGCAAGTCGTGTTGCTTATAAATTAGTGCAAGAAATTGTACCAAAAGTAGATTTAATAATAGATTACCATACTGGAGCAGCTAACCGTTTTAATGCAGCACAAATCAGGATTGTAAATGATGATTCTCAGCTAAAAAAGTTAACTTCTATTTTTGGTGCTCCATTTGTGTTATATTCTAAAAATCTTAAGAAATCATTTAGAAATACCTGTTTTAAACTTGGGATTCCCATGTTGCTGTTTGAAGGTGGAAAATCTTTTCATTTTAATACGACTATAACCAATACTGGAGTAAACGGAGCGAAACGTATTTTAAATCATTTTGGAATGTTGAATGCAAAATTCAGAATATCTAAACCAAAAAAGAAATGTGTGTTTATCGCTGAAAGCAAATGGATACGTGCAAAATATTCAGGAATGTTCAGAGCTTCAATTGCTATTAATTCTAAAGTAAAAAAAGGAGATGTTATTGGTCATATTACAGGTCCTTTTGGCAAATTTCATCATTTTGTAAAGGCTGAAAATTCGGGATATATTTTTAATGTTAATGAAGCTCCAATTGTAAATCAAGGAGATGCCTTGTTTCATATATCTAGGAAACTCGCTTGATAAAATATAATTGGCTTTTAATCTTCTTTAATTACTTCTTTAGAAATGTTTTCTTTAGGAAACGCCTTTTTATTAAAAACTAAAAGTAAGCCTATTCCTGAACTTATTGCCATATCTGCAATATTAAAAACTGGGTTAAAAAACGTAAAATATTGTCCACCCAAAAATGGCAACCATTCTGGCAAATAACCTTTCCACATTGGGAAATGTAACATATCTACAACTCTACCGTGAAACAAAGTATCATATCCTTCCCCTTTAGGTAAAAATGTGGATACTTCCCCATAACTATCACTAAATAAAACGCCATAAAATACTGAATCTATAATATTTCCTAAAGCTCCCGCAAAAATCAATGAAATCGCAACTATTAAAATTTTAGAACCTTTTGTTCTTATTGTATTAACGAGCCAATAACCAATGCCAACAATAGCAGCAAGTCTAAACACTGTTAAAATTAATTTTCCTGTTCTATCAGAAATAAAAGATAAAAAATCACCCAATTTTGCCCCCCAAGCCATACCATTGTTCTCTATAAATAAAATTTGAAACCAGTTGAACACTTTTTCTCCATCACCTAATACAAAATGTGTTTTAATGTAAATTTTAGAAATTTGGTCTACAAGTAAAATAATAAGAATAAGAATTAAAGCCTTTTTTAATGACATAAAAGTGTATAAATTTTTGGTAAAATAGAAAAACGCCTCTCCCGATAACTCCCGATAATTGTCGGGATGGGTTTGAGACGTTTTTAAGTTATTTCTGTAATACTAATTATTTCTGCATGTTTTTAGCTTCAATACTCAACGTCGCATGAGGCACTAATTTTAATCGCTCTTTATTTATCAGCTTTCCCGTAACACGACAAATTCCATAGGTTTTACTTTCTATCCGAATAAGTGCATTTTTTAAATCTCTTATAAACTTTTCTTGCCGAATAGCTAATTGCGAATTCGATTCTTTACTCATCACTGCACTACCTTCATCAAAAGCCTTGAATGTTGGCGAGGTATCGTCAGTACCATTATTATGGTCGTTCATATAAGCACTTTTAATAAGCTCTAAATCGTGTTGTGCTTTCTCTATTTTTTTGTGTATTAGTTCTTTAAATTCTGCTAAATCAGCATCTGCATATCTGTTATTTATATCTATTGCCATAATCTTAATGTTTTTTAATAAACAATTTGGTTTTTACATTGTCAAAAGTAATCTCAATACCATTGTCTATCTGTTCTATAATTTCTAATTCTTCGGTTAAGGTTTCTGTTTTAATATACTCAAGGTTTGAATGAATTGCCTCAACTATTTTATCATCCTTTTGAAGTGTCACGACTATTCTATCTGTCACTTCAAAACCTGAATCTTTACGTAAATTTTGAATGCGGTTAACGAGCTCACGAGCAATCCCTTCTTTTCGTAATTCATCAGTTAAAGTAATATCTAATGCCACTGTTAAAGCACCTTCATTAGCGACAAGCCATCCTTCAATATCTTGTGAAGTAATCTCTACATCATCACGTTCTAAAGTAATACGTTCTCCATTAACTTCGACGTCAAAAATACCACTTTGTTCCATTTTATTTATGTCTTTTGAAGTAAATTTACTAATAGCTTCGGAAATTGATTTCATGTCTTTACCAAAACGAGGTCCTAACACCTTAAAATTAGGTTTTATTTGCTTTACCAAGATATTTGAAGCGTCTTCTAAAAGTTCAATTTCTTTCACATTAACTTCATGTTTTATTAAATCAGCAACTGCTAAAATCTCTTCCTTTTGAGCTTTATTATCAACAGGAATCATTATTTTTTGAAGTGGTTGACGCACCTTTATTTTTTCTTTAGCTCTTAACGATAATACCAATGACGATATTATCTGTGCGTTTTCCATTTTTCGTTCTAAATTTTTATCAATAAAAGAATCATCATATTCAGGGAAATCTGCGAGATGTACACTTTCAAAGGCTTCCTTTTTTGTAACCGAATTCAAATCCAAATACAATCTTTCCATATAAAAAGGGGCAATTGGCGCTCCTAATTTTGCAATGGTTAACATACAAGTATATAAGGTTTGGTATGCCGAAATTTTATCTTCTTGATAATCGCCTTTCCAAAAACGTCTTCGGCTTAAACGCACATACCAATTGCTTAAATATTCTTGAGTAAAATTTGAAATTGCTCGTGCTGCTTTTGTTGGCTCGTAATCATCATAAAAAGCATCAACTTTTTTGATAAGTGTGTGTAATTCAGATAAAATCCAACGGTCAATTTCTGGTCTTTCTTTTAAAGGAATTTCAGCTTCGTTATAACTAAATTTATCCAAATTTGTATATAGTGAAAAGAACGAAAATGTATTGTAAAGTGTTCCGAAAAACTTACGTCTTACTTCTGCTATTCCTTCGCTATCAAACTTTAAGTTATCCCAAGGATTCGCATTAGCAATCATATACCAACGTGTCGCATCTGCTCCAAAAGTTGATAATGTTTCAAAGGGATCTGCAGCATTACCTAAACGTTTGGACATTTTTTGATCATTCTTATCTTGTACCAAACCATTAGACACTACATTTTTATAGGCCACAGAATCGAAAACCATAGTTCCGATAGCATGAAGTGTATAAAACCATCCCCTGGTTTGGTCAATACCCTCAGCAATAAAATCGGCTGGAAAGAATTTCTTTTCATCAATCAATTCTTTATTTTCGAAAGGATAATGCCATTGCGCATAAGGCATAGAACCAGAATCAAACCAAACATCTATTAAATCGTTTTCACGTTTCATTGGTTGTCCGGATGTAGAAACTAAAATAATTTTATCGACTATATTTTTATGTAAATCAACTTTATCGTAATTCTCTTCAGAATTATTACCAACTTCAAAATCGGCAAAAATGTCTTCTTTTAAAACTCCTGCTTGAACGGCAAGTTCCATTTCGTCTTTTAGCTCTGCAACAGAGCCTATACAAATCTCTTCTTTACCATCTTCGGTTCTCCAAATCGGTAACGGAATTCCCCAAAAACGAGAACGAGAAAGATTCCAATCATTGGCGTTTTTTAACCAGTTGCCAAAACGTTTTTCTCCTGTAGATTTTGGTTTCCAGTTTATGGTTTTGTTAAGCTCGTACATTCTATCCTTAACATCTGTCACTTTAATAAACCAAGAATCCAAAGGATAGTATAAAATTGGTTTGTCTGTTCGCCAACAATTTGGATAGCTATGCTTGTATTTTTCAACCTTGAAGGCTTTGTTTTCTTCTTTTAATTTAATTGCAAGTTCAACATCTACTGAACGCTCTGGAGCTTCACCGTCATTGTAATATTCGTTTTTTACATATTTGCCGGCAAATTCTCCCATCTCCGGGCGAAAACGACCTTGCAAATCTACAAGAGGCACTAAATTGTCATTTTCATCTTTTATTAATAATGGAGGCACTTCCGGTTTTGCTTGTTTTGCAACCATAGCATCATCTACTCCAAATGTTGGTGCTGTATGAACTATTCCTGTACCTTCTTCAGTAGTAACAAAATCTCCCGAAATTACTCTAAATGCATTTTCAGTATTATCGTTTGGCAAAGCATAAGGCAATAATTGCTCGTATTTAATACCTACTAAATTCTTTCCTTTGAATTCTCCAATTATTTCATAATGAGCAATTTGTCCGTTTTTTAATAATAAGTTTCCTTCTCCTTCAATTTTATCTCCAATACAAATTATAGGTGGATCAAAAGGATAATGGAAATAAGTTTTAAATCTATTTTTAGCTAATATCACATTTGTTGGCTCATTAGTATAATGATTAAAAGTTTTAACTAATAAATAATCAATTTTGTTTCCAACAGTTAATGCTGTATTACTTGGGAGCGTCCAAGGAGTAGTTGTCCAAGCTAAAAAGTAAATGTTTTCCCATCCTAAATCCTTCCCAAAGGGAGAGACTATATTTTGTTTGTCTTCTGGCAAAACCTTAAACTGTGCAACTACTGTTGTATCTGTTACGTCTTGATATGTTCCTGGTTGGTTTAATTCATGCGAGCTTAAACCTGTTCCTGCTTTTGGTGAGTAAGGCTGAATGGTGTAGCCTTTATACATCAATTTCTTGTTGTAAATTTGTTTGAGCAACCACCAAACACTTTCCATATATTTTGGATCGTAGGTAACATAAGGATCGTCCATATTTACCCAATAACCCATTTTTTTGGTGAGGTCGTTCCAAACATCTGTGTATCTCATCACTGCTTTTCTGCAGGCTGAATTATAATCTTCTACCGAAATAGTTTTGCCAATATCTTCTTTGGTAATTCCGAGTTCTTTTTCTACACTAAGTTCTATTGGTAAACCATGTGTATCCCAACCTGCTTTACGTTTTACCTGAAAGCCTTTTTGGGTTTTATAACGACAAAAAATATCTTTAATGGCACGAGCCATAACATGATGAATTCCTGGCAATCCGTTTGCTGAAGGTGGCCCTTCATAAAACACAAAAGGTGTTGCTCCTTCACGAGTAGTCACACTCTTTTCGAAGATGTTATTGTCCTCCCAATAGTTAAGAATTCCTTCTGCTACTTTTGGTAAATCAAGTCCTTTATATTCAGGGAACTTTTGGCTCATTTTCTCACGTTTCTAATAAGACTGCGAAATTAATGATTTTTTGTAAAACAAAAGTGCTGAAAAAGAGTATTTTAAACTATAAAATTTACCAAATCCTCAATCTTAGAAATCAATTGAATTTTAATTGTAGTATTCTTTAGTGATATCTTATTGTATTTAGACACAAAAATGGTTGAAAAGCCTAACTTTTCAGCTTCGTGAATACGATGCTCTATGCGTTGTACAGGACGAATTTCTCCAGAAAGTCCAACCTCTGCTGCAAAGCAATAATCTTTTTGTAAAGCCACATCTTCATTTGAAGATAGAATAGCAGCAACAACTGCCAAATCAATTGCTGGATCATCTACTGTAATACCTCCAGTAATATTTAAAAAAACATCTTTTGCTCCCAACCTAAAACCTGCCCGCTTCTCTAAAACTGCCAACAACATATTGAGGCGTTTGGCATTAAATCCAGTAGCAGAACGTTGTGGTGTGCCATAAACTGCTGTGCTTACCAAGGCTTGCACTTCAATTAGTAAAGGTCGCATTCCTTCTAATGTAGCAGCAATAGCGTTGCCACTTAATTCTTCATCCTTTTTTGAAATTAAAATTTCTGAAGGATTGGTTACTTCTCTCAAACCTGTGCCTTGCATTTCGTAAATACCAAGCTCGTTGGTAGAACCAAATCTGTTTTTCTGTGCTCGAAGAATTCTGAATACATGGTTTCTATCACCTTCAAATTG
>Ga0066376_10002097_pt1 | contig 18817 bp, 18 predicted proteins | sample Knorr_S15_td_Bot_FD_77009 | JGI IMG/M metagenome (GOLD analysis project Ga0066376, IMG submission 77009) | Marine microbial communities from Southern Atlantic Ocean transect - Knorr_S15_td_Bottom_ad_5009_LV_A | ecosystem: Environmental > Aquatic > Marine > Oceanic | place: Southern Atlantic... | reverse complement strand
TTAAAAGGCCGCCCCATTTCGGGCGGCCTTGATTCTCTTCTCGGATTGCTGGCTGCATTTTGAAACTCAGAGCCCGGTCAACTCCAACGTAGTTACCTCAGTTCCATCCAGGTCGGCTATGCGGATGGCGTGGTTGTTGGTGTCTGCGATGTAGATTTTACCGCCGGAGATGCTGAGGCCGCTGGGTTCGGAAAATTGGGCTTGTTTTCCTGGGCCGTCTTCATGGCCGGAATCTCCGGTGCCCAAAAGAGTGAACGCGCCCCTGGTGACCGGCAGAACCTTTTTTATCTTGTGGTTATAGGTGTCAGCAACATATAACGTGCCGTCAAAGAAGGTAATCCCAATGGGGTGCTGCAGGCGAACATTATGGGTGGTTCCATCAACGTCGCCGAACACGAAAAGGTCCAACCCCACAACAGTCCTCACTTTTCCCAACGGGTCCAAGTCTGCGCCGCGTATCGAACTTGTTTCACTGTCGGCAAAATAGAGTTTCTTGCCATCGGTGGTGATGCCGCTGGGTTGCGCCAGCGTGGATGTAGCTAATGGACCGTCGGTGATGGATTCGACCCCGGTGCCGGCGTAAGGGCCCACCATTCCATCGGCCAAGTTCATTGACCACAGCTGGTGGATACCGGCCATGGCTATGTAAATGTTGCCTTCATGAAAGGTAAGGTCCCAAGGAGAGCTGAGCGGCATCAACCGGCCAGGCTCTCTCCCTTCTCGAGTAAACCCTTGTTCTCCGGTGCCCGCAATCGTCTCCACGGTCTTAAATTCCAGGTCTATTTTTCGGATGGCGTGGTTTTCGGCATCGGCCACGTATAGCGTGTTCTCGACCAAGACCATGCCCTGAGGATGGTTGAAGACAGGTTGGGAGAAACCGCCGTCGGCGAAACCTTCTTCGCCCGAACCGATAACTTCTTTTACCGCACCGTTTAACGTAGTGATAACTATACGATTGTGGTTAGAGTCGGAAATGAACAATCGGTCGCTGGCGGCATCCGCTTCGACCTTTCCCGGGAAATAGAGGGGAGTGTCTTGGCGGCGGTCCGGCGCCAAGATTGTCTCTTTGCGGTCCAACCATCCCGCAGAGTCAAAATCGGAAATCATTTGGCTCAGTAGGTTGTCGAAAGACTCATAGGTAATCTCGCCTTCGTGCTTACCTATAACTTTGCCCTGAGGGTCTATAAACATCATGGTGGGCCACGCCCGGCAGGCGTATTGCTGCCATATAAGAAAGTCAGCATCGTTGACCACCGGATGCTCTAACTCATAGCGTTGTACTGCCTTGGCCAGATTGGTGGCGTCTTTCTCGTTGGGGAACTTGGCAGAGTGGACGCCCACAACCGCGAGTTCGTTGGCGAACTTCTTTTCCAGTTTCCGCAACTGCGGAAAAATGTGCAAACAGTTCACTCAACAGTAGGTCCAGAAGTCCAGCACCACCAATTTGCCGCGTAATTGGGCCATGGTCAGAGGCGAATCCGTGTTGACCCATTGCAAGCCGGTGGGGAACTCAGGAGCATTGGATTTGCCAGCAAACTGTATCGCCATCAGTACCTCGGGTAGAGTGGTCAACCGTCGGCGGATCGCCAACAGCTAACTGGATAAATGAAACAATAGGGGGAGCGGGTGGTTACTCGATCGCCAGAGTAGCGTAGCGTATGAAGATTGTGCCCACGGGCTCACCGAAGGGCGCATTGCACACCATGATTGCGATGGTGTGGTTGTTACCGGGAACCGCTACTTCCTCGATTAGGATTCGTTTTGGGGTGTTATTCCCGGTTATCACCCATTTGTCCCGGTCAATCTGACCGTCGATGTATACTTCGCCGTAATTGTCCACATTGGTCTCAAACCAGACCCTCTTACCTGCCACGTCCTGGCCTTTGACTTGCTCCGGGACGCTTATTTTGAGCCGGTACCAGGCGAAGGTGAACCCCACGGAGCGGCGCTCTTGGATGTCCCCGTCAATCTCCCAGGAAGAATCATCGTAATCGGGTAACCGGGCATCCACAGCCCTTAGCTCAGCCACCAAGCCTTGATTCGGCTCGCCGGGAACCAATCCGGATGCAATACGCCAACCTGTGGAGCCCACCACCGACAAATCGGCGGCATTTTCCAGGTCAAGAGTTACTCTCGGCATCTGTCCTCCGGTTCTTAATCGAAGAGCCGGTTCGGCAATGATCCGAACCGGCGCATCAAAGGACTGTTTAACAGGCGGCACTGCCGCTACTCCAGGAGAATCTATCCCTTCAGGTGGGTTGCGAAGAACTCCAAAGTTCGGGGCCAAGCGGCGTCCGCTGCCTCTTTGTGGTGCCTTTCGGGGTTGCTGTAGTCCATGAAGGCGTGGCCGGCGCCATCGTAGGAGTGGAACGTGTGGGCTTTGCCTAGCTTGGTTAATTCATTGTCTAGGGTCACCAAGTCTTCAGGAGATGGATTACCGTCGGTGGCCCCGAAATGGAACAGCATCGGGCAGTTGATGTTGGACGTCTGAGCAAAGGGGGTTTCGCCGGGGCCCCAGTTGCCCATGATGTTACCGCCGTAGAAGGGAACCGTGCACTTGAAGATGGGGTTGGTCGCCGCCATAAGCCAAGCGATGCGGCCCCCCATGCAAAAGCCGGTGACTCCGATTTTGTCGCTGTTCACCGAGGACTGGCCCTTCAGGAAGTCCACCGCTGCGTTCATGTCGGCAATTATGTCCGGATCGCTCAGGTGGCCCAGCCGGTCCATGCGGGGACCATCCATTAGCTCTTGAGAGAAGCGGTGGAAGAGGTCGGGCACCACTGCCACGTAGCCTGCCTCGGCCAATTGGTCGGCCATTTTCCTATCAAAATCGTCAAGACCGCCGATGTGAAATGCGATAACCACAGCGGGATGAGGCCCTGAGCCGCTGGGTATGCTGGCGTACATGTCCATCGAGCTGCCGCCGACAGTCAGTTTGTCCGTAAAGCTTGGCATTTGTTCTATCCTCCCAATCTCTTTTTGATTCCATCATGTGATTCGATTATGTGATTCGATCATGATTCTTTTACTGAACCTAGATACAACCTAGTAACTAGGCTCCAGTCCGGGAGATTCTAGCAGAAATAGTCCAGATTCCCAACGCAAGCATGGGCTCAGGCGGGAACGACTATACCAAGCCCTCTTCTCTCATGGCCGATAAGGTGCTCTGGAATGCATCCAAGGTACGGTCAATCTGCTGCTCACCATGGGTGGCCGATACCAAAAAGGAATCCCGCCCCATTATGTCAATTCCCATGTTCTGAAGGCCACGCTTCATGCCGGTAGTTACAGCGGAGGCGACGGTTTCGCTGATTTTGGAGTGGGGCATTGTGCAGATTTCCCGGTCGCAGTCGCAGTCGGCCATCACCACGTGAATCATAGAAGCGATGCCGTGGGCGTGGCCGGGAACTTCCATCTTGCCGAAAAGCTCGTTGATACCGGTCTTGAGCCTTATGGCCATGGCATCTGCCTGTTGGTTGATGGGTTGGCTGGCAATCATCTCCAGTGCGGTGGCTCCGGCTACCGCCGACAGCGGGTTGGCGTTGAAGGTTCCCGGATGGTACACACGGTGGGTATTGTCCCAAGTGGGGTCTCCCCGCTGGGCAATCATGTTTATTATTTCTGCTTTTCCGCCAACCGCGCCGCCGGGAAGACCGCCAGCTACGATTTTGGCGAACGTTGTAAGGTCGGGCGTAATCCCATAACGTACCTGAGCGCCTCCCGGAGATGCTCGAAAACCGGTGACGACCTCGTCTAGGATCAGAACTACTTCATGGCGTTCGGTCAGTTCTCGCACGCCCTTCAAATAATTGGGTATATCAAAAGGCAACTGGCCGTAATGGGCGCCGGTGGGTTCCAGGATTAGGGCCGCAATGTCTTTGTCCCGGTTTAACACGTCCTCCACGGCAGCCAAGTCGCCAGCGGGCACTATGACCATGGTGGACAAACTTACATCTGGAATACCGGGAGCAGAACGGTCGGAACCGGCCATGGCGTAATCATGCCAGCCGTGGAAATGGTCCTGGAGTTTGATAACTTTGTTACGTCCGGTGTAGGCCCGGGCCAGACGCATGGCCATCAAAGTAGCTTCGGTACCAGAGCTGTGGAATCGCAGTTTTTCAACTGAGGGCACAAGGGCTTGAATCGCCTTGGCCCACCGCATCTCCTCGTCGGTGGATGCGCCCAAATGGGTCCCCCGGAGAATCTGTTTGGAAACGGCCTCGGCTATGGCCGGGTGTGAGTGCCCCAGGATCAATGCACCGTGGCCGGACACAAAGTCTACATATTCGTTTCCATCCACATCCCACTTGAGCGGTCCTTCCCCGTGGGTCATGAACAGAGGAAAGGGCTGGGCATAACGGGAGTCATGGGTTACCCCGCCGGGGAATACCTGGGTTGACTCTTCGTAGCGCTGTGCGGAGCCTGGGTGCTTGGCGATATATTCTTCCAGAATAGTTGGCATGAAGCCTCCTGTGGCCGAGGTTGCCCGAGTAAGAATTAACAACGTTTCCCGTTGGCCAAAGCCTGGAAAACGGTGCAGCCATTCTAGCGTCTCGGCGGAATTTCCGCTACAGGCAGTGGTGGGTTGAGGAGTGGTGTGAAGGTAATGGAGATGATTCCCGAAAAAGTCTCCCTCACGATGTCATTCTGAGTGAAGCGAAGAATCTTTACGTCTAGGCCATGCGATTCTTCGTCGCTTCACTCCTCAGAATGACAGTGTTGAGACGAGTCCCCGTAAAGGGGGAAGGGACTATCCAGATGACGGGTTAGTCATCGGCGGGGCTTGGTGGCGGAGCGCCGGATTCGGGTTCGACCCTAAAATCGGACATCCATTCCAACCATTTGGGAAGGTACCAGTTCCAATTCCCCAGGAGTTTCATGCTGGCGGGCACCAGTATCATCCGGACGATGGTGGCGTCCAGCAATATAGCCATACCCAATCCGAAGCCCATTTGCTGCGAAGCCACCACGTCTCCGGCAGCGAAGCCCCAGAACACCGCCACCATGATGAGGGCTGCTCCGGTGATGAGCCTACCGGTGGCCCGGATGCCGAAGGCGACCGATTCAGTGTTGTCACGGGTCTGGTCAAACCGTTCCCGAACGCGGCTCAACAAGAATACGTGGTAGTCCATGGAAAGGCCGAATATGATGGCAAACAGGAAGATGGGTATCCATGCTTCCACCGTACCGGACTGTTGAAAACCAAAGACATCAGCCAGCACGCCTTTCTGGAAGATTAGCACCAATATGCCGTAGGTGGCGCCAACCGATAACAGGTTGAGGATGATTGCCTTGATAGGGACTACGATTGACCGGAAGATTATCATCAGCAGCAGGAAGCTAACCGCCAATACGAAGGGAATAACTACTTTGGCGGCGTTTTTGGACATATCGAAGAAGTCGATATTTGAGGCGGTTTCCCCGGTCACGTATACTCCAGCAGGCACACCCTGGAAGGCCGCCGGGATGTATTCACTTCGCAGCCGCATAATTGCATCGAGAGTCGCCTGAGTCGAAGAATCACCCGATACAGGCACCGCCAGCAGCCCGACCTCTCCGTCTTCGCTGACTGTTAGGGTCTTCGGTGTTCCAAAATTCGCATCGGGTTCCAGTGAACTTGTGAGTCGCCCGATGGCGTCCTGCACTTCCGGTGAGCTTATATCGCCGCTAATCACTATCTCGGCAGGGGTGACCTCACCCGCAGAGAACTCACGGTCCAGAATCTGGAAAGCCTCTTTAGATTCAATGCCGTCGGGGAATGATGCCACGCCCGTTGAGCCTGTGTGAATCTCGAAGAAAAAGACTGCAGCGGCTATGAGCAGCCCGCCCGCCAATACCAGGCTGATAACCGGTTTGCCCATGGTAGTCCGCGACACCCAGTCCCAAAAACCACCGGGCTTCGTTTCGTCAAATCCAGTGCCCGACTTGCTGATGATTGGAACGGAAAGCTTGTTTATCCGATCACCCAGCAAGCTTAGTATGGCAGGCAACAATGTCATAGCCGCCAGAACCGAGGCTACGACCACAAATATTACTCCAAGTCCGATACCGATGAACACATTGGAAGGCACCAGCAACATGCCGATGAAGCCCAGCACCACGGTCATGCCGCTGAACACGACGGTTCGGTTGGCGGTTGCCCCCGCCTTGGCAATTGCTTCCAGTTTATCCAGGCCCTTGGACCGCTCTTCCCGGTACCGGGTGAGGAAGAACAGGGAGTAATCTATACCCACCGCTAAACCAATCATGGTAATCATGTTTTCCACGAAGAAGGATAACTCGATAAACTGGCCCGCCAGCGAGGCTAAACCCATGGCCAGCACGATGGCCACCACGGCCATGATTAGCGGTATCACCGCCGCAACAATGGCGCCCAGTACGACGACCAAAATTATCAAAGCTATGGGAGCGCCGAAGATTTCACCCTTCAGAAGGCCTTCTTGGGCTACTTCCTGAAAGTCTTTGCCCACAGTAGCTTGCCCGGTCATCAGAACCTTAAAGTTAGGATCGCCCTTGAAACCATCGACCACATCCGTTACTTCTTCAATGTTGTCGCTGGCATCGTCCACGTCTCCAACCATAGTAAAGGGCATAATCAAGGTGTTCCGGCCTTCGGAAACCAGGAATCCCGCTTTGGACTCAAAGTAGTTAAGCAGTGTTTCCTGCCGGATAATCTCCGGTCCCAGGGCCGCTACACCGGCGTGTATCGAATCGACGATTTGTTTGAACTCCGGGTCGTCGACCGTAAATGCTTGGGACTGGATGACCACCACCTCGTTAGTTCCTTTGGGACCGGTCAGGTTATCTTCGATGAGTTCATTCGCGATTTGAGACTCTGGGTTGTTCGTGATTGCGAACTCTGTGGTAATAACATCTTCGAAGAGGCTGGCCCTCAAGAACATGGCGACAATGAACAACACGACCCATATACCTACAATAATCCAAGGTCTCCGGCTGGAGACTCTGGCTATCGATTCTGTGGAAAGGTTCACCGACATTGTTAAACTCCCTCAATCTTGGTTTCGGCTGCCCGCCGGTAGCATCGATTCGTTACCAGCGCGGAGGTTTTTCTTCTGGGCTGGCGCTGGTTCCATCCTTAGATTGCAATGAGAAAGTGCCATTATATAAAGACTTCAAGGCGGCCACGTACTTCAGAACATCTACTGTGGAATCAAAGGCCTTTTGTAGCACCAGCCCGTGCCAGGTAGAAAGCAGAACTCGCGCCGCAGCTTCCGGGTCCAGCGATGCTTCAATCTGACCCAATTCCTGAGCGCGCACCATTAGTTTGGTCAGCGCCACACGATAAATATCGAGGTTGGCTTCTTTGAACGACTCCATCACCTGAGAGCTGCGTAGAGCCTCGGCCCACAGCTGGATATTCATGCGAAGGTGGTCCTGAGCTTCGTCGCTACCTAGCCAACCAAAACCGGAGTCGACCAGCATGTCCAGAACCTATAATGGGTCATCGCTTTGTTCGGAAGCATCCAGCACAATCTGCAGGTTTTGCTGGTGGCAGCCCTGACAACTCGCAGCGATTATCTCTTCCTTGCTGGCGAAGTAGCGGTACACTGCCCCTGGGCTGAGTGCTGCCTCCCGGCAAATGTCTTGCATGGTAGTCTGGTGAAAACCCTGCCTGGCGAAACAAGCGGAGGAAGCGTCCAGGATTTGCTGACGGCGCGCCTCCAGGTGGGCGATGAAATTAGATTGCTGACCGGCAGCGTCAAGTCAGAGTAAAATAGTTCAAACAGGTAATCTTTGGCCCTGAACAACAGGCTGGATATCATGGCCGACATTATCAAATCGCATGTAGACTCCACACCATCAATACGCCACATCCTCCACGCCGACCTTGATGCCTTCTATGCGGCTGTGGAGCAACTGGACAACCCCGAGTTGCGAGGCAAACCCGTGCTGGTGGGCGGCAGCCCCGAAAACCGGGGCGTGGTGGCCACCGCCTCCTATGAAGCCAGGGTGTTCGGCGTTCATTCGGCCATGCCCATGAAGTCGGCGGTACGCCGTTGCCCTCAAGGAATAATCGTCCGGCCGAGATTTGGGCGCTATAAGGAAATTTCCAACATGATCATGGATATTTTCCGCAGCGTAACCGACCTTATTGAGCCCTTATCCATGGACGAAGCCTACTTGGACATCACCCAAGCGGTAGCTGGGGGATTGCGTCCGTTGGAAGTCGCCTTGGACCTCAAAAAACAGGTGAAGGAAGAAACTGGACTGACAGTGTCTGTGGGAGTGGCCACCAACAAGACGGTGGCCAAGATTTGTTCAGACCTGAACAAGCCGGACGGTCTGGTAGTGGTGGCGCCCGGTGAAGAAGAGGCGTTTCTGGCGCCCTTGGCAGTGGGCAAGATTTCCGGCATCGGTCCTAAGACTGTGGAGCGATTGAACCGGGACGGCGTGGAAACCATCGGTGATTTGGCCGCCCAACCGCTGGAGTGGTTCGCCAATACTTTCGGCGTTCGAGCCGAAGGCGTTCGGGCTCGGGCCTTGGGTACCGACCGGGATGAGGTACACACCCACCGGGAGACAAAATCTGTCAGCGCCGAGACGACCTTCTCCTCCGACCGAAACGATCCCGAGGTATTGCGGGAAGAACTGGCCCGGCTGGCAGGTAACGTGGCCCGTCACCTGGAGAATTCAGGGTTGCAAGGTCGTACCGTAACCGTTAAGGCCAGGCTGGCGGACTTCACCACTTTCACACGCCAAAAAACTCTACCTGCGCGAACGGCCACTGAAGAAACAATCTTGGAACACGCCTGGGGACTCTTGTCCAAGGAACTGAACCCGGAGCGGTCATTTCGCCTATTGGGCGTGGGAGTGTCATCATTCCTGGAATCCACTCCGCTGCCGGCTGCTAAAGCAGACCAACTCCAACTTTCATTGTTCGACCAGCCCGCGTTCGACCAGCCAGTGTTTGACCAGCCACTTTTTGACCAGCCCGTCTCTGAACAGCCGGATCCCGGCCAAGAAACTACCTGAACAAATCCCGGTCACCGGTTCTCAATATCCGCTTGATGCTGGCGTCTTCCATTGGAATATAAGCATAGCCGCGGACTATGCTAACCGGTACCCCCTCGACCTTCCCGGTAACCAGTTCGGCCGTGGCTGCCAGTTCGTCGGCCACAGCAATCTCCGTGGTGTACATCATGTTGCCGTGGCTATCTTCTTGGCCGACGTAGCTGAGCATGGGGTCGAAACCAGCCACACCGATGGCCACATTGGCGGCGCCATTGCGCCAAGGTCTACCAAATGTATCGGAGACAATCACCGCCACATCAAAACCCAGCTGACTCTTGATAGCGGCTCTGATTCCACGAGCTGAGAGGTCCGAATCCACCGGTAGCAAGCACACAGTGTCGGAGCCGGGGATGTTGGATGCGTCGATACCGGCATTGGCGCAGTAGAAACCGTGACGAGTCTCGCTGATAATCACCCCTCGGTCCATCCGCACGATGCGCGCACTTTCCCGTAGGATTAGCTCTGTGTGCCTGGGATCCCGCCGAAAACCCTCAGTGATTGAGATGGCCAAGGTCGATGGTTCAACACCCTCAATGGTGATTACACGGCCCTCGGCCTTGGACACCACTTTTTGAGTGACCACCACCACGTCTCCAGCCTCGAAGGGTGTACCCTGCTGGGCTGCGGCATCCATCATCATGCCAGCAATGTCATCCCCGGACTTTATCTCCGGCATTCCTTGGACGCCAATAACGCGGACCTCAGGGGGCGGCATAGGTTCACATCCTTTGTGTTGATTGCGATTAGTAGTATAGCCGCTGTCTAAGCCCCATGCTACAATTCAATTCCTAGGTCATACTTTAGGTAAAACACCACGGCTAAGCTGTGAGCCGACAACACTATCACGGATATCCATCGATTCTGAAAATAGGATATTTCGATGACATCGTCATCTTCTTCATATAGGAAAAAGGTCTACACCAAGTTCGGTGATTTGGGGGAGACGAGCCTGCTTTACGGTGGGCGGATTTCCAAGAACGACCTGCACACCGAGGCTTACGGCATCACCGACGAGGCTGTTTCGGCCATGGGCTTAGCTCGGGCCACAACCGACGACCTTAGGGTCAAAGACGTGTTGCGGGACCTACAAAGGGAACTGTTTACTATAGCCGCCGAACTGGCCACGGAGCCGGATAAATACGAGCTATTTCAGCAGCACTTTCAGCCCGTCACCCAAGATATGGTAACCAACTTGGAAACCATCATCGACGGATTGGAAGAAGATGTGGAGATGCCCAAAGTGTTCATTCTCCCCGGCGGCTCACCGTCTTCCGCCGCCATTGACCTCGCCCGCTGCATCATTCGCACCGCCGAGCGCAGAGTTGTGGCTCTGCGGGAGGCAGGAAAATTGACCAACGATCTGATAATCACCTATCTGAACCGCATCGGAGATTTGCTTTTCGTGGTAGCCAGGTACCAGGATAGGGAACTGCCCATCGAACGGGCCACCGGAGACCGGAGCTAGTCGTCGTGACTCAAGAGATTAAATTAGTGGTAATAGACTACGATTCCGGTAATCTTCGAAGCGTCTCCAAGGCCTTGGAGTCAGTTGGTGTAAACCATATTGTTACCGCTGATCCAGATTTGATTGAATCGGCCGAAGCGGTGGTCTTTCCAGGAGTCGGCTCGGCGCCGTCGGCCATGGCGGCTCTGAAATCTCGAAACTTGGTGCAGCCGTTGCGGGAGTACGTTGCCTCTGGCCGTCCCTTTTTGGGTGTATGCCTGGGCCTGCAACTATTGATGGACCGCACTGAAGAAGGGGACGCCGAATGTTTGGGCATCGTGCCGGGACAGGCCAAACGGCTTACGGCTGAAAACCCGGACGGCGGACTAAAAGTGCCCCACATGGGCTGGAATAGCGTTCGATTTACCGATAGTCACCCTGTTTTTGCGGGCATCCCCCAAGACAGCTACTTTTACTTCGTCCACAGTTACTACGCCGTACTGGAACATTCAGTTGGACTCGCTGGCATTACCAACTACGGTGTAGACTTCTGCAGCGTGTACGCCAAAGGCAACTTGGTGGCCACACAGTTCCACCCGGAAAAAAGCGGGCCTGTGGGCGTCAGCATCTACAAGAACTTCGCCGCTTTGGCAATTAAGTCCCTCGGTACTGGCCAAAGGATTGCCGCAGAAAACTGACGGCGATTTATTCGGGCTTGGTGACGAATGGAAGTAATCCCTTCCATCGATATTAAAGATGGTCGCTGTGTGCGATTGTACCAAGGCGACTACCGGAAACAGACGGTTTACTCTGATGACCCGTTGTCCGTGGCTGCGACCTGGCAACGGCAGGGCGGCTCTCGTTTGCATCTGGTGGACTTGGACGGCGCAGCCGCAGGCCGAATGGTTAACTTGGATCTCATCGCCAAAATTATCGAAAGGTTGTCTATTCCCGTGCAGGTAGGCGGTGGCATCCGCAGCCTGGGAACGGCAGTGGAGTTGCTCTCTGTTGGGGCCGACAGGGTAGTAATTGGCACAGCGGCCGTGGAAGACCCGTCATTGGTGAAGGCGTTGTGCCAAGAACACGGCAGCGGCAGTGTCGTGGTGGCAGTGGATGCCAGGAACGGTCAAGTGGCCATCAAAGGATGGACCGAGCAGAGCTCCGTTTCAGCCTTTGATTTGGCCCGCCAGATGTCAGAGTTGGGTGTACTTCGGCTTTTGTACACAGACATCTCCAGGGACGGCACCATGACCGAGCCGAATTTCGCCGCAAACGAGGCCTTGATACGGGAGACGGGGATGGCCGTGCTGGCCTCCGGTGGAGTGACGGTTTTGGAGCACATTCGACGCATGGCTAGTACAGGAGCCGAAGGGGTAATCGTGGGACGCGCCCTATACGAAGAAGCCTTCACACTACCGGAAGCAATCGCCGCAGCCCAGGAAGCCTATTAAGGGCCTTGCCTTAAACCTGTCATTCTGAGGAGTGAAGCGACGAAGAATCTCATGCCCTCGACGCAAAGATTCTTCGCTTCACTCAAAATGACATTGTGAAGGAGACTTTTGGGGAACCCACCTCTTAAGGCCAAGACTGTAGAGATTTCTATTTTGATTGACTCAGCTAGTTGGCCACTTCTTCACTGGGAGCGGTGGGAGTCGCACTGTCCAGGAAGTTCCACCGGGCAGCCAAACGCTCTTCCGCTTTTTCCAGCCAATCCTCCCGAAGCACTTCCATCAGCAGGAAATCCTGGGACAGCCGACGCACAGGTTTTACTAAGTTAAACCCGCTCTTCCCGAAAGAACGCTGGGCTCTGATGTTCCACTCCAGCGTGTGGAGATAGACCCGCTTCAGGTTTCTCTCGCCGAACATATATTCAAGCAACGTGGTCACGGCATCGTAGCCATAGCCGTTGCTCCAGTAGTCTCGGTCTCCAATCACGATGCCCAACTCGGCCTGCATATTCACGCTGTCCAAATCATAGTACATACAATTACCGATTAACTTGCCGTCCAGGGTATCCGTGGAGAAATGGTGTGAACCTGGAGTGGGATAGCGCAGTTGGTCTTCAAAAATCTTCAGATAGCGCTCAAAACTCATGGTCAGTGGGTATGCTGCGTCCAAGCGCGCTAGTTCGGGATCGCTGCGCCATATGTAATCTTGCTCAGCGTCTTCCACTTTTTTGTCACGCAGTGTGATTCTGGCGCCTTGGAGCTGAACCATATAGATCTTCCTTACCGGATAATACTGTACCGGACAATACTTTCGTCTGGGATTGACCTGTACGATAAGTCGAATCCAGGCTGAGTTATCTCTTGCAATTCAAACGTAGGTGATGGAGGCCCACGCTGGATTAGCGCTCCGCGATTGCCTTTAATGCTCGGCGTAACACTTCCGTCTCGTTGGCATAAGCCAAAATCTTCAGAGCCTCTTCGGAGGTGAACCATTGTACAACGTCGAATTCGGGATCGTGTAACTCGAACCCTCCTCCGGTGGGGGTCATGAGATAGTAATGTACCGTCTTGTGGAATCTAACTCCGGCTTCCCGCCCTACGAACCAATAGTCGATAGCCCCCAATGGCGATTCGATTTCCACCTCAAGGCCCGTTTCTTCCCGCACCTCGCGCAGGGCCGTTTCCTCCAATGTTTCGCCGGGATCGGGGGTTCCTTTAGCAAGGCTCCAGCGATAGTTCTCAATCTTTGAGGTGTCCGGAAGCTGTTGAGATTTAGCGGCTCCAGCCTTGGCTCTCAGGGTTAGTCCGCACAGCACTGCTTGAATCTGTCCATCCACCCGGCGCCACACTACTCCACCCGCCGAAACCAGAGTTTCCACCCGGCGACCGGGATTCTTTTCGGTCAATTTACCACGCCCTTGTTATGTACTCCTTCCGGAAGTTATCCAATTCAATTTTATTGTGCGCCAATTTTAGCGTCAACTGGAAATCGGATAGATTATTTCGGATGTTTTAGCTAAGTCCGCCGCCTATGGCTGGTACGAAGTGAACTTCGCTATTTTCGCCCACTTTTTCTAGCAGGCCCATTCGGGCTATCTCTCCGTCTACGGCCACCGCCAGGTTTGATCTAATCGCACCCTCTTCGCAAAGTCTGTCCTTCATCCCGGGGTACAAACGGTCCAGTTCTTCTATGACCTGCCGGACGTTTTTAGCTTGGAAATCGATCTGTTTTAGTCCCCCAGTCATTTTCTGGAGCATGGTTGGTATGAATACCTTAGCCACGTTGACCGCACCTCGCCTAGCTTTGGTTAATTATAACTCAAGGTAACTGGATTCTTGCCAAAATAAATCCCAGCCACGGACGGCACCCCAATAATCCAGCACTATCATTACTCGCTCAGTAAAGCCGTGTCTCATAACCTTGTTTTATGTAATCTTCCAACTCGTCCAACGAGCATACCTCTTGATTCGAGTGGTCATGAACCATTTCAGCCAAGGATGGCAGGCTCTTGCGCGGCACTTGGGCATCTGCGTCCCACAAACGACTGCGCTTAAAAGCCTTGGCACAATGAAGAAACGCCTCCTGAACCTGGACCGTTATGGTCAAGACTGGGCGTTTGCCTTGGTGGGCAGTCAGATCCAACAATTCTTCGTCCATGACAATGGAGGCCCGGCCGTTCACACGCAGGGTATCCTCTATTCCGGGAATCATAAACAGCAATCCCACATGGGGGTTTTCGAGGATGTTTATCAGCGTGTCGCCCCGTTTATTGCCTGGACGCTCGGGAATGACCAGGGTTTGGTTATCCAAAACCTTAACAAATCCAGGAGAGTCTCCCTTGGGAGAAACATCGCATCTTCCATCAGCGTTAGATGTCCCGATAAGCAAGAACGGCGCCAGTTCTATGAATGAGAAACAGTGCCGGTCCAAGGCCGAGATTTGTTTTTTCACGCTGATGGGTTGGGGTTTACCTATGACTTTCCTCAGCTCTTCGATCCCGGTCACCTCCTGAGAAAAAGTTCGAGTGGCCATGTGCTTTTACCTCCTTGTGATGTACAGCGGATGAGTGGCCTGAGTTTGGGAACCGGGCCGCACTTGAAGAACCGGCATTTGGGCAGTCCGAATCATCTGGAGAAATTAAACCGGCAGGGGCAGCGTATCAGCCACCCCTGCCGTCTTTGGTCTCTATTTTTGCCCACCGAAACTAGTCTAATCGCACTGGGCTTAAAACTTGATACCCGGTCCTTATTTGCCTTCTCCTGAGATGGCGTCCAGAACCTTGCCGGGGGTCATGGGCAGGCTGTTCATGCGTACGCCCGCGGACCCTTTGATAGCATTGGCAATAGCGGCCATTGGTGGAACTATCGCTGCCTCGCCAACACCGCGGACTCCGTAGGGGTGACCAGGATTGGCCACCTCTACTATCACGGTGTCAATCATCGGGAGGTCCAAGCTTGTGGGCATGCGGTAATCCAGGAAGCTGGAGTTCATCATCTGACCCTTGTCATTGAAGAAGTACTCTTCATTCAAGGCCCAGCCGATACCCTGCACCGCGCCACCCTGCATCTGACCTTCCACATAGCTGGGATGCACGGCTTTGCCTGCGTCCTGAATCGCGGTGAAGCGCACTATGCTGGTTTTCCCGGTTTCCAGGTCGGTTTCGACATCCACTAAGTGGACCGCATAACCGTTGCCTTCACCCGTTGGCTCCACGTTGGAACTGCCGGTGATTGCGCCACCCGTTGTTGCCAACTGGCGGGACAATTCTTTGAAGGTCATTCGAAGTTCCGGATCGGATTTATGTTGAATAACGCCAGAGGCATATTCAACATTGTCTTCGAGAGTGTCCCAGATACGGGCAGCTCTGGCCACCATCAAACTCTTGACCTCTTCGGCGGCCTCAATGGCGGCCCAGCCAGTGGCGAAGCAGGTCCGGCTGCCACCGGTTATGAAGGTGTAGCCGATGGAGTCCGTATCCACGACAGTGGGCTTAATCTCTTCGTAGGCGATTCCGAGGGTTTCCGCAGCCTGCTGGGCGATGGACGCCCTGGTGCCACCGATGTCAACGGAGCCCATGATTAGGCTCACTATGCCATCGTAGTTAACGGTCATGGAAACGCTGGACGGGAATGAGCGGTTCATCCAGTAGCCACATGCAACGCCGCGGCCCCTGTTGCCAGAGCCCATGGAACTCTTGTAATGAGGGTGATTTCGAGCGGCTTCCAGGCATTCGACCAGTCCAATTCGATTCGCTATAGGGCCTTCAATGCGCCTGGTTCCTTCCTTGGCGGCATTCAGTAACCGGATTTCTATGGGGTCAATACCCAACTGATCAGCCACTTCGTCAACCACCGACTCCACCGCAAATGTAGCTTGGGGTGAGCCGGGCGCACGGTATGCGGCAGTCTTGGGTTTGTTCACCACCACGTCGTAACCTTCCAGAAAACCGTTGGCAACGTCGTAGCAACCGAAGGCGCACAACATTCCCTGCATCACTGGCGACCCAGGATAGGCTCCGGCTTCAAAAGCGAGATTTGCTTGGACGGCGGTGAATTTCCCGTCTTTGGTGGCTCCGACTTTGACCTTCATCCAAGTGGCGGGGGCCGGGCCGGAGGCTTCAAAAACATCAGTGCGGCTCATTACCAGCTTAACAGGAGCGCCGCTTTTCTTGGAGAGCAAAGCGGCGATGGCGTCCAAATAGGCCGTTATTTTGCCGCCAAAGCCTCCGCCGATTTCCATTGGAGTTACCTTGACTTTAGAAACGGGCAATCGCAGCACATCGGACACCGAACTCCTCACGGCGAAGGCACCCTGGGTGCTGGTCCAGACACTCAACTGACCGTCTACGTTCCAGAAAGCGGTGCCGTTGTGGGGTTCGATGTAACCCTGATGGACAGCGGCCGTGCGGAACTCTCGCTCCACCACCACATCGGCGGCAGCGAATCCTTTTTCGGTATCGCCTGTTTCGTAAATCAGGTGGGCAGCGACATTGCTGGGTTTTTCCGACGTCTCGCCCAAGGAGGCGGTGTGGAGATCGTCGTGGAGCAGAGGTGCGGCGTCCTTCATGGCATCTAAGACGTCTAGAACAGGGGGCAGAAGCTCGTATTCCACAGAGATTAGGTTTATGGCTTCTTCGGCCACGTGGGGGTTGTTGGCTGAGACAGCCGCCAAAGGGTGGCCCTTAAACAGAACTTTGTCGCCAGCCAATACATGGTTGCTGGCGAACTTTAGCCTCATGTAATCACTGCCCAGCTCGTCTTTTGATAGTGACGAAAAGGGTAGGTCTTTGGCCGTCACCACAGCCCGGACGCCGGGATGGGCTTCAGCCTTAGAGGTATCTATAGACTTGATGCGGGCATGAGCGTGGGGGCTGCGCAACACTTTGCCGTGGAGTAGGCCCGCCAGGTTTATGTCGGCGCCGTATTGGGCTCGCCCTGTGACTTTATCCACACCGTCCGGTCGAATTGGACGTTTGCCAACAACATCGAATTCAACCTCAGACAGAACGATATTTGCCTCAGCTGGGTTGGAAACCACTGGGTCACCCCCTTAAGTCATGTGCTACTTCATTTTTTGAGATGCGTCCAACACCGCCCGAACGATTTTATCGTAGCCAGTGCAGCGGCACAGGTTGCCCGCGAGCCAGTGCCGGACTCGGGCTTCGTCTACATCGGGCTCGGCGTCCAGCAGAGCCTTGGCAGCCACGATGAACCCCGGGGTGCAGATTCCGCACTGTAGGGCAGCCTGTTCCAAGAAAGACTGTTGCAATGGGTGCAGCCCTTCGGGGGTGGCCAAGCCTTCGATTGTGGTCATATCCTTGCCTTGGGCTTCTACACCCAAGACGAGACATGAGTCTACGATGCGGCCATCAAATATAATAGTGCATGCGCCGCAGTTACCGTCATTGCAGCCCTCTTTGGTTCCGGTCATACCTACCACATCCCTAAGGCACTCCAGCAGGCTCTGACGAGGCTCACAGAGGAAGTTTACTTCTTCACCATTGATTGTCGTTTGTACGTGTGTGACTCCGGGCATTTCTATCCACCTCTGGCTCTTTGAATAGCGTTGTTGAGCGTGCGACGGGTCAAAACACCAACTAAGTGCACCCGTTGCCGCACGGTCCCTCTCATGTCATCGATGGGTTTTGCGTCTGCCATGGCTTTTTCCGAAGCTTCTTGAATCGCCGCATCGGAAACTGCTTTGCCTGCCAGGCTATCGCCGGCCGCTTTGGAAAATACCGGTGTGGGCGCAACGGAAGCTAGGGCGATGCGAGCCGAAACTATGTTTTGGCCCGAGGCGTCCAATACCACCGAACTGCCTACGCCAGCTACCGCTATGTCCATCTCGTTTCGGGGGATGAACCGCAGGTAATTCGCGCCTGAATGCGCTAAAGGAACTGGAATTGTTATCGAGACCAGAATCTCACCGTTTTCCAAGACACTGCGGCCAGGTCCAGTGCAAAAATCTTCCGCCGGGACTTGGCGAGTTCCTTTGGGTCCTGCGATATTCGCCACTGCGCTCAATGCGATTATCGCAGGTATGGAGTCTCCGCTGGGTGACGCATTACACAGATTTCCGCCGATGCTTGCCCGGCCTTGAATCTGGATGCCGCCAATGAGAGATGCCGAATCGATGAGCCCCGGGTAATTATCAATCACTGCTTTGTGTTGATAAATCCGGAAACACGGCACGGCTGCGCCCAATGTCAGGCCGTCCTGTGCGCTATAGGACAGCACGTTGAGTTCCGGGATTCCTTTTACGTCGACCACCAAATCGGCGCTACGACGGCCGCCTCTAAGTTGAACCAAGACATCGGTGCCGCCAGCCATGGCACGAGCCCGGTCTCCCTTGGAAGCCAGCATTTCCACGGCTTCACTGATAGTTTTTGGGGTTGCGAAATCAATCCATTCCAATTAACCCACCTCCTAGGCGGAATTATGGTAACACCCACACTCACCTGCATCAACCAATATTTAGTAGCCAAGTGTTACTGAGGCCACGAATACTGGCGGCGACTGCCGGTGGCTGCGGATGGTGACCACACAAGTAAGCCTTTTCGCCCGGAACGCTATGGCGCACGCAAGCGACTCCTTGGCTTTGCCCGCACCATATTAACCCCAGCCAAGCCGGTGGTCAACGGATAAGCGTACATAGGCAAATTTTGATGGCGTCGGACAATATCCGAACCTGTGTTATCCGCTGTATTAGCCTCCTCGAACCGGTGGGCTTCCCGGGGGGCGTCTAGGAAGAAATTTGAAGAAATATATGGTTAGACCGAGCCAAGCAATTTAAGGGCGATTCTACTGGACTGGCAAGGCCTGTATTCGCCAAGGCCAGTCACGATATCGAGAGGCAACCGGTATTGCCAATAACGGCCTAGACAGGCTTTAC
>Ga0066376_10002096_pt1 | contig 18824 bp, 16 predicted proteins | sample Knorr_S15_td_Bot_FD_77009 | JGI IMG/M metagenome (GOLD analysis project Ga0066376, IMG submission 77009) | Marine microbial communities from Southern Atlantic Ocean transect - Knorr_S15_td_Bottom_ad_5009_LV_A | ecosystem: Environmental > Aquatic > Marine > Oceanic | place: Southern Atlantic... | reverse complement strand
TGGCCCTCAAGTATTTAGGCAAAAGAATAGCCGGAATAAGCTAAGGCACATACAGATGTGGGCACCTTGCCAATAGCTGTCCGGCAGTGGCATTAGGCCCGGCCATATTATGGCCGGGCCAGGCAAGCTAAAAGTTAAGTAGCCTTGCCGATTCTAAAAACCGTCGCTTTGCATACGGAGCACTTACCCCGGGTCGCGGGCCTTCCATTCTTGAGTGTAACCTGCTCTGCTAAATCGATCTCGCGATGAGCGCGACACTTAAGGCAATAAGCTTCCATGGGATACCTCCTACGGTAATAAAGCACGTATTACGGCATTACTACGTTCATTAAGGGTGCTTGCGTTTACATTACGGATTCAAAATGCATGAAACTCTCGCATAAGGGTTATATGCACCGAATGTACGTAATTATTATAGTCAACGGCACGATAACTGAACAACCCCCTTGAGACATAGTTTAAGGCAGAGATTAATAATTTCCTAGTCAAAGTCAAAATTATCTTGGATCATGTTGGCCTGATTTCATATTGAATGCCACTTGGTAATTGTTGTTTTGGCTAAGCTTACGCCTACTCACTTCAGGAATTAGCTCGCTTCCTCTTTCGTTCTTCTACTCTCTTCCAAATTACGGTATTGTCGGCGCTGGCTGCTTTTATATTACTCAGCATCTTGGCCGGACGAAACAGGGCTGTAGCGTAACACTCTTCGCCCACGAGTAATCATCGGCCAAGGGCGGACCCTGAAGTGCTGTGTCTGAGGTCTCCTTCAGCCCCTCCTGTACCTCAATGCCGGGCAGTGCTGCTATAATTCGGTCGACATTCAACCAGCGTCCTGGAGAAGACCGTGCCACAAGATTCCGAAGGCTACATCAATTACGTTCAGCGTGTATATGAGTCGCAAAGCAACGATGAATTGGCCTCCAATTATGACGCCTGGGCAGACACTTACGACCGGGACACTATCGACAACTGGGGTCGGCAAGACCCTGATGTCGGAGTAGAGGTGTTTGCCAAGCATGTTGATGCAGATGCCCGGATGTTGGACGCCGGGGCAGGAACGGGCATCGTAGGTAAGCTGTTGGCGGATAAGGGCTACCGCCACATCGTCGGAATGGACCTTTCAGATGGCATGTTGGAGCAGGCGCGGTCAAAGGAAGTTTACGAAGACCTCCGCCAGATGGCTCTCGGAGAGCATCTCGACTTTGCAACTGACGAGTTCGACGCAGTCATTAGCATCGGAGTCTTCACACAAGGTCACGCTCGACCGAGTTCTTTCGATGAGCTAATCCGAGTGGTGCGCCCTGGAGGTATGATTGCCTTCGGTCTGCGCACCGATGTGTTTGAGGACGAAGGCTTCAAGGAAAAGCAGTCCGACCTGGAAACGGAAGGGAAATGGAAGCTCATTGAGCGTTCCGAGGATTTTCTGGGGATGCCAAAGAGGCAGCTGGACAAATACAACAACATCTGGGTCTACGAAGTTCTTTGAAAAGAGGGCGTAGGGCATGCTGCCAGCTTGAGTCCGCTGCGAACAGGCGTGACAAGCATTTGGAACAATTGTGAGATGGCAAAGTTTAAGAAAAAAATTGAGGTCTGTTTCGAATAGCCGATACGCTCAATAGCCAACACATACAATGGAGGAATGATGCAGCCGCTAAGTGATATTCGAGTGCTGGCCGTAACCGGCTTTCTAGCCGGACCCTACACCAGCATGAACCTGGCCCGCATGGGCGCTGAGGTCATCAAGGTGGAGATGCCTGGCAAAGGCGACCCTGTGCGCAACAACGGTCCCTTTATTGGAACCGAGGGCAAGAACCTGATGCCTAAGACCGAAGACGACATATCCACTCGCTTCCTAAAGCGAAACCAGGGAGTGAAGAGCGTTACGCTGAACCTGAAGTCCGCCGAAGGAAAGCAGATGTTCCTGGAAATGGCTAAATCGGCCGACATTATGATAGAGAACCTGTCCCCGGGATCACTTACGCGCATGGGTCTCGGCTACGGTGACCTTGCCAAGGTAAATCCGCAAATCATCTACTGCTCTATATCTGGCTACGGTCAGACAGGCGAATACGCGGACAAGCCTGCCCACGACCCGCAGATCCAGGCAATGAGCGGCCTGATGGAGATCAACGGCCACCCCGATGGTCCGCCGACGCGCGTGGGCTTTTATATAGGAGACCTGGTGACTCCTCTGTTTGCCTGCTACTCCCTCATGCTGGCGTTGCGCGAGCGGGAGAAGACAGGCGTCGGGCAGTTCCTGGACGTCTCCATGATGGACACACTCACGTCTCTCATGTTCATGGATACCTTGGAGGATGACGTGGAGATGGGCCTCCCGTTGCGCATGGGTAACACGACCCGTGGCGGCCCCACCGGCCTATACCACACCAGCGACGGCGAGGTTATTATCACTGCCGCCAGCGATGATCAGTGGAAGCGGCTGGTAGTGGCTCTCGGAGCGCCCGAGCTGGTTGAAGACCTTCGATTTAAGGAATTCCACAGCAGAGTAAGCAACGTCATTGAGACAAGACAGGTCATTCAGGATATGGTTATCAAGCTCACCAGGGATGAGGCAATGAAGATCCTTGAGGCTGGTGACGTGCCTTGCAGCCTGGTTCGCACCGTGGCTGAGGTCCGGGACGACAAGCACTTCCGGGACAGGGGGAGCCTGCTGCCCATGAGGCACGGCAAGATAGAAGGGATTGTTCCTGGTATTTCTTCTGGATTTCCAGTCCTGTTCTCTGGTGGCGAAATACCGGAACCCTATGGCGCGCCCACCCTTGGACAGCAAAACGCCGAAATCTACGGGAAGCTTCTCGACATCGACGAGGAGGCTCTCGCCCGTCTCAAGTCAGAAGGCATCGTCTAGTCTAATTATTTTTTAATTCTCTGCCACCATTATGGTAGTCCAGATGCGCTCCTCTGGCAGGGGTTGGGGGACGTGCCCCCAAACTCTAAAAATCTCACTGGGCGGGATGGTGGGAAATATCTACGCCCTGTTCTCATAATAAATTGGAGATCATCCATGAAATTCAAAGCGAAACCGCTGCGCTCGGTACTCTACGTTCCTGGCAACAAAGAGGACTGGATGCGCAAGGCCTCCAAGTATGGTTCCGACGCGCTTATCCTGGACCTGGAAGACTCTGTTCCCGTTCCTGAGAAAGCCCCCACCAGAATTCTGGTTCGCAAGATGCTGGAGGAGTTGGGCGACTTGGGTCAGACCCTGGTTGTGCGCGTGAACACACTGGAGACCGGCATGACCGGCGACGACCTGGAAGCAGTGGTCTGCAACAACCTCTATGGCATCATTCTTCCCAAGGTGCAGGCGCCAGCCGACATAGCGGAAGTCGACGCGGTGCTGAAGTTCTTCGAGCGCCGAGCCGGTGTGGAGATCGGCAAGACCTTCATAGACCCCGGCCTGGAGACGGCTGAGGGCCTGAGGAACGCCTACGAAATCGCCAAGGCCTCTGACAGAGTCGCGCACATGGGAGGCAGCGGTGGCAAGGGCGGCGACACTGCTCGCTCCATAGGCTTCCAGTGGACGCCCGAGGCTATGGAGACTCTGTTCATACGCTCCAAGGTGCTCCTCGACTCAAGGGCCGCAGGAGTACAGTTCCCTATTTCAGGAGGCTGGTTTGAATTGCGAGACCTGGATGGTCTACGAAAGTATGCTACGGGGCTGCGTCAGCTAGGCTACACGGGTATGCATCTGATCCACCCGTCTCACGTGCCGGTAGTCAACGAGGTCTTTACGCCCACAGCCGAGGAGATCGCCACATGGCAGGGTCTGGTGGACGCCATGGAGGAGATGCGCAAGACCGGGGGCGCGGCTGTAATGTACAACGGCGACATGGTCGACATAGCCCATGAAGAGACGGCCCGCGCCATGCTGAAAATGGCCGAAGAGCTAGGCGTTAATTCCAAATAGCGGGCTACAGAAAATCGGCTACGCAAGCCTCTTTGTTTAAGTGGAATAAGGAGAATTCTTGAAGTACGAATACATTGTAATTGGCGCTGGTTCTGCGGGGGCCATCATGGCCACCAGGCTTACTGAGGATCCGAGTAAGTCAGTTTTGCTCTTGGAGGCGGGGCCTGACTACCCAGGCATCGACGACTTGCCTGAAGAGGTAAAGTACGGCTACGCCTCTGCCACAGACATAATGACCAGCGACCACAACTGGCAGTTCACTGGACGGGCCACAGACCTAGCCGATCCCATGTTGATTCCCAGGGGTAAGGTTACCGGAGGCTCCAGCGCCATCAACGGCCAGATATTCCTGCGAGGGCAGCCAGAAGACTATGACGACTGGGCGTCCTGGGGCAACGATCAGTGGTCCTTTGAGAAGACACTCCCCTACTTCCGAAAGCTGGAGACAGACACAACTTTCAGCGACGACTTTCATGGGACGGATGGCCCCATAATTTGCCATCGCTTTCAGCCAGAGACCTGGCTCGGCGCGTCGAAGGCGTTTTATCAGGCCTGCTTGGACAATGGCTTTCCCGACTGTCCTGACCACAACGCGCCGGACACTACCGGTGTCGGCCCTCTGCCGCTGAATAACCCCGAGGGTATTCGCTGGAGCACCAACCTGGGCCATCTGGCGCTGTCGCGGCACAGGATGAACCTGACCATACGACCGAACTGCACTGTGCATCGTCTGGTGTTCGACGGCAAGCGGGCCACGGGCGTAGATGTGGAGAGCGGTGGTCAGCGGTTTGTGGTGGAGGCTGACGATATTATTCTTAGTGCCGGCGCCATTGGTTCGCCTCAGATACTCATGCTGTCCGGCGTGGGGCCTGCCGCGCACCTGAACGAAGTTGGCGTGCCAGTAGTACACGACCTGCCCGGCGTGGGCCAGAACCTGCGTGATCACCCGCTGCTTCCCGTTACCTGGAAGACTAAACCTGAGTACTACTTGGACTCAGTAGGGCCGAGAATTCAGTTTGGCCTTCGTTATACGGCTACGGGTTCTTCTGTTGAAAACGACATGATCCTGTACATGAACACCTTCGCCACGGGACGAATCGATAGAGGCGGCGACCGCATGACGCCTTTGGGCATTCGCATAGGCATCGCCTTGCAACTGGCGCTGGGCTCCGGCGAACTGAAGCTGCAGACCTCCGACCCGAACGATCAGCCTATTCTGGACTACAACTACTTCCAGGAGCCTGAGGACCTGGAGCGCATGAGGGATGCGGTGCGTCTTTGCGTGAAGCTATCCCAACACGAGTCATGGAGCGATATCATCGATGGCCGTATCGAGCCTTCAGATGAGGTACTGGAGTCTGATGATGACCTGGGCGATTGGATAAAGCGGGAGGTCAGCACGGGGCACCACGTCTCCTGCACGTGCAAGATGGGCCTAGCCTCAGACCCGATGGCTGTGGTGGACCAGTTCGGCAAGGTTCACGGGCTGGAGAGCCTGCGAGTTGTCGACGCCTCCATCATGCCCGACTGCGTTCGCGCCAACATCAACGTAACCGTCATGATGATAGGCGAGCGCATCGCCGATTTCGTCAAAGAGGGAAATTAATTTTGAATTGGGCCTAGGCCGTGTGTTGATCCTGGGGACAGAGCGTTTCGATCTTCGCGATAAGAAATTTGAGCTGAATCTGAAAGGCATCGTGTAGATGGACGAGAAGCCGGAACGACGCAACGTCAGGGCGGCAAGAATTGCCCTTATCGGCATAACTATCACGGCATAGTTGGCGTCATCATGGCGATCAACGCCATCTCATCAAGTGAGTATGTGGGCGCGGGCCTCCTCCTGATTGCTGCCGCAATTGCCTTCGGTGCCCTTGCCCACAAGCTCTAGTCCGACAGCCGATTTACGGCGCCAGCGCTATTAATATCAGCCCTACAACGATCAGCGATGACCCCATCAGGCGGCCACGTCCAAATGGTTCTTTGAGCACCACGATGCCCAGCAGCACCCCTATCACTATGCCAACCTCTCTGGCTGGAGCCACGTAGCTGACGCGGGAGAACTGTAACGCCGTGAGCACCATGCCGTATGCCAAGAACACCAGCAACGCTACTACTAAGATGCGGCCCCGGTTGAGTCGCCACTCGGCCTGAACAGCGTCCATGGAGTGGGAGCGCAGAATAAACGGCGTCAGCCCCAGCGCGCTTCCCAGGGACATGAGGTACATGTACAGGAACGGGGTCACGTGGCTAATGCCGACCTTGTCCCAGACGGAGTAGGCGGCGATTATCAGCCCGGTCATCACCGCATACCGACTGCCAGGCTCCTTAATCAACTGCAGAGGGTTTTTCAATATCTGGCCGAAGTGGCCCCACCAGTAGACGGTGTAGATGCCCATAATGACGGCGATTATTCCGACGATGGCGGGAATAGAAATTTCTTCGCCGAGGATCGATACGCCCAGCAGTGGCACCAGGGCCGGTCCCATGCCTCTGGCGATAGGGTACACGACGGACAGGTCTGCCCGGGCGTACCCCCTGCCAAGAAAGAGAAAGTACAGCACGTGCAAAATGACTGTGCCCAGGACGAACCACCAGCCGATTATTCCCACGGGGTAAAGCCAAAGCAGAATCAGGGCGACGGGCACCACGAAAATCGAGAGGGCGACCTGGGACAACCAGACGAAGACCTCCTGATTTGTCCCTCGCTTGACCAGAAAATTCCAGCTGGCGTGTAGGACCGCGGCTGACAGAATCAGTAGTAGGGCAAGTCCGGTCATCTACCGCCGGTTACCTCCAGCACGGTTCCGGTGGTGAAGCTGGCTTCTGTTGAGGCCAGGAACGACACCGCTCTGGCTACCTCTTGTGGATCGCCTGCGCGGCCCAACGGCACGTTGCCTGTCAATTCCTCCTTAGCTTGGGCAGAAAGCTCCTGGAAGCGGTCGTTTACTCGCGCGCCCGACTCCGTTAGCACGAAACCCGGCATGACGGCGTTGACGTATATGCCATCCGGGGCGACGTCTTTCGCGAGCTGGGTGGTGAAGCCGATGATGCCCGACTTGGCAGCGGCGTAAGGCAGCCTGATTGCCGAGGTCCCCAGACCACCGAAGTGTCCCTTGGCGCTGGATGACGATATGTTCACAATGCGGCCGGACTGCTGCCGCCGCATGTGGGGCACGACCTCTCGGCTGCATAGGAAGGCGCTCTTGAGATTAATGTCCACGATGTGGTCCCACATGTCGTCGGTCACGTCTTCGATGTGCTGTATGCCGATGTTGCCGCTGCCGCCAGCATCGTTCACCAGAACATCGATCTTGCCGAACTCCTGCAAAGCCCTCTCCACCATTTCCCGGACCTGGGCGGAATCAGTAACGTCGACGGTGATGGTTATGGCCTTGCGTCCCATCTCGCCGACCTCGGCAGCCACGCTGGCCAACTTCTCCGGCTGCATGTCTGCCAGCAGCATGTTAGCGCCTTGAGAGGCAAACTCCAGAGCAATGGCTCTGCCGATTCCCTGCGCGGCTCCGGTAATGATTGCGGCGTTGCCTTCTAATCTCATTATTGACTCCCATTCAGCAGTTTTGGCGGTTCGACAAGTTTGATGACAGGAACTAAAATACCACATCTGAGTGCGGGTAATTCGACCCCTGCTCTTTAGCCTCTATCTCAGAAGATATCGATAACGGAGCAAGCCATGCCTGAAGAACCTTTGCATTTCTTAACGATAACCCAGTTGGCAGAAGACCTAAAATCCAAAAAAATCTCCCCGGTAGAAGTCACAGAGTACATGCTCAAGCGAATCGACGATCTGGACGGTCAGTACAAGAGCTATGCCACTCTGATGGCGGACTCAGCCCGTGCTCAGGCTAAGGTGGCCGAATCGGAGATCGCTTCGGGCAATTATAGAGGGCCTCTGCACGGCGTGCCCATAGCTGTAAAGGACCTGTGCTTCACCAGGGGCGTGAGGACCATGGGAGGCAGCAAGGCCAGCGTAAATCATGTTCCTGATTTCGATGGCACGGTGGTTACCAAGCTGAACGAGGCTGGCGCAGTTATGCTGGGCAAGCTTAACCTGACCGAGGGCGCCATGGGTGGATATAATCCCGAGTTTCAGATTCCCATCAATCCCTGGAATGCTGACAGGTGGGCTGGCTCATCTTCCAGCGGCTCTGGCGTGTCCACGGCGGCTGGACTGGCCTTCGGTACTCTGGGCAGCGACACCGGCGGCTCAATTCGCTTCCCTGCCTCGTCTTGCGGCACCGTAGGGCTAAAGCCGACGTGGGGTCGAGTTAGTCGATATGGTGTGCTGGCGTTGGCCGAATCGCTGGACCACGTTGGGCCTCTGGCTCGCAGCTCGGCAGACGCCGCCATAATGCTTCAGGCCATCTCCGGACTGGACCCCAATGACCCTACGACGCTGGCTGCACCAGTCCCCGATATGCTGGACGGCATAGATTCGGGCGTGCGTGGCCTCCGCATCGGCTGGAGCGAGAAGTACTCAACAGACGGCGTTGATGCCGAGGTGGCTGCTGCCGTTCGGGAGGGCGTGAAGGTGCTGGAGAGTCTGGGAGCGGTAATAGTAGAGGTAGAAATGCCGGATGTGGACTCCTACCTGAGCGCATGGCCGATTCTGTGCACGGCGGAGGCTGTTGAGGCTCATGAGGCGACCTACCCTTCGCACAAAGACGACTACGGGCCGTTCTTTCGGGGGTGGCTGGACATGGGCGCAGGCGTAACCGGTGCCGGATACGCCAAGGCCAACAACAGGCGGGATGAGCTGACCGGCTTGCTGCGACTGGCCTTCGCGGACATCGACGCGCTGGCATGCCCCACAATGGTCAACCCGCCACATCCTGTTACTGCTGAATCGAACTACGGACCGATGGACAACAGGCGTGGCACTTCTTTCCAGCGATACACAGTGCCTTACGACTTCAACGGAGCGCCAACGCTCTCGGTGCCGTGCGGTCTCAACAGCGAGGGACTGCCTCTAAGTCTGCAGTTCATCGGCAAGGATCTGTCGGAGCCATTGCTGTGCCGCATAGGCTACGCCTACGAGCAGGCCACCGACTGGCACAACCTACACCCGCCGGTCTAACTTCGGAGATATTAGATGAGCGAACCGCATCCACAAATCAAGCACGCCTACCAGAACCACCACCTGGACAGTACGCGGTGGGAAAACTTCCAGGTGCGTGACGACGATATTATTATTGCCACGCCGTACAAGTCCGGCACCACGTGGATGCAGAACATCGTCCGTCACCTGGTTTTTCTTGAGCAGCCCACAATGCCAGCCCAGACCGACGTCTCTCCCTGGCTAGACAACAGGCTGTTTCCAATAGAGGACATACTGTCGAAGTTGGAAGCCCAGGAGCATCGCAGGTTCATCAAGACTCATCTGCCTCTGGATGGGCTGCCCTTTTATCAGCAGGCAAAGTATATAGTGATGGGACGCGATGCCCGGGATGTGTTCATGTCCCTGTGGAACCACTACCGCAATTACACGCCGGAGTTCATCAAGCTGATGAACGAGGATGTGCCCGGGCTGGTAGGTTCGCCTTTCCCACCTTGTCCAGTGGACATAGGCACCTTTTGGTACATGTGGATGACCCGTGGCTGGTTTGAGTGGGAGCGGGAGGGTTATCCCTTCTGGTCGAACATATCCCATGTCCAGATCTGGTGGGATTTTCGCAGCCTGCCCAATATCTTATTCGTTCACTTTGCTGATCTGCTGGAGGATCCCAGCGGTGAAATTGCCAGGGTGGCCAAGTACTTGGATATAGCACTCTCCGATCAGCAGGTTGAGTCGATCGTTGAAGCTACCAGCTTTCAGTCGATGAAAGAGAAGGCTGAGCACTACGTTCCAGCAGGTGGCCGAGCGTGGATAGGCGGTGCGCAGACCTTCATGAACCAGGGCATCAATGGCCGCTGGAAGAACGTGCTGGTGCCGGAAGACCTGTCGCTATATCACGAGTCCGCATCGCGAATCCTGTCGCCGAGCTGCCAGCAGTGGCTGGAGAACGGACGGCTGGCCTCAGCCTAAGGCGCCCGCTAGCCTGTGACAGTAGGCGCGCCTTTCAACAGCCAGCGGGTGCGACGAAGGCCTGAAGCGATAGCTATCAGGACAATTGCTGTAGTCAGAACGGCCAACCATAATGGCCAAACGGTCCACGGCGCTGCGATGGCGACCACATAGAGCAACAACTCGATGGCTACCCGAACAGGTCCCGGCGTCGCGACCACGATCTTCCGCTTGTCCCCTACCGTGGAGAATATTGCGGGCAAGCCAATCAGAATGGCAATGGCGGGTATCACGAGCCATAGCGAAATGCTGGCCGCGACCCATGCTATGATTTCCACCGCAAACCGGGTGCTTGCGGACAGCGGGTTGTCGTATGGATTGTCGAACGTGTGTCCCGGGTTTCCCAAATAAGACCTCTACTAATTACCGCGCCCTAGAAAGCCACGTATCCGCCGTCAATAGGAATGGAGATACCGGTTACGTAGTCTGATGCCGCGCTGGCCAGGAATACGGCTGTGCCTGCCATGTCCTCCGGCAGACCCCAGCGCCCGTGGGGAATGCGAGCCGATATCAGTTCGAAGCGCTCCTTGAAATCGGGATGGGTCCGAATAGGCTCCGTAAGCTCAGTTTCTATCCAGCCCGGCAAGATAGCGTTTGCCTGAATATTGTCCTTGGCCCACGCGGTGGCTATGCTCTTGGTGAGCTGCACCACGCCGCCTTTGCTTGCCGAATACGGCATAACCAGATCGTGGCCGAAGATGGAAGTCATGGAGCCAATGTTGATTATCTTGCCACCGCCCGCTGCCTTCATGTGCGAGTAGACCTCTCGGCAGGGCAGGAACGTGCCGGTGAGGTTGACGTCCATGATCTGGTTCCAGTCGTCCAGGGTGTAGTCCTGCGGTGCCTTGCGAATGCCTATGCCTGCGTTGTTGACCAGAATATCCACGCTGCCGAAGGTATCTATGGCTGTCTTCACCATGTCAGCGACTTCATTTTCGTACTGGACGTTGGTGGTGGTGCCTGCGGCCTTGAAGCCCTGGCTCTGTAGTTCTTTTACGACCGCGTCAGTCTTGGCGGCGTTGCGCGCTGCAATGAGAACGCTGGCGCCGGCCTCCGCTAGCCCCTTGGCTATGCCGAGACCTATGCCTCCGTTGCCGCCGGTGATGACGGCTGTTTTGCCGGTAAGATCGAACATTCCGTTATCAGGCATGTCCACTCCTTTGTTTTTCGAAAATCATCAACTCGAACAGGTTATTACATAGTCGACGTGATGGCTAATCATTTCATCTGGGGTGCAGGAGAGGCAGGGGCAGTTACGTGGGAGCGGTTGACAGAATTGCCTGTGAGGTCATGGGCCTTCGTCGTAACAGCGATTTGGCCGCATTGGTCGTCTAAGACAAATGCAATAGCAGGCATAAGGCCATATAACGGCTGACTTCCACTAACCATAGCCACCTAGGCATTGGCCGCTCTGGTCATGCAAGATGAAGCGTTTGGGCAATTAACGATGGTGTTCAACTAAGCACAGCCACCTAGGCATTGTCCGCTCTGGTCATGCAAGACGAGGCGTTTGGGCAATTAACGATGGTGTTGAATTAAGCACAGCCACCTAGGCATTGGCTGCTTTATTCATGCAAAATCACGCGGTTTTCCTAAGAGGACCGTTGGGGCGTAGCTCGTCCAGAATAGCCGTGGTCTTGGAGTCGAGGGCTTGGCCGGTCTTGCGGTGCTTCGCCAGCAGGTCGAGCGCCAGGTCGGATACGCCTGGTTTGATTCGAAGCTCTTCTGGCATGTATCGAATGCACCGTCGCATGAGGACCTGGGCGGGCCGGTTGGTCTTCTCCGAGCAACCATACGCGTAAATGCACATGTAGGAATGGCACATCGTAGTTTCGCGGTAGAGGGCGGGTACACGGCTGGACGGCGGCGCCATGTGGTTGTTCATGAACTTATCAAGGCTCTTTTCCGATGAGCCGGGCGCGGGCGCTCTAGGTCGCATGTGTAATACCGTCCGATGGAGGGTTTGTTCGCAGTGAGCGGCCCTGAAGACGAGTCATTGAAATCTGAGCCTGTATAGATTATTGAACAAAGTCTAGGAAAGATACAATTATTTTAGAGGACGTTTTGGGCGAATTTTGAAACAGACGTTCCAAATATAGAGGGAGCAGTTCTTATTAAGATGGCAACAAAAAAACAGGGACAGCCTTTAGTAGGCTGTCCCTGTTTTACTTCTGGAACTTAGTTTTGCCAGTTAGGCAGACTTTTGCTCGAAGGTCGAGGACGACATGGGTCCCCTGTCCCCTGTTTCCATGATCAGAGTGACTGGTGACGTTCCGTAGATTGTGGTTTCATCCACAACGCACTTGCTGACCCCGGTCATGCTGGGCAGTTCGTACATTACGTCCAACAGCGTCTGCTCTAGGATCGAGCGTAGGCCTCTTGCACCGGTCTTCCGCTTGAGGGCCTCGTCTGCTGCCGCGTCTAGGGCTGATTCCGTGAATACTAGTTCGACATTGTCCATGCTGAACAGGTATTCGTACTGCTTAACAAAAGAGTTTTTGGGCTCGGTCAGCACCTTGATGAGTGCCGCCTTGTCCAGCGATCGCAGGCTGGCCACAACTGGCAAGCGTCCAATGAACTCAGGAATGAATCCGTAGTCCATAAGGTCGTCTGCAAGAACAAACTGGAGCGCAGAGCCATCAGACTCCTTGCTATCCCAGTTTGCGCTGCCGCCGCGCTTGAAGCCAATTGACTGTCGGTCTCTGAACACGCGCTTGTTGACGATCTCCTCCATGCCTTCGAAGGCACCGCCGCACATGAACAGGATGTTGTCCGTCTTAATCTGCAGGAAGTCCTGGTGTGGATGCTTGCGGCCACCCTGTGGCGGTACGTTGGCAACACATCCTTCGATGATCTTGAGCAGGGCCTGCTGTACTCCCTCTCCTGACACGTCTCGGGTGATGGAGGGATTTGGGCTCTTTCGGGCTATCTTATCGATCTCATCGATGTAGATGATGCCTTGCTCGGCCCGGGCGACATCGTAGTCAGCTGCCTGGATAAGTCGGAGAAGAATATTTTCTACGTCCTCTCCTACGTAACCGGCTTCCGTCAACGACGTTGCATCTGCAATGGCGAAGGGCACATCCAGGATGCGTGCCAAGGTCTGCGCCAGATGCGTCTTGCCGGAGCCGGAGGGCCCCAGCATCAGTATGTTAGCTTTTTGAAGCTCAATGTCGCCGGTGTTCTTCTGGTTCGATCCTATGCGCTTGTAGTGGTTATATACGGCCACGCTCAGGATCTTCTTGGCATGCTCTTGACCAACGACGTACTCGTCGAGCTTTTCGAATATTGTCTTAGGAGTCAGTCCGCCCGTGATGGCGCCTGTTGTCGCCTCTTTGGTCTGTGTCGGACTTTCCTCGGCGATGATCTGGTCGCAAAGCGTAACGCATTCATCACAGATGAACACCCTATCTGGCCCTGCAATCAGTCGCTTAACTTGTCCCTGCGCTTTACCGCAAAAGGAGCACTGGTATTCTGTTCGGCCACTCATATGTGGACGCTACCCCCTGATAAGTAAGAGTATCCCCAATGGCGGACGATCTCTAATCCTTGCTAGTCGAATCTTTGGTAGTCGAGACCAGCACTTCATCTACCAGACCGTATTCCTGGGCCTGTTCTGCGCTCAGGTAATAGTCACGATCTGTATCTTGTGCAACCTTATCATAAGGCTGACCGGTATTCTCTGAGAGGATCGTACGGATTTTGTCCTGCATTCGTAGTATCTCTCGTGCGTGTATCTCAATGTCAGTAGCCTGTCCCTGTGCGCCGCCTAGTGGCTGGTGCATGTGCACCGTGGAGTTCGGCAAAGCGAATCGCTTACCCTTCTCTCCTGCACAAAGGAGTACTGTGCCCATGCTGGCTGCCAGTCCCACGCATATGGTTGACACGGCGGGGCGGATGAGATGCATGGTATCGAAAATAGCTAATCCTGCGCTGATTACTCCACCTGGGGAATTTATGTACAGGCTGATGTCCCGGTCGGGTTCTTCCCGGTCCAGGAACAGCAATTGGGCAATAATGGCGTTGGCCACATGGTCAACGATTGGCGTGCCCAGGAAAATGATTCGCTCCTTGAGAAGCAGCGAGTATATGTCGTAAGCGCGCTCACCACGGGCACCCGACTCCACAACCATAGGAATTATGTTCTCGGGCCGGGCGTTCTGAGGCCATTGACTGGAAATGAAATCCTCAGGCCTGTAAAGCATATTTCTTACTCTCCTTCGCTCTGTTCCGATGTTTCTTCTTCTGTGCTTCCGTCTTCGCCATCTTGTGTATCTTCAACGCTTTCGGGTTTGGACTTAGCTTCGGATGACTTTTCGCCCTTTGCTATTGTCACAAGCCGTTCTAGCGTTTTTTCTGAACTGAGCACCCGATTGACGGATTCTCGCATTTCATCTGTGAACTCTGGCTGGACTGGAAGACCCTCTGTATCCTGGGTGTTATTGGCGAGGATCTCTTTGATCCTCTCCTCGACATCCTCCTCCGAAACCTCTATGCCCTCCTCCTCTGCCAGTTTGGACATGGCGTAGGTCCGCTTGATGCGTTCCTCTGCCTCGGAACGAAGTTCGTCGCGCATCTCCTTTTCGGATTTGCCGATGGATCGAAGGTAGTCGTCCAGTCGAACGTTGATCTGGCTCAACACCCTGGACCTCTCGCCTTCCATGTGGGTCACCTCATGGCCCACCATAACTGGTGCGACCTCAATGGTTACCCCGTTCAGGAAGGCCTCCATAACGGCTTCGTTATACTTCTGAGTTGCGCTGCTCTCCGCTGCCTCGTTGGCGTCGCTTTCGATCTCCGCCTTCATGGCTTCGAAGGATTCGTAGCCGTCGCCTACGCTCTTGGCAAATTCGTCGTCCAACTCTGGCAAGACTCTTTCTTTTATCTCACCAACAGTGACTGAAAAGGCAACATCTTTGCCTGCCAACTTCTCGTCACCGAATTCTTCTGGAATGGACAGGGTGAATTCCTTGAGCTCATCCTGTGCCATATCCGCCAGTTGCTGAGCGAAGCCAGGGAACGGCCGGTCGGAGTCCTCATCGAGGAAGATGACTGCGTCTTTTTCCTCTACAACGCTGTCGCCGTCTACAAGGCCCGTGGCCTGGATAGTTACCAGGTCGCCCATCTGGACAGTACGCTCAACCGGCTCCCATGATGCCATACCGTGTTGAATCTGTTCCAGGCGTTGTTGGACATCTTCTTCGCTAACATTTGCCGGTTCTTCTTCGACGGAGATTTCCTTATAATCGCCCAGGGATACCTCGGGCATTAAAGGGACTGTGGCCTTAACAATGATCGGGTCCAACTCTTCTAGCTCAATGCTAGGCATGCCAGCCGCCTCAATGGACTGCTCTTCAATGGCCTTGCCTGTAATCTCAGGCAGCATTGTGTCCAAGACTTCGTTCAATAGGGATTCTCTTCCTACGAACTGCTCAACGATTCTTCGAGGCGCTTTGCCTTTCCGGAAACCGGGGATGGCAAGACGAGGTGCAATTTTGCGATAGCCTTGATCAATATACGAGTCGAGATCCTCCTCCTCAAGCTCGATATTAAGCACGGTTTGGCGGTCTACGACTTCTTCTTGGGTGATTTTCACAGATGGCTCCCAGGCATAGGGTTAATGGAATAATTATATCACGCGCGGACTTAATTCAAAAGATTCGACAGGCATCTGCGAAGTCGAGTTTGCCCCAGAGTTAAGCCATTCCCATGTCAAATTGAGTGATTAGACCAGTGAACTTGACAGAGCCGAGTATAGTAGAAGGGAGAGTTGACTACCTCTAACAGGTTGTTTACGATTGCGACTAGGCCCATAATCAATGGGCGTATAGAGTTGTTTAGACCGGTGATACCCCGTTAACAGCTCTGCGACATGAGTTCCAATGCCGGACTTAGCCGGACTAAAGGTGGGAATTTCAGCCACTGAAGCAGGCGCAGAAATTCACATATGGCGAATCCACCGCTTTTGCAAATAAACCGCTATAATAATCCAACGGAACTGCTCCATCTAGTCGACATCTGTATTTGTAGCGAATTCCATGTGTAGAAAATGCCAGAACAGAAAAAACCAGACCAGTATCAATCTGAAATTGAAGAGATCCTGAGGAAGGCCGACCTGGATGCACCCATCCCTATTCGGCCGAAAAAGGCTAGCTTCTTCAGTTTGCTGAAGAAGTATGTCCGACAATCCTTGGAAGGCAAAGCCTGGTCTATCACTCCTGGGCGGATTGTTCTCGTAGCGGTTAGCTTGATACTGTTGGCTGCCATTACAAGGATGATTGTTCCTGTTGCCTTCGGTCCACTGGCGTGGGCGGGGCTGCTTCTTTTCATCATTGGCTACGGTATGTTTTTTTTGAAGCCACCAAAGGGCCCAGAGCAGCGCTGGCGTGGTCAGTCGCTGGAAGATACCAAAACTGGTCCCATGACCAACTTTATTGACCGCATATGCCGAAAGTTTAAGCGGTAAGTCTGAAATCGACACTAAAGAAAAAGCCCCGCCAATTGGCGGGGCTTTTTAATTTCACCTTAGTTCTATGGACGCTAAGCGTTAGCTGTTAGACTGCGCATTCACCTTCGCCGCGCTCCAGTATGTACTTGATGGTCTTATCCCAGTCGATGTACTGGTCCAGAGTCTCCCTGTTAAGTTCAGGTATGTTCTTGAATCGAGGCAGCAAATCCTCGAAATGCGGATTGCCTACCCGTAGAACGTAGTCCTTGAAGACCTCGTCGTCCTGGTGATTGGCCTGGAAGTCGGCCACGACCAGCTTCAGGGCTTCAGGCGCCAGCTTTGCGGGAATCTTCGTCTTTATGCGCTGGCCGAAGCGTGGGTCACCGCCTTCGAAGCTTCCACCCAGGAACAGCTCGTAGGCAGGCACCTGGCCTCCTGGTCCCTTGGCCGCTGCGCCGTGAAATCCGATGTCGGCGATGTGGTGCTGACCACAGCCGTTCGGGCAGCCGCTCATCTTCACACGCATCTTGCTAACCAGCGGGTCGGACTTGTCTAGCTCGTCGATGGTGTCGCTAATTGCCCTGCCCAGACCCATAGAGGCGGTGATGCCCAGCTTGCAGCTATCTGTGCCAGGGCATGAAACGACGTCCGAGATGCCATGGACGCCGGAGTCGCCAAAGCCGATCTCACTGAGCTTTTGCCAGACCTCATAAAGGGCATTTTCAGGCACCCAGCGGAGGGTCAGGTTTTGCTGATGAGTCAGGCGTGCTCGACCGCCAGCATACTCGCGTGATATGTCGGCCAATTGACCGAACTGCTGCGCATCGATGTCGCCCATTTTTACCTTGATGTTGATGGCCCTGTAACCAGCCTGCTTCTGTGTCTCAACGTTGGTCTCAAGCCACGCCAGGAACTCAGGGTCGTCGCCTTGGGGCTTGTAATCGCCGTCTAGACTCGGAGCGTCTGCGGCTTCGTCGTCAATGAACAGAAGGTCTTTGGGGTCGAAGGAACGCTGGGCCCAGGACTCCTTTAGCTCCTCTTCTACCTCTGTCCTGAACTGGTCGATTCCAACTCTATCGATGTAGAACTTGATGCGGGCCTTCATGCGGTTCTTTCGCAACTCGTTGGTGCGATGGAACACACGGATGACCGCTTCGGTTACTTTCAGGTACTCCTCAACCGGCACGAACTCAAATAGCGTTGGTGCCATGCGAGGCATGATAGCCGTACCGCCGCCGGTGACCATCTTGAAGCCCTTTTTGCCGTCCTGTATCTTGGGTATAAAGCCGACGTCGTGTATGGGCGTGATGGCGCAGTCACTGGCGCAGCCAGACATGGCCGTCTTGATCTTGCGGGGCATGGCCTGGGTAAAGGGGTGTCGCACGAAGTATCGCGCATAGGCGGCTGCGTACGGTGATACGTCGAAGGGCTCGTTAGCGCAAACGCCAGCCATGGCGCAGCCAGTCACGTTGCGGATTGTGTTGCCGCAGGCCTCGCGGGTGCTAAGGCCAACGTCGCCAATAAGTCGCAGAATCTCAGGCGTCTGCTCAAGAGGAATGTGGTGGAACTGGAAGTTTTCGCGGGTCGTAATGTGACCCTTCTTTAGCGGAGCAAATTTCTCCGCTACTACTCCAAGAGCCTCCAACTGGTCGGCCGTAATGGCTCCGAAAGGTGCCTTGATTCTCAGCATCTGCTCGTCGACCTGGCGCTGACCGTATACGCCCTGCCTCAGGCGAAAGGCCATGAAATCATTGGGTGCCCATTCACCTGCTTGGAACTTCGTTACCTGCTCCTCAAAGTCGGCTATCTCTTCAGGTAGCACCTCGATTATGCCCTGGGTACGAGGCTTCCAATCTGTTTGCGTCATTCTTTTACCTTCCCTTTTGACTTTGTGGATCTGACTACAGTTGGTGTTTCCACTGTTATTTTAATTCCTGTAACGTAAAACGCCCCGCTCAAAATATGTCATGAGCGGGGCGTATAAAAGGCATTAAATTGCCGAACGACCGCTACCGGACGCTACAACAGGAACAGAGGATTACCGAATTAACTTTCAACATGTACCGAATATTTTATCAAGGCTTTGGCCTTACTGTCAATTATGGCGCACTTTAAAGTGGGTATTTTCACAGATAATGCGTGTAAAGCCTTGAATAAGGGGGAGAAGGGCCATGCTTTATCCGTTTCGAGAACAGCATCGTTGTAGATACTAACAAGGGGAACCAGATCATTTGAAAGGCCAGAATCTTACCATTAGGCTCTACATCTAAAGAGTATGTGGAAATACTACTGTAATGAATTCGGGCCTGAGCACGAGGCATAGCACGCTATAATCGTATTAGGTCAAACCTCAAACGGCGCATACC
>Ga0066376_10002095_pt1 | contig 18826 bp, 19 predicted proteins | sample Knorr_S15_td_Bot_FD_77009 | JGI IMG/M metagenome (GOLD analysis project Ga0066376, IMG submission 77009) | Marine microbial communities from Southern Atlantic Ocean transect - Knorr_S15_td_Bottom_ad_5009_LV_A | ecosystem: Environmental > Aquatic > Marine > Oceanic | place: Southern Atlantic... | reverse complement strand
ATGGGTGAGCTCTTCGTCAACCCCCACGAATACGTACCACTCGTGACCGAGCGTCTCATCGATTACGTTCGAGTGCGCGTTTCCAAGGCGGGAGGAATAACCCCGTGCCGCAAGATCGCCGCCTTGTGCGAGTGGTACGGCGTGCAGACGGCCTGGCAGGAAGGGGGAGACAACGATCCGGTCAACCAGGCCGCTGCCATGCATCTGGACCTGGCCTCCTACAGTTTCGGCATTCAGGAGGAAAACCACTTCAGCGAACAGGAGCTTGAGGCCTTCCCCGGGCACCCGGTCCTCAAGGGCGGTTACCTATATGCCAATGACGCCCCCGGCCTGGGGTTGGATATCGACGAGGAGAAGGCTGACCGTCTGTACAGTCAGCGATCCGCCGGTTCCGGATCCGCGGCCCAGGACCGTCGAGCCGACGGTTCGGTTGTCCGTCCTTAGGTTGCGCAACTGCGCCAGCGGCGGTATTGGCTCGGCTCCGAGCGCGAATGGGATACGCGGACAGCACACTAGCGAAACTAGCGCGGAGCGAGGCATGGAGAGGCATGTCAGGTAACACTACTAAACTGAAACTCGCCCACGTTTTTGGCGTGGCGTGTCTCCTATGCATCACGTGGGTGCCGGGGACCGGGTTGACGGCAGTGCTTGGTGACGAGACCGCGGCCAGCACCGAGTCGGCGAGGTTCGCCAAGTGGCTGGCAGCGCTGCGCCAAGAGGCAGTGGAGGTGGAGGGCGTTTCAGCCGCCCTGGCGGATGCCGCCCTCGACGGGCTCGAGCTCCGCCCCCGCGTGTTAGAACTGCAGAATCGACAGCCGGAAGGCACTCTAACCCTGGAGCAGTACCTCGTCCGCGTGGTGCCCGCCTCCAGAGTCGAGCGTGGACGTGTGTTGCTGAGCCGGCACCGCGAACTGCTGGAAGCGATTGCCCGGAAATATCACGTGCAGCCCAGATTCATGGTGGCGCTATGGGGCATAGAGAGCGACTACGGCAGCAACATGGGATCGGTGCCGGCTGTGGGGAGTCTGGCGACACTTGCCTTCGCCGGCCGCCGATCGGCTTACTTTCGCCGCGAGTTGCTCGAACTGCTGAAACTACTCGACGACGAGCAAACAGACCCGGACGTGGCGATGGGCTCGTGGGCGGGGGCTCTTGGCCAGTGCCAGTTCATGCCCTCCAATGTCAGGCGCTACGCGATCGACTGGGATGGGGACGGCCGCAGGGATATATGGCGCTCGACCGGTGACGTGCTCGCCTCGACGGCGAATTTCCTCTCTCACCTCGGGTGGCGAGATGATCAGACCTGGGGTCGGCGAGTGCTCTTGCCGGCTGAATTCGACGAGCGGCTGGCCGGCCGGGAGGTCCAGATGAGACTCGGCCGCTGGCAGGCGCTGGGCGTGCGTCGCCTGAACGGCCAGAGCCTCCCCAAGCGCAAGCTGTGGACGACGCTGCTGCTGCCGGACGGCCGCGATGGCAGGGCCTTTCTGGTCTACGAAGACTTCAAAGTGCTGCTGAGATGGAACAACTCCATCCACTTTGCCGTGTCCGTGGGCCATCTGTCGGAGCGACTCCGCTGACTGCCGCATTCGGCTGGATGCGCCCATCCAGGTGGATGAGATCTCCCCTCCCCCACCTGGGAGCCGCCGTCGGAATCGGCTGTCTACTGGTCGGATTCGCCGCCCCCTTTGACGATCTCCCCGTCGAGGCTCAGCGGGCTCTGGGTATAGCCCTCTTTGCGGTCATTTTTTGGACCGCCCAGCCGGTATCTATCGAGTATAGCTCTCTGCTGGTACTCCTTATCCTTCCCGGGATGGGGCTGCTATCATTCAAGGAGACCTTCTCGCCGTTCGGGGGATCGACGATCTGGTTGGTATTCTCCGGGATGGTGCTGAGCCTCATGCTGGAAAAGAGCGGCCTGGGCAACCGCCTTGCGGCTATCGCCGTGCGCCACCTCGGTCACAGCCGCTGGCGACTTTTCATCGGTCTCCATCTGATCGGCCTGGGTTCTGCTTTCCTGGTCCCTTCCGGCGTTGTCCGCGTGCTACTGCTCATGCCAATCGGCATCGCCATCGTGGACGGGCTCGGTGAGCGCGACAGTCGATCTGCCAACGCCGCTATCCTGCTCTCCCTCCTGTGCAGCACGTACTACGGCGGCTGTGGGATTCTGACCGGATCGGTGCCGAATATGATGGTGGCGGGTCAGCTGGAGCTGGCGCGCGGCGACACCATCTACTGGAGTCAGTGGCTGCGGTGGATGTTTCCGGTGATCGGCCTGTTGCGGACAGGGCTGTGCCTGGCTGTGGTCTGGTATCTCTTCGGCCGCAAGATGAAGCCTTTGCGTCCCCCTGGAGCGTACAGGCCGCGACCCGCGCCGGCGCTTGATCCGACCCAGAAGAAAACCCTGGCGATCCTGGCGTTGGGGATTGGGCTCTGGTCTACGGACTCTGTTCACGAAATCGCGCCTGTTTTCGTCGGGTTGGCTCTGGTAGCGGTCTGTCTCGTTCCCACCTGGGGAACGCTCGCCATCGGGCAGGTGCGGGAAGTGAACTTCCCCTTCTTTTTTTACCTCGCCGCCCTCTTCTCCATCGGCTCAGTACTGGAGAATGCGGGGGTGACCGGCGCTGTCACCGACCACCTTCTCCAGCGCCTTGAGCTGGCGCAATACAGCTGGTTCGGAAAACACCTGGCCCTTACCGCGATCGTCCTGCCGCTGAACTTTCTCATGGACATCGCCGCCGTGGCCGGCGTCGTCACCCCCTCCATGCTACAACTGGGAGAGCTTCACGGAGTGGCGCACACGCCCGCTGCCATGAGCGTGGCTATGGCGACAAGCCTCGTCTTCCTCCCCTACCAGTCCGCGCCATTCATGGTGGCCCTCACGTTCAGGCGATTCAGCCTCGGACAACTGGCGCTCTGCATGCTGCTTATTTCGGCGTTGTCCTTTCTCCTCCTATGTCCGCTCAATGTCCTGTACTGGCGCGCGACCGGGTTGATTTGACCCCGGTCGTGTGCGATGTACTCCGGGCAGCACTTGAGCGCACCAGTCGCCTTCGATGCGGCAGTCAGGTTATCAGGCTGGCGATGGAGATAAGTAGGACCTGAGCGACCGGCGTCCATCGGCTGTGAGGGTGTGATCGAGGAAGTGGTCGCCGAAGGCCAGTCCCCACGAGAGTGCGCCGGTCAGGCACGTTTGCAGATAGGGGTCGTTGGGGAGGATGAGATCACTCAGCAGGCCATCAGCGCAAAGAGGCTCGACCCGCGTCCGGTAGTCGGGCATCCTCTCGCGCAGATCGGCGGCTGACAGCACGGTGTAAACTTCCCCCTCCCCCAGCGTTTCGCCGGTGTAGAAGTGTCGGCAGGTTACACCCGGTACTCGCCGATAGCAGGCTTCTCTGCAGTCGAGGGCAGCCAGTTCGAGATCCGACACCTCGAAGGCCACCATCCCCACTTCGCCGGCCGTGGGATCTGGTACGGCGTTCAGCACACCCACCGCCTCGCCCGCGCGTAGGCGCTGACCGGCTGAATCTTCGGGAATGACCGACCCTCGGCGATCGAGGGAGACGAGGTTAAAAATCCGCCGAAAGCCCGTGACCAGAACCGGCTCGAGATCTCCCCTGCGAAGCCGGGGCAAAGTCCGCCGAGCGGAGCGGAGATTTACCAGAGAACCGTATCCGAAAATTCTTGTCATGGTGGTCAGAACGTAGGAATATTACGGCCTGTCCGACAAATACGCCGCATGCGGATACCGATCCATTCCGCGCCATCTGCGTGGCGCACCCTCGGCGCTAAGCCTTCTGTTCATCAATGGCGAGCGGCCCGACCCTCGCCGGATCGAGTTGCGGTGCCACTTTCGCATCTGCTCTCGCCTACATATATTGTCGGCCCACTCTCCCCACATGACGAACGTGACTACAGCTATCAAATCGCATGACTTCTGGCCCCAGGCGATCTCGGGCGCGGTCAGCCTGACTTTTGACGACGGCCTTCAGAGCCAGATCGATCACGCCCTTCCGCTGCTCGACAACCGCGAGATCAAGGGGACTTTCTACGTAAATCCCGAGCGTGGTGAATGGGCGTCCCGGTCGTCGACCTGGCGGCTGGCTGGGGAGAGCGGGCACGAGATCGGCAACCACACGACCCGGCATCCGTGTTCCTGCAATTTCCGCTTCGACACCGACTACTGCCTGGAACGCCTAACCCTCGAAGATCTCGCCGCCACCATTGACGAGGCGGAGCGACTGCTCGACGAATTATTGCCGACGCAGACGGCGAAGCGGAGCTTCTGCTACCCCTGCTACCAGTGTTACGTCGGGGCTGGTCGCGATCGCCGCTCGTACGTACCGCTGGTAGCCGACCGCTTCCGCGCCGCTCGCGGTGGCGGCGAGCGCGCCAATGATCCTCTCCTGGCGGATCTGTCCTACCTTTCGGCTGAGGCCGTAGAAGGGCAGCCGGCAGAGCGGATGATCAGCTACATCGAAGGCGCCGTCTCGGAAGGCCGCTGGGCGATTCTGTGTATGCACGGCGTTGGCGGCGAGCACCTGTCCATCGAAACAGAGGCGTTTGAGCGGGTTCTTCAGCACCTGCACGACAATCGGGAGCGCATCTGGACCGGCACAGTTATTGAGGTGGCTGACCAAATCCTGGGCAGACGTTAAAGACCTGGGACGGGAGAAAGAGCGAGATCACAATGGCTGACAGAATACTGGTAACAGACTACAAGTGGCCGAATCTGGAGATTGAGGCGGCGATTCTGGGAGAGATCGGTGCCCAGCTGGTGTCGGCGCCCGACGGTGAAGAGGAGACTCTGGTAGAGCTCGCGCGCGGCTGTCGCGGGATTATGACCTGCTGGGCCCAGACCACAAGCCGGGTGATCGACGCGGCCCTTCCCGACCTTGAGGTGATCGCTCGATATGGCATCGGGCTCGACAACATCGATGTCGAATTCGCCACCGGGCAAGGTGTGCCCGTCGCCAACGTACCGACTTACTGCGTCATCGACGTGGCCGAGCACACGCTCAGCTGTATTCTGGCCCTGAGCACGAAGCTCACTTTCCTCGACCGGCGCATCCGCCAGAACAGCTGGAACATCCAGGAGGCCCTCCCCATGCGCCGAGTAAGCGGAAAGCGACTTGGTCTGATCGGTCTTGGCAATATCGGTCGCCAGGTCGCCGTTCTGGCGGGCGCCATCGGCATGGAGGTCGTGGCCTTCACCCCCAACCTCACCCCCGAGAGGGCCCGGGAGACCGGGGCCATCGCCGTCTCTCTCGACGAGCTCCTGTCCTCCTCGGACTTTGTCTCACTCCACGCCCCTCTGAACCAAGCAACCTCACGGATGATGGACGCCTCGGCCTTCTCTCGAATGAAACCCTCCGCTTGTCTCGTCAATGCCTCTCGAGGTGCCCTCGTGCACGAAGCCGATCTTCTGTGTGCCCTGACAGAGGGCGAGATTGCCGCGGCTGCGTTGGACGTAAGGGACCCGGAGCCACCGGCGGATGACGACCCGCTCCGGCAGCTGGACAACATCATCCACACCCCGCACTCCTCCTTTTACACCTCCGAATCGATCGAGGAACTCCAGAGCCAGACGGCTTGGGAGGTGAGACGCGCACTCACCGGCGAAGCGCTCAGCAATCTCGTCAATCCGGAATACAGAAGCGGTTAGCCGTCCGTTGATAACGTCACATCGCAGCGCGAATGGACTTTGTCAACGGGTTGTCAGTGTCTCTGTCCGACAAATACGCCGCGTCCGGATGCCGTGGCGCCCTCGGTGCTTGGCCCCTGTCCATCGGCGATACCACTAGAGCTCTGGCCAGAACACCTCCAAGGCTCTATTCTTAAGATAGAGTTGCTTACAGCCTCCCAGGTATTGGGCGCCGCCGCACCTACCACGCCATTTCAACCCCGATTTTCATGCCGGAATCTCTTCCCGACGTTCTCGCCAGCCGCTACGCGAGCGATGCCATCACAGAGATCTGGTCCGAGCAGGGCCGGGTCCGCCTGGAGCGCGAATTCTGGATTGCCGTGCTCAAAGCGCAGCGTGAGCTGGGGGTGGATATTCCGCCAGAGGCCATAGCGGCGTACGAGAAGGTCAGGGACGTCATCGACCTGGACTCGATCCGTCGGCGCGAGGCTCTCACCCGCCATGATGTTAAGGCGCGCATCGAGGAATTCTGCAGTCTGGCCGGGTGCGAGCACATTCACAAAGGTCTGACCAGCCGCGACCTCACCGACAATGTCGAGCAGTACCAGATCCTGCGATCGCTTTTGTGCCTCGCCCCCAAATACGTTCAGCTGCTGAGCCGCATGAGCCGTCGAGCGCGGGAGTGGCGGGACCTGGTGGTCGTCGGCAGGACCCATCACGCCCCGGCGCAGCCCACGACGATGGGCAAGCGCCTGGCGATGTTCGGCGAGGAGATGCTGATCTCCTTTCGACGGCTCGAGCAGACCATCGATTCCTACCCTCTGAGGGGACTTCAGGGAGCCGTTGGCACTGGCCTCGACCAGCTGACCCTCTTTGACGGCGACGCCAGGGCCCTCAGCGCCCTGCAGGACAGCGTGCTCGCCCACCTCGGTTTCCGGCAGCGCATTAACGCCGTGGGGCAGATCTATCCGCGTAGCCTGGACTTTGAAGTCGTGAGTTGTCTTTACCAGCTAGGCGGAGGCATCGCCAACTGCGCCCGCACTTTGAGACTGATGTCGGGGTCGGAAGCGGTGACCGAGGGCTTTGCTCCAGGGCAGGTCGGTTCGTCGGCCATGCCCCATAAAATGAACACCAGAAGCACCGAGCGAATCAACGGTCTCCAGGTCGTCCTTGGCGGCTATGTCAACATGCTCTCCGGGTTGGTTGGTGACCAGTGGTTCGAGGGCGATGTCTCCTGCTCGGTTGTCCGGCGCGTCGCCTTGCCCGACGGCTTCTTCGCCTTCGACGGTATGGTCGAGACCATGCTCCACGTGCTGGAGGAGATGGGGGTATACCCGGCGGTCCTGAAACGGGAGCTCGACCGCTATATGCCCTTCCTGGCCACCACCACCCTGCTGATGGAATCGGTAACCCGCGGAGCCGGACGCGAGCAGGCCCACGAGGCGATAAAAGAACACGCGGTCGCCGTTGCTCTTGAAATGCGAGAGAGAGCAGGAGGGGTGGTCGACAACGACCTCTCGCGGCGGCTGGGTGAGGACATACGCATTCCGTTATCTACCGAGGAGATAGAGGCGATTCTCGCCAACAGCGGGAACTTCATCGGCCTGGCTGCAGACCAGGTGAACGGATTCGTCGCCCAGGTCGATGACCTGGTCAAACGCTATCCAAAGGCACTGGATGTGGTGCCGGGCCGCCTCCTCTAAGTCGTCGCCGTTTTTCTTGAAGGAGCCCTACACAGTATGAGATACAGCAGGATCCTGCTCAAACTCAGCGGGCAGGCGGTGTCGGGATCCGCGGATTTCGGCTTCGACCCCGATTCCCTCGAGCACATAGCCAACCAGGTCCTCCGCCTCCATCGCGAAGGCGTGCAAATCTCCATCGTCATCGGCGGGGGGAATATCTTTCGCGGTAACGTGGCGTCTCAATGGGGGATCGAACGCGCCGAAGCCGACAACATCGGTATGATGGGGACCATCATCAACAGCCTCATGCTCCGAGGTGTACTGACGGCGACATCGGGCTCAGAGGTAGAGGTGAGGGTGATGACGGCCATTCCCGTAAATGCGGTGGCCGAGCCCTTTATTCGCCTGAGGGCCATCCACCATCTGGAGAAAGGCCACATTGTGATCTTCGCGGCGGGAACGGGCAATCCGTATGTGACGACCGATTACGCCGCCGCCCAGCGGGCGATTGAGACTCGCTCAGAGGCCCTTCTAGTGGCCAAGAACCAGGTCAGGGGAATCTTTACGGCCGATCCCCGCACGCAGGAATCCGCGCGCATGTACCGCCGCATGAGCTACGATACGATCATCCGTGAGAATCTGACCGTCGTCGACCAGCAGTCGATCATCCTGGCGCGCGATCACCGCCTCCCCATTCACGTGTTCGACTTTGCGGCTAAGACATCAGTGACCAAGATTTGTCAGGGCGAAGATCCAGGGACCTTCGTAGGTCCTGACGAGGCAGAAGTACTCGAGTAACTCCTGCGGCCAGGGCCAGGGTTGACGGTAGATGGCTAGGCCGTAAATTACTGTATTATCAATCAATTGGCGCAATTTAAACTTCGCGGACACTGTCGGGGAAGATGACCCAGACGAAGCCGACGAATGTCGTCTGGCACCAAGGGCACGTGAGCCGGCAAGAGCGGGAATCCCTCCTCGATCAACAGGGGGTGCTCGTCTGGCTGACGGGACTCCCGAGCTCCGGCAAGAGCACGATCGCCTTCACGGCCGAGCACGCCCTGGTGGCAAAAGGAAAGCTGGCCTATGTGCTGGATGGCGACAATATCCGACATGGTCTGAACAGTAACCTCGGCTTTTCAGCCGCAGACAGGGGAGAGAATATCCGGCGCATCGGCGAGGTCGGAAAGCTCTTTGCCGACTGTGGCGCCATCACCCTGGCGAGCTTTGTCAGCCCCTACAGGGCCGACCGCGACGCCGTGAGGAATCTCATGGGGGAGGGCGAATTTCTCGAGGTTTTCATCGATACTCCAGTAGAGACCTGCGAGCAGCGAGATCCCAAAGGTCTGTACGCCAAAGCTCGCACCGGAGAGATTCCCAACTTTACCGGCATCTCCGATCCGTACGAAGCCCCAGAAAATCCGGAGCTGGTGATCGAGACCGCCTCCTGCACGCCGGAAGAGGCCGCCAACGCCATCGTCGAGATGCTTCAGAAGCGCGGCAAGATCCCCGCCTGAGGGCAGGAAGGGAACTCTCAGACCATGAGCATTTCCGAGGAGATCCGTTTCGGCGAAGATGGATTGATTCCAGTCGCTATCACGGACGTGGACACACGACGGCTGCTGGTGCTGTGTTACATGAATGCGAAGGCTCTGGGACAGACCGTGGCCGACGGCAGGGTGTACACCTACAGCCGCTCACGTGGCCGCGTGGTCCTCAAGGGCGCCACCTCTGGGCATGTCCAGTCGGTAAAGGAAATCCGTGTGAACTGCGACGGAAACTCACTCGAGATCTGTGTGGTGCAAGAGGTGGCCGCCTGCCATGCGGGTTACTACTCCTGCTTCTACCGCAAGTGGAACGCCTCTGACGCCAGCTGGTCGGTGGACGATGAGCGCGTCTTTGACCCAGATCGGGTATACGCCTGACGGCCCGGTTGCGGGGTCACCATCAGTTCCACGGAACAACTGGCCGAGAGAGGAGGGGACTGTTTACCCTTTGGCCCATCTGAGCCGTTTCCTCCGATACTTCTTCAGCGTTGGTCTCATGGGCCTGTTTCTGTACTGGGCCTTCGAGGGCATCGACTCTCGATCACTGTGGAATGCTATCGCTGGCATCTCCACTCTATGGCTGGTGGTGCTGGTTCTCACCACGTTGATGACCATCGCTCTGCGAGCCTGGCGCTGGCGCGTCTTTATGCGCCCGTTCGCCAGCGACGTGACCCTGCTTGACGCCTCTGTTGCCCTGGCTATCTGCTACGCTGCCAATGTCGTCATCCCCCGCTCCGGGGAAGCCGTGCGCGCCCTGAGTCTGAACTGGGCCCGCGGTGCCAGAATCAGCTCCGTGCTAGCCACGGTGGTGGTGGAACGCACCCTGGACATGATTGGGCTCGTCTTCCTCATCGGCGCATCCCTCGTTATTCTGCCCGGTCCCATCGAGGCCGAATACCCGTGGATGGCCACTGTGACCCTATGGGCGCTCGTTGGTTGTATCCTTCTCCTGGCCGCCCTGGTCGTGGTGTCGCGTAGCGGAGCGCGCGCCATCAGCGTAGTGGAAAGGACGCTCGGCCCCATTTCCGCGCGTCTGTCCGGCATCGTCTGCAGGCTGCTGGAGACGTTCGTTGAGGGCCTGGCCTCCCTCAACACTCCATCGGCCTACATAGAGATTGCTGTGAGTTCCATTTTTCTGAATGTCGGCTACCTGCTCATCATCTACGAGTCTTTCCTCGCCTTCGGCTTCGAGCAGCCGCCGCACTCACTCGGAGCCGCCGCCGCTCTCGTCATCATGGCGATCTCCTCTCTGGGTTTCGTCATCCCTACTCCCGGAGGCGCCGGCACGTATCACTTTTTTTTCGGCGAGTCTCTCCACGCCCTGTTCGGGATTCCGACAGCGTCTGCCATGGCCTGTGCCACTGTGGTGCACGCCGTTGCCACAGTGACCTATCTCTGCATCGGTGGACCGGCGTTCTTCCTGCAACGGGCCCGACACTCGCGCAGAATCAAGAGCGAGAACCCGACGGGAAAGAACGCGGAAGATCCGGCAAGCCAGGTCGACTCGAAGTAACGCGCTCCCTGGATGCGGGTTGCGCCTCCGCGTTGCGCTGAGGAGAAATCTCGCATGGAAGAATACGTGTTGGTGCTCACGTCCACGGACAGCGCCGAGGCTGCGCACGAGATCGCCGACAGCCTTGTTGGAGATCGCCTGGCAGCTTCGGCCAAGGTAGCCGGACCCATGAGCAGCACCTATTGGTGGGATGGTGAGGTCGTGAAGGCGCAGGAGTGGCAGTGCTGGGTGAAGACCCGGATGGATCTCTACGGCCAAGTGGAAGCGACTATTCTCCGTCGCCACCCCTACCAGGTGCCGGAGATAATCGCCATTCCCATCCGGGCCGGGTCCCGTCGCTACCTGGCGTGGATGGACGAGGCGCTGGCGGGCGAGAGCTGAGATTGCCCGCCTCGCCCGATTCCCCGCAACGCTCCACCTCGGTCAGAGATCCGGACGCTCAGGGGCGAGAACGGCGAGTCTGTCCCCCACGGCAAAAACGTAGTCGGCAGGGGGGTTGAGGGTCAGTTCACCTCCACCCGACTCCACCGCCATGAGCAGGAGGTCGTAATCTCTCTTGGCGGGCTCCAGCATATCGGCAAAGCACCTGCCCGGCCACGTCGGGGGCAGAGGTACGAGATAGATCTCGCACTGCTCCTCGGTGCGGACCAGACTGGAAATGGCACGAGAGCTGCCGTGATCGAGTACGGCGCGGCTCAGCAACCCTCCCGCGAGAGCGCCTACCACCACGACTTCGTCCGCTTTTGACACCTTGGCGTGAGCGGTGCTGGCGGAGTCGAAAAGCTGGATGCAGCAATAGGTGTCCGGGCTGTACTCCTTGAGGATGAGGGCTGCGATCAGGGTTTTCGCGTCTCTGCCGGCGACATCGTCGATCTCCTGGTTTCCAAGGATCACCGCCGATTCGGCTTGCCTAGCATTGGCCATGGACAGTCCCTGCTCCACGACTCCCCCATGAACAAACTCGACGCCATCGAGGTCGAGTGGTTTTTCAGGCAGATCGGCCAGTATCACGATGGCGGGTTGGCGACGATCGGCGAGGATGTTCCTCACCAGGTCCTCTCCGGTTTCGTTCCAACCACATATGAGTATGTGTCCCTTCGGTGTCACGCGCTTCAATCCCCTATTCCGCTTCGAGCGCAGCTCGATGAAGAAGGTGGCGAGTTCGGCGGTAAACCCACCCAGGATGCCGATGCCGAGGACCATGAGAACGCCGCCCACCACCCGGCCCGCCGCAGTTACAGGATAGAAGTCGCCATAACCTACGGTTGTGGTCGTCACCACCGCCCACCAGAGGCTGTCCCCGGCCGGGCGATGCTCGATGATGGAGAACAGCGCCGCCCCAACCAGAATCAGCAGACCGGACAGCAGCGCAATCCACAAGAAGGAGTGGTGTTTGAAACGTCGCCATGCTCGAAAGAGGGGAAGCCAGAGCAGCATGGCTCTATCCCAGCGGGATCAGAGGCTCTTAGAAAACCCAGATGATCAGCATCGAGCCGCCCACATACCCGAAGGCCTCGAGCAAGCCGGCGCCCACATTGGGCGTGCCCTCGGTCTGTTGACGGCTCAATTTGACGCCCGGAGCCAGCAGAACGTCAGTGAGCTTCTTGATAACGAAAAGGGCGACGAAGCCAAAGGCCACATCCAGGCCGAAGGTGGCGAGACTCGCCTGCCAGCCGGCGAAATCGCCGGCCACGGCTATACTGATGATATTCCCCATGCCCACCAGGCCACCGCCAAAGGCCAGGCCCACCGCGGCGTTGTCCTTTTCCAGTTCATCGTGAATGCTGTGTGCCGTGGAAAACTCGTACAGCCGCCCGGCCACCAGCAGCACGACCTGCGCCAAGACCCAGAACACGAGCCCCGTCCACAGTGATCCCGTCCCTTGATGTATAGCCAGAAGGATCAGGCCATTGGCGATGTGCACCCCGGCCTCGACGAAGGCCGTGCCCATGTTCTGGTCCTCGACTACCTCCTTGGTGTTGTCGAACCTGGATAGGAGGATCTTCTCGCACAGGAAGCTGGCCACCAACATCATGGCGATCGTCATCAATCCGAGCCGTGCAATTCCGCTCAGGTCCGCCAGCCACCCCGCGGATGGCCCCCCCAGTGCGCCACCTAAGGCGATGACGATACCGAGTAGATAGCCCGCCGTGGACACCGCCAGGGCACAGTTGGACCGATCGAAGAGCTCGGCCTTGAAATCGACTTTTCGGTACAGCCCGGTGTACGCGGCCTTGGCGACCCACAGAAGGACAAATGCCTCCACCACGTAGGCCGCCGAGCGGCCCATGGAGCTCAAGTGTGCCTCGAGCATAGCGTCCTCTCCTGAATGCTGATGAAATCAAACAATGCTTGGGACGATCTCGTCAACTGCAAAACTCGCGGGCAGGTCAATATCTACTTCCCGAATCCCCCCCGAGACCGGCTTCCCCCGCTCCTGGACCGGGTGCCGAATCCTCGCCCCCCCGAGCTCTGGCGCTGTCGCTGGCGCTGAAAAAACTTGGGACGGGTCTTCTGGGTAACACTACCGCGGGTGCCGAAGGCGGGGCGCCCGCCCTGACTGGGACCAAAGTAGGGTCTGCCGCGATCGTAAGAGCCGCGGTAGCCGTTGTAGTCCATACGACCTATGCGGTGGCCCCCCAGCATGGCCGACATGAAGGCGTACTGACCGTAGAACTGCCAGAATCCGCCACCGCCCCAGTGCCCGTATTGAGAGTTGCCGACGTATTGGTAACCGGGCGGGTGGGCCTGTCGGACTCCCGTGGTGCGGCCGTTACCCGTCTTCGAGGCTACCACCATGCCGAGGTAGTGCTCGTAGCGACCGAAGACCGCCTGGGGAACCTTCAGCCAGTTGGACGTCCTTTGCTCGTACACGAGTGAGTCCTTGTCGGCTACTCGCTGCCCGGAGGCAGTCATTATGCGGAAGCGCAGGAAGTAGTCGGCAAAAAAACCGTCATCGATGCGAAGGTCGTCGACGATAAGGGAGAATTCCGGGTAGCGGCCCAAGTCGCGGATCAGATCCTGTACCGGATCGCGCCTCCCTCCGCACGCGACCAGCGTCAGAACCAACGCGACGGAGCCAAATTGCAGCAGTCGTCTCACGTTTCCCCCTACTCCTTCGGGCCATCCCGCTTTTAGGGACCGCCCGGTTGGAGTCGTTGCTCCTGTTTGGGGTCGTTCCCCTGTTACCTGTTTCTGGCGAGCCCGCTTTTTGTGGGACTCACCCCGCTTTTCCGGGGACTCACCCCGTCTGAGGCGCCGGTAGGATATCGGTAAACTGATACTCCTCCACATACTCCCCCTCGTAGGCGACGAACTCGCGTTCGCCCCGTTGAATGGCATAGAGCACTCTGCGATCCTCACTCTCGTAGCTCCAGCTGGCGAACTCCCCTCCCACGTCCTCGTCAGTTTCCTCTTGGTCAGCTTCCTCTTCGTCTGGGTCGTCGTCGGCCGGGCGCTGGATGCCGGTACTCGACTCCACGGCGTGATAGGCGCGGTCCTTGTAGGTGACGACCTCGGGCGGGTCTCTCCCGTCGAGGATAGCGCCTGCCACGTCTCCCTCCACCTCACCGAGCGATACGCGGCGGGTAAGGGTCCACTCGATCTGCCCGTCGTCCTCAGCGCGCTCCAGGAAGCGCACCTCATCTTTACAGCGCAGCTCCCACTCCCGCGTCAGAAAGCCTTCGTAATCGTAGACATTGACACCGATCACCTCCCAAGTGTCCAGGTCGTAGTCGACGAGGAATCCGATTTTCATCGCCCCGAGGACAAGCTCCTCGTAGGCGTCCTCGCTCTCCTTCTTGCCCAGCCACTTGCGAAAATTCACCATGGATGATGCTCTGACCTATAGAAAGCTGGTGCCGGCGATTTCTGCATTACCAGCGATTCCAGCCCTCTCTGTAATACCGCGACAGCAGCGGCCTGTCGAGCCTGTTGACCTCCACGTGGAGACGCTCCATGTCACTGGGAAAAATCCCCATGGAAGGCAGAAATTCCGCCCTCAGAAAACGGAGCGGTACATCGAATTTCACCTCGGCGATCGGCAACTCGCGCTCGCTGGCCAGATGGAACCCCCACTCGCCAAAAGAGGGTACGAGGACGTGATACGAGAAGAGCACAAAACCCGCCGCCTCCAGGGTGGCGGCGATGCTCCAATACGCTTCCCGGGCAAAATAAGGACTCGTCGCCTGCGTTACCAGGAGCCCGCCGGGGCTCAGGTGGCGTTTGAACAGGCGATATCCCTCCACCGAATACAGCTTGGTCAGGCCCGTCACCCGCGGATCCGGGAGATCGACTACAATTACCCCATAGGCCTCGTGTGGCCGCTGCAGAAAGGTGAAGCCATCCTCGTTTAAGATACGGACTTTTGGATCACTGAGCGCGTTTTTGTTCAGCCGCGTGATCCTCAGGTCCCGCCTCGCGAGATCGGTTATGGCGCGATCCATGTCCACCAGATCGATCTCCCGGACCTCCGGGTACTTGAGCACCTCCCGAGCCGACAGTCCATCGCCGCCACCCACGATGAGCACGCGCTGCCGCGATGAGGTCAGAGCCATGGCCGGATGAACGAGACTCTCGTGATAGCGGTACTCGTCTACAGAGGCGAATTGGAGGTGTCCGTCCAGGAACAGGCGCAGGTGCCCACGCCAGTCCGTGAGTACGATTCTCTGGTAGGCGGACTGTGTGCTGAAGACAATTCGGTCCTCGTACAGCGCGCTCTCCCAGCGCTCGCGCAGCGGCTCGGCGGCCCACAGCACGGCGACGAGACAGGCGACGACGGCGACGCCTTGAGCTGCCAGCCACACTTTTGCGCGCCCCATATGCCGCCCGAAATACAGCAGCAAAACGAACCCCACGGTGGTGTTGACCAGGCCGGTGACGAGAGAGGTGTGCAGGGTGCCGAGCAGCGGCAGCAGGAGATACGGGAACATCAGCGCCGCGACCAGGGAGCCTAAGTAATCAAAAGAGAGCACATCGGCGAGGATGGTCCGCAGACTGCCGTAGCCGCGCAGAATCCGCGTCAGCAGCGGGACCTCCAGGCCGATAAGGCCACCGATACCGACGATGAGGAGCAGCATGCAGTAGCGATAGTGGTCGGTGTAGGCGTAGGCGGCGTACAAGATCGGTACGGCCAGGCCACCCACCAGCCCCAGCCCGATCTCCAGGAGGATGAATCTTTCCAGCAACCTCCGCTCGATCAGTCGGGAGGCCCACGACCCGACGCCCATGGCGAACAGGAAAAAGCCGATGGTGAGGGAAAACTGGGCAATGCTGTCACCGAGGAAGTAGGAGGAGGTCGTGCCGATCAGGAGCTCATACACGATCGCACAGGCCGCCGCGGTAAAAATGGCGGCCAGAAGGAGGATGGTCCCCGGTCGCGAGATCTCCCCGTCACCAGGATCCAGCTGTCGCATCCCATCAGTCATGCCTCAGCCCTCGAACAGATGTGGCGTAAGGCAGGTCGAGAAGGTCCAGACAGCGTTCTGCCGCCTGGATTCCGGTAAACACCGCCTCTTCAAACAGAGGCAATCCGGTTGCGTCACAGGTGGCAAACGACACGGGCCCAAAAGACTGGCGGCGCATCCGGCTCTGCTCTCCCCATATACATCCCGGTGCGGGTCTGATCATGGCGTGTCCCCACCGATAGACGTCGATGCGCTCTACTACCTTGTCCAGATCGGGGTGTACCTCAATCAGGTCGTTCATAATAACGTTAACCCAGTGCTCGTGCGGGCGCGAGAGGAGCTCTTTCCGGCCTCCCTCAGGGTCCTCCGAGAAGGGCAGGTAATACACCAACGCGCTTCCGGATGAACCGGGCAGGTGGTCGGAACCACGCCCCTGGTGGTCGGATACCACATATCCCACGGAGGGACTGTCGTACAGCACGTTTTCCCAAGCGGGTTCGGAAGCAGCCGTCTCCGGCAGGCGAGAGACCAGGACTGCCGCCACCAGCCATGGACTGTAGATCAGCGAGCTCATCGCCTGCCGCTGCGCTTGGGGCAGACCCGCGACCACCAGAGGAGCGGTGTGAAGCTTGCCCGCGTACACCACCGTCCGGGTGCGCACCGCCGCTAGGTCTCCGGAGGCCAGATCCACGTACGCTACTTCCGCTCCTCCCTGTACGGGGCGGATGGCGACAACGGCCTTTCCCAGGCGGATCTCCTCCGCTGAGAGTCGCCGGGCCAGACGGTCGGTGAGAAAGGAGTTCCCCTCCTCCCATGTCAGCGTGTCGGAGGGGTAATCGTCAGCAACGCGTCGGTCGTAGAAGCGACAGGAGAAATAGTGGATGCCCGCCCAGGCCGACACTTGCTGCAGCAGGGCGCCATAGTCATCCCGGCAGGCGTAGTTGACGAGCCAGTCCAACCTGGACGAATTCCACCCGCGTGACCTCAGATAGTCCAGCATGGTGATATCGTCGAGCTCACGGACAGCCGAATCCGTCGAGCTGTACGCCAGCGGCATGGCGAATCCGCGTCGCCCATCGCGCCCCTCGTACAGCGCCCATCGCAGCATGTCGTCCTCGAATTGCTGCAGCACCTCCTGGTCGCCAGCGGAGGCGTCGGCGAAGGGAGACAATCCCTCCTGCCATCCGCCATTCATGAAGAGCCGCTCTCGCGGCCATTTGAGCAGGTAGTCGAGATTCACGCGGGGCCTGCCGGCCGCGTCGTAGCCGGTAATGACCTCGAGGTCGACGAGCACCTCGTGGACACAGTCCGCTTCACGGGGCGGGATATTGATGTAGTGAGCGCCCCAGGGGAAGCGGCGACCCGCCTGTGATCCTGCGGCCGAAGTACCCCCAAGCTGCCCTTCGAGCTCCAGGAGCTGGATCCGCTGAACGCCGGAGCGCTTCAGCTTCCAGCAGGCGCTCAACCCGGAGACACCGCCACCCACTACCACGACGTCCAGCCACTCTCCAGACGCGGGGACGACGCTTGCGGCCCGGGTGGCGGCCGAGCGCAGGAGGTGGCCGTGCGCGGCGGACGACGGATTGGCTATCTGGCCCGGAACGCGGAATACGCGCTTTGACCTGGGGGCGGTGCAGGTGAGCGGGACGGCGCTGCCTACCAGGAGCAGACGCAGAAAGTTTCTCCGGGTGAGATCGGTCATGCTTCTGCTAATCTCCCCCGCGGGGCCTCAACACCCTCCCTTTACGACATCCCCATCTTCGCCTTGAGCTCGGCGAGGGAATCCTTCGCCTTGACCGAACCTCCGCCGGCCAGGGCCTTGTTAATCTCATCGTCAACGGAAGTGGCGGCATCCCCCATCTCTCCGTAGGCCTCAGCCAGGGCCTCCTCTTCTGCCACCTTTTCTTTCATCCGCTCCAGCAAAGCGACCGTGCCGCGAGAGTCGACGTTGGCCAATCGCTGATTTATCTTGCGCGTCGCATCGGCCGTCTTGGCCCGCGCTTTGAGCATGACCAGGTCGTTTTCGTACGAGCCGATCTTCGCTTTCAGATCATTGACGTTGTTGTGAAGCTTCGACACCATTTCCTGTTGAGTCGCAGCCTGTTGACCGCACTCCAGGGCGCGGCTTGCCGCTTCCTCTTTGCGCGTCAGTGACTCGCCCGCCAGGCGGTCGGCGTCACTCGGCTCGAGTTCACCCGACTGCGCCTTCTGCAGCAACAGCATCGCTTTGCGCTCGTAATCCTGAGCCAGCCGCTTGGCGTCATCGGCATCCTTGTTCATGCGAATGGCGATGGATTTCACCTCCGCCAGGCTCTGCAGGCTGTCGCGCAGATCCTTCTTGAGATCCCTGATCGCCTGGTCGCTCATCTTTATCGGATCTTCGAGTTTGTCGACCAAGGCGTGGGCCTGTGCCTCACCGGTCTTGAACAGACGCTGGAAAATGCCTCCCACGACGATCTCCTTCCTTATTCTTTGGCGACGAAGCCGAGAAGCTCCTCGCCGTTTTCGGCCAGGCCCAGGCTCAGGGCGTTGATGGTAGACTCGAGCTCGTTCAGGTCGAGATTGTCCAAAGCCAGCGTATTCCTGTACAGGAGGGAGTCGCCCTCCTCATTGAGTACGAAGGCCCCAAAGACGAGTTCGCGGTTCATTTGCAGGATGCGACGGTACACGTCGGTCGACGCGCCGATCTTCATGATCAGCTGTTCCAACACCAGCAACGTATCTTCACAGTCCAAGACGAGCTTGTGAATGCCCCGCTCTTCGTCGTTGATAATGACGATCTCCTCGGATGGATCCTCCTCGTCGATCTGGAATCCGAGTTCCAGCACGTAATCCTTGACCTTTTCGAATTTCTCCGACATGCTCACCTTCCTCGCTCCGAAACTGCAATTCTCACTGCTGCAATTCTCACTAGATGTGATCGTTGAAAACACCCTCTAAACATCCTCTAAACACCCTCTAAACATCCTCTAAACACGCTCCAGCACCGACTTCGTGGCGGACCCAGCGGCCCAGCCAGTCACCTGCCCAGCCAGTCACCT
>Ga0066376_10002094_pt1 | contig 18827 bp, 19 predicted proteins | sample Knorr_S15_td_Bot_FD_77009 | JGI IMG/M metagenome (GOLD analysis project Ga0066376, IMG submission 77009) | Marine microbial communities from Southern Atlantic Ocean transect - Knorr_S15_td_Bottom_ad_5009_LV_A | ecosystem: Environmental > Aquatic > Marine > Oceanic | place: Southern Atlantic... | reverse complement strand
GTATAATGAAAAAAAATCATCTATTTCCGTTTTAGTTATATTTTTAAAATTATTAATAATTTTTCTTGCATCTGAATAAATATCAAAAGATTCATCATTATTTATAATTTCTAGTGCCCTACCCAAACTTCCATTCGATAGATTTATTAAAATATCAAGATTTTTTTTCTCTATAATTTTAGAATTTTCAAACCATTTTCTTAACATGTCTTCTGAAATAGGTTTAAAATAAATTTTTTGACATCTGGATTTTATAGTATCTGGAACTTTAAATAATGAATGTGAAATTAAAAAAAAAATACAATTAGTTGGGCAATCTTCAAGAATCTTTAGCAAAGAACTAAAAGATTTTTTTGTGGTAAAATCATCAAGCGAATCAATGATGATTACTTTATAATCTGATTCCAAACTTGTTTTATAAGTAATTTTATCTAATGATTTAAGTTTTTCTAAATTAATTTTTTTATTTTCATCATCAGGTTCAACAATATTTAAATCTGGATGTGATAAATTCATAATATTTTTAAAAATATTATTTTCTTTTGAAATATAGAGTGATTCTATAGACTCTAGGTTATTATTCTTATTCAAAATACACCTAGCCAACCTATATGAAAATGTTGCTTTTCCTATTCCTTTAATTCCATTAAAAATGTATGCATTTGATATTTTTTTTTTTTTTAAAATATCCAAAAAATATTGTTCAATTTCTTTAAAACCAAAAAATTCATCATTAAACCTTGGATGCTTAATTTCAATTTTATATTCTTTGGCCATATTTAAAAATTTGTTTTAAATTTTTTATTTATTATTTCTAAAATTTTTTTATTAATTACAATTTCATTTTCATCAGAATTTAAAACATAACATCTTTTTTTATTTTTTTCTGCTATCTTTAAGAAACCATTTCTTATTTTTTTATGAAAGTTAATATTCATTTTTTCATACTTTTGTAGACCAAATTTCCTTTTTTTAACTCTTCTAATACATTTATTTGCATCCATATCTAATATAATTGTTAAATTAGCGTGAAATTTATTGAATATAGAATCTTGCATTATTTCCAAAACATTTAATTTTAATCCATTCCCATATCCTTGATAAGCAATTGTTGAATCTCGAAACCTATCGCAAATAACCCAGATACCTTTTTTTAAATTTGGCTTAATTATCTTTTCTAAATGGTCGCTCCTGGCGCTTATATGAAGTAAAGCCTCTGTAATTGGAGACCAATTTTGCCTTTTTGATTTAAATATTAATTTTCTAATTTGTTCAGCTCCAAAAGAACCTCCAGGCTCTCTGGTGGATTTAATTTTTATCTTTTTTTTTAAATTTTTTTCTAAAAGTTTAATTTGTGTTGATTTACCAGTTCCTTCACATCCTTCTATAGTAATAAACTTACCTTTAATCATTATTTATCTTTGCTACTAACTCCAAATAATAAATAATTTATTATAGAAAAACTTCTATAGAATCTACCTACCTTATCAATATCTTTGCCAGCATAAATATCCTTAATTTTAATATCATCCCCTTCTATTACATGCAATTCAGCTAATTTATCTCCTTTTTTAATTGGAGATAATATTGGTGTTTCATAAACTAGTTTAATTTTGAATTTATCTATATTTTTTTTTTTAATAGTTACGTTTAAATCCTCATTTGAAACTAATGGAACGAATGGCTCTTTTCCAAGCCAAACTTTTGCAAACTGAATTGACTCCTCTGCTTTATATAAATTATAATTTATAAATTCACGAAAAGACCAATTTACAAGTTTTTTGGTTTCATTAATTCTTTCTTTTTCACTATTTAATCCATTTATAACTGAAATAACTCTTCTATTACCTCTATTTGCTGAAGCAGCTATTCCAAATCCAGATTGAGAAGTTCTACCAGTTTTTAATCCATCATAACCATCTGATGATATTAGTTTATTTCTATTAAATTGTTGTATGCCATTATATGTAAACTCATTTATTGAAAATAAATAATAATATTCAGGAAAATTATTAATTATTAATTTTGACAAATTAGCAATATCTTTTAATGACATATAATGATTTTCATGTGGCCATCCGGTAACATTTTGAAAATTACTATTTAATAAACCAAGTTCAACAGCTTTTTCATTCATTTCATCTACCATATTTTCTTCCGATCCAGATAATCCTTCAGCTAAAACTATGCATGCATCATTTCCTGATTGCACTATTATTCCTTTTAGCAAATTTTCTACCGTAACCATTTCTCCAATATTTACAAACATTTTAGATCCTCCAAATTTCCAAGCCTTTTTACTTACTAAGTATTCTTGATCTATTGTTAATGTTCTATTTTGCAACCTTTCAAAAACCATATATGTAAGCATCAATTTACTCATAGATGCAGGTCCTTGTTTTAAATCCGCATTTTTTTCGAAAAGTATTGTATTTGAATTTACATCTAAAATAATTGCTGAATCTGCTCTAGTATCAATTGCATGGATTCTTAAAATCAACAAGAAATAAATCAAAATAAATAAAAAAACTTTTTTAGAAATTAAATTCATCTTTTTTTTCTAATGTAATGTTTTCTTTCGATAAATAGTTTTGCATTATTAAAACCTTTTTTATGAATAACACTGAGAATATGTTCTGCTTCATTTAAATTTTTAATTGGCACAGTTGTTACTTTATAATACTTTTGCCTATTTAGTAAACTTAAACTAATAAGAATTTTATCATGAATTGGTTTCATTTTTTCTTTTAAATTTTGTGCATCTTCAAAGTTTCTAAACTTTGCAATATTAATTCTAAGATAATAAGGTGGTATGTAAGATTTTTTATAGTTTATTTTAAGTTTTATTTTTTCTTTCGAATTTATAAAATTATCAAATTTAATTTCTTCATTTTTTTTTTTCTTATTATTCATTAAATTTTCTGTTTCAACTAATTCTTTTTTTAATGCAACATCTTTCTCTAAATTTTCTTTATTAATTTTTGTCAAGTTATTCTCTTTTAATTTATTTTGAACTTGTATTGTTAAATCAGGTATAACTTTAATTTTTACTAAACCTTTGTTCTTAATTTTTAAATAACTAGCAGTTTTTTTTGATAATTCTATAATTCTAAAATTATTTTTAGGTCCTCTATCATTAATTCTTACATTAATTGAATAACCATTATATAAATTTGTTATACGAACAATAGTTGGAAGTGCCAAAGTTTTATGTTTTGCAAATATTTTTTTATTTGAAAAAATTTCTCCATTTTGTGTTTTTTTTTCTTTTTTTTTTGAATTAACTGACGCAATACCTATTGCAATATAATCTAAATTATTCTTTGGATAGTACCATTTATCTTTTATTTTATATGCTTTTCCTACTTCGTATTTAATTTCATTTTCTATATTCTCTGCAAAAGACGAGTGCTCAAGTAAAATAAAAAAAATAATTAAAAAATATAGGGATACATTTGGCATTTAATTAATACTAATAGAGTCAGATAACATACCGACAGCAATGGCAAAATAATTAGATTTATTCCATTTTAAAATTTTTTTAAAATTTTTATAAACTAAAAAATATCTTGCTTTGTTGTTATCATTTATTTTTATTAAATAACCTTCTACATTCTTTTTTGGTAAATCAGTTCCGTCAATTCTTCTAACACCTAGCGTTTGCCATTCGTTTATTTTTTTTTTATTTTTTAATGTTAATTCCTCATCAATTAAATTAAAATCATCATTAATCTTTACTTCTCTACCCCATGTTTCATTATTATTCCATTTTAATTTTGATAAATAATTTGCTGCTGATGCAAGTGCGTCTTCTTTTGATTTCCAAATATCTTTTTTTCCATCGTTGTTATAATCTTCGGCATAACCTAAAAAACTCGAAGGCATAAATTGAGTTTGTCCCATTGCTCCAGCCCAAGAACCCTTCATTTCGTCATAAGAAATATGTCCTTCATCAATTATTCTTAATGCATTTAAAAGTTCTTTTGAAAAATATTCGCCTCTACGTCCGTCATAAGCAAGTGTTACAAGAGAATCAATTACTGGAAAACCACCTGAAATTCTTCCAAAATCAGTTTCTATACCCCATAATGCAACTATAAATCTTGGTTGAACTTTATATTTTTTAGATATATTTTCTAATAAAATCCAATTTTCTCTTATTTTAAATATTCCTTTTTTTTTTCTTTTACTAGAAACAACATTATTTAAATATTGACTTAATGTAAGTGTGAATTCTGGCTGTTTCCTATCAAGCTCTATAACTCTTGGAATGATTTTCACTTGATTTAATGTTTCATCAATAGTTACTTTTGAAATACCGCTTTTTTCGGCCCTAATTTTAAATTTTTCTAACCAAACAGAATAATCTAATTCATTAGATAATAAATTAGTTGTTACTATGAAAAATATTAGAGTTGTAAAATATAATTTTAATGCCATATTTTGTTTTTTTAATTTAATTTAATAATATAGTATAATTTTCCATTTATTTTATTCTATAAGTAAATAAAGGATGGGTGCCTGAGCGGTTGAAAGGACTGGTCTTGAAAACCAACAAGGGTTTTTGCCCTTCGTGGGTTCGAATCCCACCCCATCCGCCATTTGTATTAATATGGATAAAAGAATAATTAATAAACAAGTTATTATTGAAAACTATTCCGAGAAAAATTCAGTTATATACGATAATAATACTAATAAAAATTTTTTATATGGTAATGCTACAAAAAAATTTATAAAAAATATTAAATTAAATAATAAAGATATTGTTGTAGCAGATATAGGGTGTGGTACGGGATATGTTTTTGAAATACTAACTAAAAAATATAAAAAAAAAAATATTAAATTTTACGGAATAGATCCAGCTAAAGGAATGTTAAAAATTGCTAATAAAAAAATAAAAGATGAAAGAACAAAGTTTATTGGCGGTAGTTTTGAAAAAACTTACTTAAAAAAAAATTCTGTAAATAGAATTATATCTACTTTAGCGCTTCATTGGGTTAAATCTATCGATAAAAGCTTGAAAGAATTAAAAAGAATTTTAAAACCAAAAGGTTCTATTGATATATTAATGATAGAAAAAAGTGACGGTAAAGAATTTAAAAAATTAGTTTTTAGAGTTATGAAAAAATATTTATCTAATAAACAAATTTATAATGCCGCAAATCTTATTAATAGAATTACAAAAGAAGAAATTAAAAAAAAAATTACAAAATATTTTGATTTAAAAAATGATTATAATCTTTCTGTAAAAATAAAAAAAAAATTAATTTATGGTAATTGTAATGATCATATTAAATGGTGGAAAGCACGTTCACTACAAATAATTTCTGAAATAAAAAATAAAAAATTATTTATTAATTCTTTAAAAAAAGAACTTAGTAAATTTAAAACTAAAAGAGGAATTCCATTTGATTTAAGTCTTTTAGAAATACATTTATTAGAAAAATAAATTGAAATTATTTTACTATATCTAGAGAGTATCCTGAAGATCTTACTGTTCGAATTAAATCTTTTGTATTATTAATATTTATGTTTTTTCTTAATCTTCTAATATGCACATCTACAGTTCGTAGTTCAACATTTATATTGCCCCATATTTTATCTAATAATTGATCTCTTGAAAAAACTTTTCCAGGATTTTCTAAAAACAATTTTAATAATTCAAATTCTTTTGGATTTAATTTTACACTTTTTCCTTCTCTTTTTACTCTATGGGTTTTTAAATCCATGATTATAGTATTTTTATAAGAAAGTCGATCATCTAAATTTGATGGGTTACTTCTTCTTAAAAGAGAATTAATTCTAGCTAATAATTCCATTTGAGAAAATGGTTTAGTTATATAATCATCTGCTCCAATATCAAGACCTCTAAGTTTATCCTCCTCTTCACCTTTGGCAGTTAAAAAAATAATAGGTGTATTTTTTAAATCTTTAGTAGATCTTATTTGTCTACATATCTCTAAACCAGACATATTTGGTAGCATCCAATCTAATAATACTATATCTGGCTTTAAACTTTCAGCTTGAAATAGGGCATCTTCTCCATCGCTAACAATTTCTACATCAAAATTTTCTTTCTCAAAAAAAGTTTTTAATACCATAGCTAGACGATCTTCGTCTTCAACTAATAACAGTTTTTGTTTCATATTTATTTTTTAACTATAAGTTTTGCTTTTTTGAATATATTAGAAATGTCTGTTTTGTATTTCTTTTCTTTTTTATATATTTTCATTTCCTTAGGTGATATTTTTTGAGTGATATGATTTCCTGTAACATAATAATAAATCATTTCAGCAATATTTTGTATTTGATCTCCTATTCTTTCTAGATTCTTAGCTACAGATATAATTTGAGTACAACTTGGAATGTTTTTAGTGTCTTCAAGCATATAAGTTAACGTTTCTCGAAATAAAATATCATAAGATTTATTAACTTCTGCATCGTTTAACCAAATTGCTTTAACATCTTTTAAATCTTCTTCATTAAATGAGTTAACAACTTTTCTAAAATTTGAATTTACAAGATCAAATAAATTATCAACTGATAAAACTTTTTGATTAACAGGTAATTTAGAAAGCCATGATGAAGCTTTAGCAATATTTTTTGATTGATCTCCTATTTTTTCTAAATCAGATGCTATTTTTATAGATGAAATTACATATCTTAAATCAATGGCTAATGGTTGGCGTAATGCAAACACATGGATCGACATATCTAATAATTCTTGATAAAGTTTGTCTATTTTTTTATCTCGTTGAACAACTTTTTCAGCTACTAAAATATCTCTTTCATTTAAAGATTGGTATGCATATGCTAATTGAGATTCAACTAATCCTGCAATCTTATTTATATGATCTTTAATTTTATCTAAATCTCTATCAAACCCTTTTACAATATGTTGTTCCATAGAATTTATATAATAAATGTTTTATCCAAATCTACCTGTTATATATCCAAGTGTTTTTTTTTCTTTTGGGTTGGTAAAAATTGTTGATGTATCTGAAAATTCTATAAGCTTTCCTAGATGAAAAAATCCTGTTTTTTCTGATACTCTTGCTGCTTGTTGCATATTATGAGTAACAATAATAATAGTTATTTTTTTTTTAAGAGAATCTATTAATTGTTCGATAACAGCAGTCGCAATGGGATCTAAAGAAGAACATGGTTCATCCATTAAAATAACAGAAGGATTTACTGCTATAGCTCGTGCTATACAAAGTCGTTGTTGTTGTCCACCTGATAGGCTAGTTCCTGAATCATTTAATCTGTCTTTAACTTCATTAAACAAACCAGCTTCTATTAAACTTTTTTCTACAAGTTCGTCTGAATCTGATTTTTTATTTACTAAACCATGAAGTCTTGGGGCATAAATAATATTATCATAAATTGATTTTGGAAATGGATTTGGTTTTTGAAAAACCATGCCGATATTTGTTCTTAGTTTGACAATATCTACTTCTGGATTATAAATATTTGTTCCATTTAAAATAATTTTTCCTTCAATAGTGCAATTTTCAATAACATCGTTCATTCTGTTAAGACATCTTATAAATGTTGATTTACCACAACCGGATGGCCCTATTAAAGCTGTAACTTCGTTTTGATTTATATTCATATTAATATTATCAATAGCCATTTTTCCACTATAAAAAACTGAAATATTTTGCGCAGATATTGTGACTTTTTTGCTAGTACTTTTCTTAAGTTTGTTAAATTTGGAAATTGAAATTATCTGATCTTCTGCCATATGCTTACCAATTCTTCTCAAATTTATGTCTAATATATATAGCTGCCGCATTCATTACAATTAAAAATGAAAGTAAAATTAAAATCGCTGCAGATGTTCTTTCAACAAATGCTCTTTCTGGATGGTCGGCCCACATATATATTTGTGCTGGTAATGCAGTTGCCGGATCTGTTATAGCTATAGGTGTATCTGGAATAAAAGCGATCATACCAATCATTAATAATGGTGCAGTCTCACCGAGAGCTCTTGCTAATGCAATAATTACCCCAGTACAAATACCTGGTGTGGCAAGTGGTAAAACTTGATTAAAAATAGCTTGCATTTTAGATGCTCCTAATGCTACCGCTCCATCTCTGATTGTATCTGGTACAGCTAATAAAGAAGCTCTTGTTACTATCACAATCGTTGGAAGAGACATTAATGCCAAAACTAATCCACCGACAATTGGGGAGGATCTTGGTAAATGAAAAAAGTTTATGAATACATATAATCCTAATAACCCAAAAACAATACTTGGAACAGCTGCTAAATTATTAATATTTATTTCTATAAAATCTGTAATTTTATTTTTTTTTGCAAATTCTTGTAAAAAAATAGCTGCAGATACACCTATTGGAACTGAAATACATACTGCTACAAATAAACAATAAAACGATCCTATTATCGCACCTAAAACTCCTGAAGATTCTGGTTCCCTACTATCAGATTTGGTAAACAAAGTTTTATTAAAAACAGTTAATATATATCCATTTGATTTTAATTTATTTATTGCTTCGATTTGAAAATCTGAAATTTTTCTATTTTCCTCAGAAATATTTAAGTTTATATTTCCTTTAATCATTTGATCAACATCATCTGATGCAATTAAATTAATTTTTTTAGTTTTTCCAATTATATCTGGATCACTTAACACATGATCTTTAAGTATTAGAAAACTATTGAAAGAAATAAGAGATTTAATTTCTGAAGATTTTGGATGGTTTTTATCAATATTTAAAAATTTAAAAAGTGACTGAGATATTAGTTTTGAATAATCTGCAGTAGTTAGTGTTTTAATTTCTCGAGTGCCAATAGGATCTATTAATTTTTCATTAAAATTAATATCTAATTTAATTCTCGTTTGATAAAAAGCAGAATACCCTTTAGAAAATATTGTTGTGAAAAGAATTAATAACATTGATAAAGAAAAGATGATTGCTGATAAACCAAAAATTTTAAATAGTCTTTCTTTGATAGCTCTTTTTGAACTAATAGGAATTAAAATATCATTTTTAATAATATTACTCATATTTCTCTCTATATTTTCGAACCACTCTTAAAGCTATTAAATTTAAAAATAATGTTAAAATAAATAATTCTAGGCCTAAAGCAAAAGCAGCAAGTGTTTTTGGATTATCAAACTCTTGATCTCCTACTAACAATGTAACAATTTGAACAGTTACAGTTGTAACTGCTTCAAAAGGATTAGCGGTTAACCGTGCAGACATACCAGCTGCCATAACAACAATCATAGTTTCTCCAATTGCCCTAGATACTGCTAGTAAAATAGAGCCAACAATACCTGGTAATGCAGCAGGTAATATTACTTTCTTCATTGTTTCAGATTTAGTAGCTCCTAAAGCATATGAACCATCTTTTAAATTTTGTGGAACCGCAAGAATAATATCATCTGATAAAGATGAAATGAATGGAATAATCATAATACCCATTACAACTCCAGCACAAAGAGCACTTTCTGATACAATGTCTAAACCTATGGATTCACCTGTCATCCTTATAAATGGTCCAACAGTTAATGCCGCAAAAAAACCATAGACAACTGTAGGTATGCCAGCCAAAATCTCTATTAACGGTTTAAGAGTCGATCTGACTTTTTTATGTGCATAATCTGAAAGATAGATTGCAGAGAAAATTCCTACTGGTACAGCTACAATCATTGCTATAAAAGTTATTAAAAAAGTTCCTGTTAATACAGGAATAGAGCCAAAAACACCTGAACTTCCTACTTGTCCTTCTCTAATTGCTATCTGAGGACTCCAATGCAATCCAAATATAAAATCCAAAAAAGATATTTGTTTAAAAAATCTTAAACTTTCAAAAAACAAAGATAATATTATCCCAATAGTAGTTAATACCGCAACTATTGAACAAATTAATAAAAAAAATTCGATAAACTTTTCAACTTTTTTTCTAGCTGGAAATTCTATATTTATTTTTTTTTGAAAAAATATTAATAATATAGCTGATAAACAAGTGCATATTAAAAAAATTGATGCATTATATATGGAAATTAATTCATTATACTTTTCAGAAGCTAGTATTAATTTTTCATCTGTATTAAAAGCATCTACCTTTTCAGATGCCATATTTTTTATTTGGTCATAAATAAATCCTATATTTGTTTTAGATATCGTTTCAATTTCAGGAACTAAATCTAGAACAATTTGTTTTATTAAAAAATTACTGAAAAAATTTAATGTAAAAAAAGTAATAAGCGCAGGTATTAAGCACCACAAAAAAATGTAATAACCATAATATTTTGGATTAGAATTTAACTTAGATAAATCTTTATTTTGTATTAATTTTAATGGCTTTTTTTTTCCAATATAAAAACCATAAAAAGAACATAATAATATAGCTAAAACGACATACATTATAAAAATATTAACTTTATATTGTTACAAATTTGTTACAAATATTAAGAAGGTTTATTTAAAGTTTTTATTTTTTTTGCTTTTATTACTTAAACTTTTTTAAAAGATACTTCTATAGTGGTCCCTATGTTAATTTTGCTAGTTATTCTCAATTTAGCTTTATGCATTATTGCAATATGTTTAACTATCGCCAAACCTAACCCTGTACCTTCAATTCTTTTAATTTTCGCTTCTGGCGTCCTGTAAAATCGTTCAGTTGTTCTAGGTATTAGACGTTGAGGAATGCCTTTACCTTGATCTTTAAAAGATAAAATTAATTTATTTTCAAAATTTCTCAATTCAATATTTATTAAAGATTTTTTATCTGCGTATTTTATTGAATTATCAATAATATTAACAAACATTTGCTGCAATTGGTCTGAATCACCTAAAATATTTACCGGTTTTGATCTAGTATATTTAATTTTTATTCCATTTTTTTTAGCTCTTGTTTCCATTCGGCTAATTGAATCAAGAATAATTTTATTAAGATTTACTACTTTTGTAATTTTCTTTGTAAAATCTGTTTCTATCTTTGTTAAATGTAATAAATTCTCGATTATAGATTTCATTTTTAAAGATTCTTTACTTAAAATTTTCATAAATTTATTTTTTTCTTTAACTGTAATTTTTTTTTGATTTTCTAATAATTCAATAATATTAATAATTATTGATAAAGGTGTTTTTAACTCATGGCTTACATTACCAACAAAATCAGTTCTTAAATTTTCTAAATGTTGAAGACGAGTAATGTCGATAAATGATAAAAGAGTATTATTATCAGCCAGTCTATACATTTTTACATTAAAAAATTTTGTTTGAGGCACATTGAATAATTTTAATGTAAATTGTGATTTACTTATTTTTTTATCTTTAATTTTAGAAATATTTTCATGAAATTCGGGTGTACGAAAAGTGTGAAAAATATTATCTTCACTGCTTAAATTAAAGGTTATTTTTGCAGCCGTATTAATAAAATGAATTTTATTGTTACGTTTTAAAACAATAAAAGGCGTATCAATAACATTAACTATATCGTTATCTGGCGAAATAAGACTATGTTTAGTTTCAGTTTGTTTTTCATTAACAAAAGAGGTTTTTTCCTCTTTATTTACTAAAATTTTTTTAAAAATGTTTAAATCTATAATTTTTTTCAATTCAATTAGTTATTTAATGATATTTGTTTATAAATTAGATTAATAATCGATACAATAATTATATAAATATTCATTTTTTTCAATATGTTAAATATCTTTATTAAAGTTTTGATTGAACTTAATTATTTTTTTTACAAAGAATTTATTCATTTTTTCATTAATTTTCTTCTTTTTAGTTAAAATTTTAAATAAATCCATATCGTTAAAGTTCAAAATAACGTCTAAATAATCTAATTCCTTACTTTTTAACTCATTAATATGATTAGAAACATAATTACCTAATAGTATATCTAATTCTTTTGTTCCTCTGTGTGTGCATTTAAACAAAATTTCTTTCTTCCTCATAGATAATTTACTAATCTTAATTTTTTTCAACATGATAATATTATTATCTAATATAAATCAATATAGGAAAGAATATATGTTAGACAAGATTTCCGAAAATAGTTTATTTAATTCTATTGAAAATATAAAAGGAATTGGACCTAAAACATTAAAATTGTTTAAGAAACTATGTGGAAAAAAAATAATAGACTTATTACTTACAATTCCAAGAAATTATAAAAAAAGAAAATATATTCAAAATATATCTGACGAACACCTTAATGAAGAAATTGCATTAATAGTAAATGTAATAAAGCACTTACCTCAATTTCATCCAAAAATGCCTTACAAAATATTATGTAATAATAATAGTAGTGAAATTGAAATAATATTTTTTAGAGGATATGTAAAATATTTAAAAAAAATATTACCTACTGGTGAAAAAAAAATAATTTGTGGAAAATTAGAAAAATTAGGAAATAAATATCAAATAATTCACCCTGAAAATATATCTCCTTTAGAAGAACTTCCCTATCTTCACGGTTCTCTTTCTGTATATTCATTAACAAGAGGTTTAACAATGTCTGTTTATAGAAAATCTATATCGAAAGCATTGGAAAAATTGATTGAAATACCTGAGTGGATTAATAAAGATATATTAAAAAAAAATAACTGGAGACCGTGGAAACAAACTGTTGAATTATTACATAGGCCTAAAGAATTAAATGATGAAAAAATTAAAAAAATAAGAGAAAGATTAGCATTCGATGAGGCTTTATCACATTATATAAAATTATTAGTTACAAAAGAAAAGATAAAAAAAAATATTTGCCATAAAATTGAAGTTGATAAAAAAATTAAAGATAAAATTATATCAAAAATTCCATTTAAGCTTACTGAATCACAACTAAAAGTTATAAAAGAAATTGAGGATGATTTAAATAAAGAAACTCCTATGTTGAGATTACTTCAAGGTGATGTTGCATCAGGCAAAACTATTGTTGCACTCATAACTTTAGCTAATGTTTTAAAAAAAAACATACAAGCTGCTATAATGGTTCCAACTGAATTATTAGCAATCCAACATTACAATTATTTTTCTGATTTGTTTAAAGATATTAGAGTAAATATAGTTCTTCTTACCTCAAAAATTAACAATAAGGAAAAAGAGATTGTTCAAAAAAAAATAGAAAATGGAGTAGCACAAATTATTATTGGGACGCATGCAATCTTTCAAAAAAATATTAATTTTAAAAATCTTGGATATATTATTATTGATGAACAACATCGGTTTGGAGTACATCAAAAATTTCAGTTATCAGTTAAAGGTTGTAATCCTCATATTTTAGTGATGACGGCAACTCCAATTCCAAGGACATTGGCATTAACAATGTATGGAAATATGAGTATTTCGAAAATAACAGAAATGCCGTCCAATAGAAAAAAAATAGAAACAATCTCAATATCTTCAAATAAAATATCAAAAGTTATTAAAGGATTGAAAAAAATTATTGATAAAAAATTAAATGCTTTCTGGGTTTGTCCTCTTATTGATGAATCAGAAAAATTAGATTTAACTGCAGCTACAAATAGATTTGAAAAACTAAAAAAATTTTTTGGAAATTATGTTGGAATAATTCACGGAAAAATGTCTATAGAAGAAAAAAAAAAAATTATTGATAAATTTAAATCTAAGAAAATACTTATATTGGTTTCTACAACTATTATTGAAGTAGGAATTGATGTGCCTGATGCAACAATTATGATTATCGAAGAATCAAATAGATTTGGATTATCTCAATTACATCAGTTAAGAGGTAGAATTGGAAGATCAGATAAAAAATCAACATGTGTTTTAATATATAAAGAAAAAAATTTGAATGAATATTCAAAAAAAAGAATTGACACTATTAAAAATAATACTGATGGCTTTAAAATTGCAGAAGAAGATTTAAAGTTAAGAGGTTTTGGAGAAATATTAGGAATAAAACAATCTGGTTATCAATTATTTAAAATATTAGACCCATTAAAAGATATAAAAATAATGGATGATGCATTGAACGAGGCAAAATCAATATTTGAAAAAAGAAATAGTATAAAAAAATCAGATAAGGAAATAATTAATTTATTTTTAAAAATATATAATCAAAGTAGTTCGTTGAAATATATATCTATTGCATAAAAATTTATTATCTTCTTAATTTTTTTAAAGATTTAATTTTTTTTTGATTTTCTGATGGGGTAAGCATACCAGCGGAAATAATCATTTTAATTCCCTCTTCTACAGTCATAATTAATCTAATAATATCTTTTTTTGGTACGAATAATAAAAAACCAGAAGTTGGATTTGGTGTTGTTGGAAGAAAAATATTTACCATTTGATTTTTTGTTTTTCGATTAACTTCGCCTTTGGTGAGGCCAGTTAAGAAACCCATCGCCCAAATTCCTTGTCTAGGATATTCTATTAAGACAACTTCTCTAAATGAATTAGATTTATGTGTAAGTATTGCTTCAAATAATTGTTTCAGACCTTTGTAAATGTTTCTTAAAATAGGCATCTTTGATAGAATTTTTTCAAAAAAAGTCGAAAATATTCTTCCAAACAACCCTGTTGTTATAAATCCTATTATTGCAAAGAAAATAAATACAGTAATCAAACCAAATCCTGGTATTTCATACGGAAATGTTCCAAGCAAAGGAGATGCTTTTTTATCAAAAAACTTTATTAAACCCCACGCTATATAAAATGTAATAATTATTGGAGCACTAATTAATATACCTTTGAAAAAATTATTACTTAATTTTCTAAAAATTTTTGAAATTATATTCATAATATTAAAAAGGAATTATAGATTTCTTTTTTGTATATTTTGTATACCCCACATTTACACCTGCTCTTAATCCTAACCCAGATCTAACAGGGGTTATAGTTATATCACCTTTCTTTTGATAATTAATAGCTAATCCAGCAAATAAATAAAGAGTTCCTTCAACATCAGGAAATCTTACAAATAATTGGTCTAAATTATCTGTATTTAAATTATATAAAAGTGTAAAAACTCTTGAAGCATTCGCACCAAAATCAAAACCTATAGACGGTCCATTCCAATAAACATCTTTTACTGTACCATCTTTAAAATAAATTTTACCCTCACCGTATCTTAATCCTCCAAAAAATGCACCGCTAAATTCTTCACCTTCTATATATGCGGATGGTTGTCCAAAGTCATTAAACGATCTTTCTATAATAATCCCTACTCCCTCAGATAAATCTGCAAAATAAATTTTTGCCTTTTCAACCATTTCTTGTTTATCAAAAGTTGTTTTTTTTTTAGCTGCATTAGCATTACGTATGTCGTAATAACATAAACTAATAGTTACTCCAATTATTATTAAAAATATTAATTTTCTTAAATTCATTTTTTTTTAGTTTACAGGTGTTGCTGTTATTTCAATATAAGTTTTTCTAAATTTTACTTTTGAAATTTTAATAAATATTGTTTTTTTTTTATTTTCAAAAATTAATGCGCTAACTTCTGATCTGATGGATGATTTTTCTTTATATTTAAATTTTGTCATTTCATTCAAAAAAAAACTATAAATTTCTTCAACATTTTTTTTATTTATCAAAGATAATCTTCCCATCCAGTTATCACCTTTTCCAAGTATAAAAGTTTTTTCTGAATCAATTATTGATTTACTCGGAATAGGAATATCAGAAATTTCACTTAAACGAGCATTGTTTTTATCAACATTATCGGTTTTAACTTCAGGGCTTTCGTATTTTTGTGTTTTAATAGTTGTAGAACAATTTGTTAAAAATAACAAAAATATAAAAACTGTAACTATGGATTTAATCTGTATTTTTTCCACTTTTTTTGATTAATCCTCTTATATACTATTCTATCATGAAGTCTATTTTCTCTAACTTGCCAAAATTCAAATAAAAAAGGCTTTATTTCATAACCAGACCAAAAATTAGGTCTTGTAATATTTTTATTTTCGAATCGTTTTTCTATTTTTTTATATCTTTTAATAAGCGTTTTTCTATCTTTAAGTATTGAACTTTGATTCGATGCCCAGGCACCTATCTGACTATTTCTTGATCTTGTAGAAAAATAGTTATCTGCAACTTTTTTTTTAACTATTTTTACATACCCTTCTATTCTTACTTGTTTTCCAATTTGAGGCCACCAAAAGACTGCTGCGACTCTTTTATTAATATTTAATTCAGAAGATTTTCTGCTTTTTAAGTTTGTGTAAAAAACAAAACTATTTTTTTCTATACCTTTAAGTAAGACTATTCGATTAGAAACATTATTTCTTTTATTTACTGTAGACAAAGACATAGCAGACGGTTCAAAAACTTTATTCTTTATTGCTTCTTTAATCCATTTTTTAAATTGTTTTATGGGATTTGAATCAATATTTTTTATATCAATAGAACCTTTTTTATATTCAAATCTTATTTGTGAAATATCTGTTTTTTTTTGCATAAAAAAATTTTATATTATAGATAAATTGTATTTTATTGAATATTTTTAATTATTATATGATGAATTTTTTAATAAATTTGATTGTTTTCTTTGTAGTTTTTATATCAAATTTAAAAGCAGAGACAGTAACTGCAAAATGTTATATTGATGAAGATCATTCTTATGCTTTTCTTTTTAATATAGAAAAAAGATCGGTAAATTGGTTGGATCAAAATAATCAGGATATGAAGATTACAATATTTCCAAATGTTGACAAAGGTGGGTATTTATTAATTATGGGTGGCACTGGAGCAAAAAATGAGAAACATACTTTTATTATTGATGTTGTAAAATCTGTAATATCTGTCACAACGAATTTAGGTTTTAGTAAGAGTGGTAAATGTGGGAATAAGTCAATTATTGAAGCGCCAGATCCGTACGCTAATTAATTTTATAAATTAATAAATAAAAAGAGTAGGCGCTGGGGGTCTCGAACCCCCGACACGCGGATTAAAAGTCCACTGCTCTACCAACTGAGCTAAGCGCCCACAAAAATATATTATTACAATGTTTATGAAAAACAATAGATGAAATTTCTAATTATTAATTTTTTTTTATTAATTTATTTTCAACTATCTTTGGCACAAATTGTGATACATCCCCTTTTAATGCATTAATTTCTTTTATTAATTTAGAAGAAATTAATTGATACTTGTCTAAAGACATAAGAAAAATAGTTTCAATTTTAGGATTTAATTTATAATTCATTCCTGTCATCTGAAACTCGTATTCAAAATCAGAAACTGCTCTTAAACCTCTAATAACAATATTAGCTTTTTTCTTATTTGCATAAGCCATTAATAGGCCCTCAAATGTATCAACTTCAACATTTGAAATGTTTTCATTTTTAATAACTTCTTTAATCATTTCGACTCTTTCATTTATTTCAAATAAAGTTTTTTTTTTATTATTCTTAGATACTGCGATAATTAACCTATCTACAATCTTAGACGATCTTGTAATTATATCTAAATGCCCATTAGTGATAGGGTCAAAACTTCCTGGATATATTGCAACTTTCATAATTTATTATATTTTATTCTTCAGAACTAATATTCAAGTCTTTAATTGAAGCAGCAGATAATACTTTTTCACTTGATTCAACTTTAAATAAAGTAACACCCTGTGTTGTACGTCCAGAAATCCTGATTTTATTTACAGGTGACCTAATTAACTTTCCTGTTCCGGCTATAAGCATTATATCGTCTTTTTCATTAACTGGAAATGAAGAAACTACTTTACCAATTTTTTTATTAACTGACATATTAGCAATTCCTTTTCCACCCCTACTAGTAATTCTATATTCATATGCCGAACTTCTTTTTCCAAAACCATTATCTGCAATAGACAAAATAAATTCTTCAATATTTTCCATTTCAACAAATTTATTTTCACTTAATTGTGTTCCTTTTGAAAGTTTATTAAATGGTGTACTTCTTCTTAATTCTTTTCTTCTTATTGCATTAGCAATTTTTAAATAATCATTCCTTTCATCTATAGTAAATTTTGCATGTTTTAAAATGTACATTGAAATGACCATATCATCTTTTGATAATCTAATACCTCTAACTCCTACAGAATTTCTACCGGAAAATTTTCTTACATTAGATATAGGAAATCTTAAACATTTTCCTTCTTTAGTTGATAAAAAAACATCGTTTTCTTTTTCGATACAAGTATGAACACCGATTAACTTATCATCATCGGACAGTTTCATTGCTATTTTTCCACTTGATTGTATTTTAATAAAATCTGATAGCGCATTTCTTCTAACTGTACCTTTAGATGTTGAAAACATAATATTTAAATTTTCCCAAGAAGTTTTGTCATTAGGTAAAGGTAAAACTGCAGTTATATTTTCATTTTTTGTTAAAGGAAAAATTCCAACCATTGGTTTACCTCTAGCATTTGGTGCAAATTCAGGTAATTTAAAAACTTTCATTTGATAAACTTTTCCTTTAGATGAAAAAAATAATACTGATGATTTTGTATTAGCTATAAAAACTTGGTTTACAAAATCCTCATCTCTTGTGGCCATAGCATTTCTTCCTTTCCCTCCTCTTCTTTGCGCTCTATAAGTTTTTAATGGCACTCTTTTTATATATCCTCTATGAGTTACTGTAATAACCATATCTTCTGCTTCAACAAGATCCTCTTCTTCTATATCGGATGTCTCACTACCAATCAATGTTCTTCGTTTATCAGAGAAATTTTCTTTTACTTCTGTAAGTTCTTTTTTAATTTCTTGAACAAGGAGTTCTTTTTTTTGTAACAAACTTAAATATTCGTTAATTTTTATTCCTAATTCTTTTGCTTCTTCAACAATTTTATCTCTTTCCAAGCCAGTTAATTTTTGAAGTCTTAAATCTAG
>Ga0066376_10002093_pt1 | contig 18827 bp, 13 predicted proteins | sample Knorr_S15_td_Bot_FD_77009 | JGI IMG/M metagenome (GOLD analysis project Ga0066376, IMG submission 77009) | Marine microbial communities from Southern Atlantic Ocean transect - Knorr_S15_td_Bottom_ad_5009_LV_A | ecosystem: Environmental > Aquatic > Marine > Oceanic | place: Southern Atlantic... | reverse complement strand
TCGCGTGCCACGGCGTCAATCAACACGTCAGTCGTGAACACGTAGTTGCCCATCGACGCCAGCGCCCGGGTCGGATCGGTCGGCATGGCGACCGGTTCCAACGGCTTCTCGTGAAACTGCCGGATACGTCCGCCGGTGCCCGCATCGACAATCCCGAACGCGGACGCCTCTTCGATCGCGACCGGCTGCGCCGCCACGGTGACACCGGCGCCAGAGTCGATGTGGCTCTGCAGGAACTGTCGGGGATCCATCCGGTAGATGTGATCGGCACCGAACAGCAACACGTAATGGGGCGCTTCGTCTCGAATGATGTTCAGATTCTGATAGATGGCATCGGCGGAGCCGGCAAACCAGCGCGGCCCGGTGCGCATCTGCGCCGGCACCGACGCCACATATTCACCCACCAGTGGCGACAACGACCAGCTCTGCGCGAGGTGTCGGTCCAGACTGTGGCTCTTGTATTGGGTCAACACGACGATCCGCCGGAACCCGCCGTTCACCAGGTTGGAGAGCACGAAGTCGATCAGGCGATATTGCCCACCGAATGGCACGCCCGGCTTGGCCCGGTCGCGCGTCAGCGGCGCCAACCGCTGCCCATGCCCGCCCGCCAGCACGATGGCCAGCACATGCGGCACCTCGCGCAACACGTCTTGCAGCACCGGGACCGTCACGACACCGGCCCCGTGGTCGGCGCCATCACGAGCACGCTCAGCGGAGGCAGCGTCAGCCGGCACGACCGGGGCTGCCCCTGCCAGGGTCGCGACTCGGCCGGCACACCCTCGAGATTCCCGACCCCGCTCCCGCCGTAGCAGACCGCATCGCTGTTCAAACGTTCCGTCCACCGTCCTGGCTCGGGGACGCCGATGCGATAGTCGTGGTGCGCGGTGTCGGAGAAATTGCAGACGAACAGCAACGGCGCGAGACCGCTGGGGTCTGTCCGCAAGAAGCTCACGACGACGGACGTGCGGTCAGCGTGGTCGACCCAGGCGAACCCGTCCGGCTCCGAGTCCGCCGCATGCAGGCGGGCGTCCGACCGATAGAGGTGATTCAAGTCCCTCACCCATCGCTGAAGTCCGTCATGGCCGGCCATCCCCGCCAGCGACCAGTCGACGACGCCGTCATGGTCCCACTCGCGGCGCGGACCCAACTCGTTCCCCATGAAGAGCAGCTTCTTCCCCGGATGACCGTACATATACCCGTAGAGCAGCCGAGCGTTCGCGAAACGCTGCCGGTCGTCCCCTGGCATCTTATCGACGATTGGGCGCTTCCCGTGCACGACCTCGTCGTGCGAGAGCGGCAACAGGAAACGTTCGGCGAAGGCATACGTCAAACTGAAGGTCAGATCTCCCAGGCGATCGCCGCGTCGCCGCGGCTCCTCCGACATGAACGCCAGCGTGTCGTTCATCCAACCCATGTTCCACTTGTACCCGAAGCCGAGACCGCCGTCATCGGTCCGGCGAGAGACGCCAGGCCAAGCGGTGGACTCTTCAGCGAACATCAGCACATTCGGGAAGTCACGACACACGGTGTCGTTCAATCCGCGCAGGAAATCCGCCGCCTCGAGGTTCTCGCGGCCACCCTGCGCGTTGGGCACCCACTCGCCGTCACCGCGGGCGTAGTCGAGATACAACATCGACGCCACCGCGTCCACACGGAGACCATCGATGTGGTACTGGTCGAACCAGAAACAGGCGTTGCTGACGAGGAAATCCCGAACCACCGGTCGACCAAGGTCAAAGATCTGGGTGTTCCACTCCGGGTGCCGTCCCTGCCGGGGATCGGCGTATTCGTACAGCGCCGACCCATCGAACCTGGCGAGCCCGTGGGGGTCGTCCGGAAAGTGGCCGGGCACCCAATCGAGGATGACGCCGATGCCGGCCTGGTGCAGCGTATCGACCAGATACCGAAAGTCATCCGGCGTCCCGAACCGGCTGGTCGGCGCATAGTAGCCCGTCACTTGATAGCCCCACGACGCATCGAGCGGATGCTCGGACACCGGCAGCAGCTCGACGTGGGTAAACTCCATCGTGACGAGGTACTCCGCCAATTCGCTGGCCAACTGGCGATACGACAACCAGCTCCCGTCACGCACGTCTCGACGCCACGACCCGAGGTGCACCTCGTAGATGGAGATCGGTGCGCTCGGGGTCTGGCGGTGACCCCGTTCCTCCTGCCAGGACGCATCGTGCCACCGGTACGAGGACAGGTCCCATACTCGCGACGCGGTTCGAGGCCGAACCTCTGCCGCGAACGCCAGCGGGTCCGCCTTGTCGACGACGACTGCGGCTTGCCCGCCAGACTGAATTCGATACTTGTAGAGTGCGCCCGGCTCGACGCCGGGAACCCACCGCTGCCACACGCCACTCGCGCCCACCCGACCCATCGGGTGGGCGGCAGTCTCCCATCCGTTGAAGTCACCCACCACCGAGACCGCATCGGCACTGGGTGCGACGACCCCGAAACGGACGCCCCGGGCGCGGTCGGTCTGGACAAGATGGGCCCCGAGTAGTTCGTAGACGCGCGTGCGCCCTTCCGTCATGCGTCGCAGGTCGTCGTCGGTGACGAGGGTGTCGCTCATGCGAGCTCTCTTCCGGCGAGGCGCTCGCGGCGTCCGCGTGCCTGCTCCTCTGCCACCCGGCGCACGGTGTCACGCACCTCGGGCATACCGGTGAATTCCTCGACCGAATATCGCGCCCGGCGACGCCAGTTCGCACGCTCCGGGCCGGTCCCGGGTACGTTGTGTGGCCACGGTTCGAGCCAGAGATCTTCAAGCGTGACCAGCACCATGTCGGCGCGACTCCGGGCCAAACGTCCCAAGCTTGCCTCGAGCAGCTCGGTCGGGCCGTCGGCGGGAGCCGCGCCGGCCTCGGTTGACTCCGCGATGGCCGTCCGTTCGTCGCAGCGGCGCCGGCGCGCGACGGCCGCCGATGCCGCGGTCAGCAGCCCGCGCGCGACCCGGTCATCGATGTCCGTCCCGTTCAGGTAACCGGCGAACGTCGCCGTGTCGTGCGTATTGAGCGATGCGACGGTGCCGCACGCAGCCGGCTCGATCGGCGGCGTGTCTCCGGGACGCACCAGGCACTGCGCGACGTGGAGCCCCCCAAAGCGATGGGCCTCGAGGGTGTCGTTGACATAGGTGGGCACCGTCCCGAGATTCTCGCCGACCAGCCGGGTCTGGTGACGACAGGACTCGAGACACAGGATGGCGGTGACGTCATTGGCCGGGTAGTGCACATAGACCCCCTCGGTGGCCGCTGCCCCGGAGGGAATCCAGAACAATCGATGCACGCCCATGACATGGTCGATACGCAGCCGGCTCGCCACCTCGAGATGACGTGTGAGGGCGGCGCGGAGATACCGATATCCCTCGCGACGTGCCGCCGTCGGATGCGGTGGCGGCGTCGCCCAGTCCTGCCCACCGGGGAACAACTCGTCGGGTGGCGCACCGGTGGTGACCCCCTCGGCAAACTGGGTCGGAAAACGGTCGACGTCGAACCCGGAGGGATGCACGCCAAGTGGAAAATCAAGATACAGCCCCTCGCCGCTGGCGTCCGCGTGTGATGCGAGACGTGCCACCTGTTGATCGGTGACCCACTGCGTATAGAGGTGGTAGCGGTATGCGGCTCGGGTGTCGCGGGGCGGCGCGGGCGTGGGAGGGTGCGCGGCGGAATGCTCGCGCTCGGCCCGAAAGGCCGCATAGGCCTGGGCCAACGGATGCTGTCGTTCCCACGCCGACAGGGCGTCCGCACGGGCACCGGGACGCGATGCGACCGCCTCGGCAAGTAACATCAGCACCTCTCGCTTCAGAGCCAGCGCGCCGGGATAGTCGATGAGCCGGGTGCCCTGCAGACGCGCGACCCGCCGTTGAAACTGTTCGGACCCGACTAGGCGACGGGCGGCATCCGAGGCCGTGAACTCGGGCAAACGCGTCGGGTCCACAAAGAGCTCGTTCCAGAACAGCCGGGTGATCGGTCGGTAGGGGCTGGGATCGCATGGTGTGCGACTGTAGTCGGTCGCGAGCAGCGGCAGGGTGGACACGGCTCGCGCGCCGATCGACCCCAGCCAGCCGACCACGTGCTCCATGTCAGTCAGGTCGCCAATCCCCCAGCTACGCGTCGAATGCAACGCATAGAGCGGCACGAACACCCCCACGCCCCCCGGCTCGCCGGCGAACGCCAATGACGGCGCCGCAATGACCAACGCCTCGCCCGTCCGGGCACCGAGTTCGACCCGAAGCTCGTGATACCCCAGCGGCACGCCTGCGGGCACCGACACGCGCTTCACCGCGCAGGCTCGGCCGCCGACGGACGCGGTCTCGATGGTCGGCACGCCGTCCAGCCGCTCCACCCACTCGCGCACCTCTCCCGGCTCGAGGGTCAACACACAACGAACCGAGCCGCTGGATTCGGCCGCCGTCACGCGTAGGTCGAACGAGAGGTGCCCATCCCAGGCCACGGTGACAGGCGCCAGCACCGTATCCCACGCGTCGCGGACTCGGGTCTCCAACGCCGTGAGCACGTCAGCGTGGGTGTCGACCTCCACTCCCAGCGCTCGCAACGTCGCGAGCACCACGTCGTCAGACGCCACGCGCTGAACGCCACACCCGTCGGTGTAGCCAGTCTCCAGTCCGCAGCAAGCGGCCAGTCTGTGCAGCGTCCCGGACTCGCGCGAAGCGTCCTGCACGGTCCCGGTGAAACCTGAGCGGATCATGCGTCTGCCGCCGGGCTGTCCGACGTCTCGAAGATGGCGACCCCGTGCTCACCGACCTCGTAAGACGCCTTCGCGACCTGTGGTGGGTCGACTGAATCGCGAGCCGTATCGAACCGGAGACGCCACAGAACACCGTGGTTGTCCGGCAGGCGAAACGTCGTCGGACGGTCGGCGGGGTTGAGGAGCACCAGCACCGCGTCGTCGTCCGACGCACCCCCCACACACATGGCCAGGCCGGACGCTCGCGGGTCGCGCCATCCCGCCGGGGTCATGTCATGGCCCTCGCAGTCGAACCAGACGATGTCGGGGACAGGGTCCGCGGCCGGACCGCCCGAAAACCGGGTGGGTCGTAGTGACGGATGCGCGGCCCGGAACGCGAGCAGTGACTGCACGAATGCGCGCAACCGCTCGGTGTCCGCATGCGGTCGCCAGTCGACCCAACTGGTTTCAGAATCCTGACAGTACGCGTTGTTGTTCCCCTGCTGGGTGCGCCCAACTTCGTCACCGGCCGACAGCATCGGGACCCCGTGAGAGACTAGCAGCGTGGCCAGCAGGCTGCGCCGCCTCCGTGCACGTCGCTCCAGCACGACTGGATCGTCTGTCGCCCCGTCCACCCCGCCGTTTGAGCTGTAGTTCTCGTGAGCGCCATCACGATTCTGCTCGCCGTTCGCCGTGTTGCGCTTCCGACCATAGCTGACCAGGTCGGCCAGTGTGAACCCGTCGTGTGCGGTGACGAAGTTCACACTCGACGTCGCCGGCCGTTCGGCGGTGTCAAAGAGGTCGTGACTCCCTGCGAGTCGGGTCGCCAGGTCAGATACCTGTCCCGGGTCACCGCGCCAGAAGCGACGTGCGGTGTCCCGGTACCGGTCGTTCCACTCGCGGAACGGCTGAGGAAAGCCACCGAGTTGGTACCCCCCTGCCCCGAGGTCCCACGGCTCGGCGATCAACTTCACACCGGAGAGCACCGGGTCATCCCGAAGCGTCCGGCAGAAGGCACCGGCGAGGTTGACGTCCGGCTGCTCTCGCGTCAAGGCGCTCGCCAGGTCAAAGCGAAACCCGTCGACATGCATCTCGTCGACCCAGTATCGCAAACTGTCTACGATAAGCTGCCGTACCCGCGGATGCCGCAGATCCAGCGTATTGCCGCACCCGGTGAAGTCCTGATAGGCGCCCCTATCGTCCGGGTGGAGCCGGTAATACGACGCGTTGTCGATGCCGCGCCACGACAAGGTCGGGCCGAACCGGTCGCCCTCGGCCGTGTGGTTGTAGACCACGTCCAGGATGACCTCGAGACCGGCTGCGTGCAGCCGTCGCACCATCGTCTTGAACTCCACGACGGCGGTCCCCGGGGAGGTCGCGTATCTGACGTCCGGCGCCAGGAAACCGAGCGTGTTGTAGCCCCAGTAGTTGGTCAGCCCCCGGTCGACCAGGGCGCGCTCACTGACATGCTGATGCACCGGTAGCAACTCGACCGCGGTGACCCCGAGAGACGTGAAGTGGTCGATGGCTGGATCACTCGACAATCCGAGGTAGGTGCCACGGAGGGCTGGGGGCACGGCCGGATGTCGCCAGGTGAAACCTTTGACATGCAATTCGTACAGCACCGTGTCCGACCAGGGCGTACGAGGAGGTCGATCGTCCTCCCAGCGGAAGGTGGGGTCCGACACCATCGCCAGTGGCGCCCACCGAGCCGTGTCCCGAGGGTCAGCGTCGCCACCGGTCCCCTCAGGCCGGCGCTCGTCAAGCAGCGCGTCATGCCAGGTCAGCGTGCGCCCGACCTGTCGGGCGTAGGGGTCGAACAACAGTTTGGCCGGATTGCACCGATGCCCCGCCGCGGGGTCGTAGGGTCCGTCCACCCGATACCCATACAGCTGACCGGGGTGCAGATGTGTGAGGTACCCGTGCCATACGTGATCAGTCTGCTCCGGAAGCGCAATCCGGCGGCTTTCGACGGCCGCATCCTGCCCGTCGAACAGACACAGGTCCACGCGGGTGGCTGGCTCTGAAAAGAGCGCGAAATTCACCCCGTGACCGTCCCAGGTTGCGCCCAGGGGCTCCGGTGTCCCGGCGAGAAGAGTCACGTGCCTACCTGGTTTCGTGGAGGAAACATGCAGACCAGCGAGGAGGATACGCCAGGCGTGCGCGCACGTGATTGAGGGCCCGCGGGACGTGGCTGCCCGGCTGGTCCTCGATGCGACCGGGCGCTAGTGCCCTGTAACAGGACACTAGAGTCAAGACTCGGCAATCTTATACAGGAACCGTGCGCCGCGCAGATAGAGTTCGTCGCCCACGATGGCGGGCGAGGCGTCGAACCGGTCATCGAGGGTGTTGGAAGCGACCGCCTCGTAGCGGGGTCCGTGTGCGATGACCAAGGTGGTGCCGTCACGCCCGGCGATGTACACCCGTCCGGCGGCGCCGACCGGGGAGGCGAAGATATTCGGTACGCCTTCCAGACGCTGCAACTGGTAGTGGGGGGTTCCGGTGGCCGGATCGAAGACGGACAGGATGCCATCGTTGCTCTTGATTACATACAGCGCGTCGTCATACAGCAGCGGCGAGGGAACATACGGCGTGTCGCGGTCGAGCTGCCAGACAATGGCGTCGGTGCCAGCGATGTCGCCCCGCGCGTCGGACAACCGAATCGCCTGGAGATTGCTGCCGCGATACCCACTCATGACATACACGATGCCGTCCGCGTAGACCGGCGACGGGATCGCGTTCATGGTCGTGCCTCGGCTCTGCCAGACGATCTCGCCGGTCTCCAGATCGTAGCCGTAGACCCGGTCCATCGCTGGCGCGATGACCTGCGCACGTCCGTCGTGTTCCACGATGAGCGGCGTGGCCCAGGTGTCGATCTCGTCGCGATTCGCGCGCCAGCGCTCCGCCCCGGTGCGCTTGTCGAGCGCCACGATGAACGACTGCCCGCCGATGTGATCCCAGGTCACGACCAGGGTGTCACCATACAGCGCCGGCGTCGTCCCCTCGCCGAACGCATTGCGCATGCGACGGGTGCCCAGATCCACCTCCCATTGCAGGTTGCCATCCAGGTCGTATGCGTACAGTCCCCACGACCCGAAAAAGGCGAACAGGTGCTCGCCATCGGTCACCGCCGACCCGGACGCGTAGGTGCCGTTCGCTTCCTGAAAACCCTCATGGGGCACCGCCTCACGGGCGATCTGTTGCCAGGCCACCTCGCCAGTGGCCCGATCGATCGCCATCACGGTGAACTGATGCAGGCGGAACGCACGCGGGCGGCGTCCGCCCCGTCGACCACGGCGGCCGTTACCCCGGGCCACCGACGGCGGCTCGGCCGCGGCATCCGGCGTGGTCATCGCCACCGGTTCGCCGACCGGGACCGCGGTCAACAGGAACACACGGTCTCCCCAGACGACCGGCGACGCGGAACCGCGACCTGGAATCTCCACTTTCCAGGCTATGTTCTCGGTCTCGCTCCACTGGGTCGGTGGGTCCCCATGCGGGGCCACGCCGGTCGCGTCAGGACCGCGCCACTGCCCCCAGAAATGCTCCGCGTCGGCGGTCTGTGCGGTAACGGAGGTTGAGACCAGGGTGAGACCGATAGCGACAAGGAGGAAGAGTCGTGTCATGGTTCGTGTCCGCTTACGCAGTTGTAGCCGCTCAGGTGTGCGTGGCCAAACGCGCGGCAAACAACTCGTCGACCAGAGGCCGGTCGGCGGGACCGCGACCGACATGGTGGAGGCGGACGACGCCGGTCGGATCGACCAGCACGTTGCCTCCCTGCTGAGCGGTGTCAGCGCGCGGCAGCCGGGGAAGCCTCCCCTTCCGCGCTTCTCGCCAGTACGCCCGCATCGTGGCCCACCCCCACAGATAGCGCAACTGGGCCTGATGCATTCCGTAGGCGAGATACAGGCTCCGGTCGGTATCGACGAGCAGAGGCCAGGCGAGCCCGGTTTCGGCGATGTACTCGCGAGCCTCCTCACGCCCCTCGAAGGTCACCACCAGGATCTGGACGTCGAGCTGATCCAACCTGACCCGCGCTCGCTGCAACTGCAGCAGATGTCGACGACAGGGCAGTCAAAAGAGATGCCGATGTAGCACCAGGAGGAGCCACCGACCGCGATACTGCTCGAGCCGATGCTCGCCGTCATCCGCGTCCGGCAACCGAAACGGCACCGCCGGACTGCCGACCAGGCTCAGCATTTCTTAGACGGGGCTGCGCCCCGAGCCCCACGCGGCCGCTCCGCGGGGACCCCGAGTGCCCCACTCCGCGGCCGCGGGGCGCGCATTGTCGCGCGCCCGGGTCGGGCGCTACTTCTTGACGAACTTGTGCAGCGCGGGGCGGACGGTATCGGCGACCCAGATATCGCCGTTCGGGGCCACCGTCATGTAGTGCGCTTCGCCGAATTCTCCAAGCCCTTTGCCGGGCTGGCCGGTGCGGCCGAGCGCCTTGCCGTTCTTGTCCAGCCGGAGTATCTCACCGGCGAATCCGCTGGCCAGATACATCTGCTGGTCCGAGTCGAGATGCAAGCCGCACGGTAGCCCCTTGAAGGTCCACTCCTTGATGTACGTCCCGTCCTCGTCAAAAATCTGCACGCGGCGGTTCTGACGGTCGGCCACATAGAGAAGTCCGGCACCATCGACCACGATCGAGTGAGGTGTATCGAACTTGCCGGGACCAGTACCGGGACCGCCCCAGGACGTCATCAGTTTCCCCGAACGATCGAATTTCACGAGACGCGGCTCACCCCGACCGTGGCCGACGAGAATAAAGATCTCGCCCGCCTCGTTGACCGTGAGGTCGGTCGGCTCGTTCAACAGACCCGCGCTGGCCTCGCCAGGCTCTCCGTGGGTGCCAATCGTCATCAGCACCTCACCGTCCTGGTTCAGCTTCCGGACGGTGTGACCGTTGACGTCGGTGGTCCAGATGTTGCCCTCGGGGTCAAGGCGCATCCCATGCGGTCTGAGGTAATCCCCCTGCCCGAACGCGCGGACAAAACTGCCGTCGGGATTGAACTCCAGCAGCGGGTTTGGCCCACGGTTGAACACCAGCAAGGTGTTATTGGGGGTCCAGACGACGCTGGACGGAGCGCCCATCTCCACGTCCGCCGGAATCTGCAACCCGTGCGGCACCGCCTTGTACCCAAGGTCCGGCGCGTCCTCCATCTGGGCGGGATCCGGTCCGTCCAGCACTTGGGCACCGGCCAGGGTCGAGACGCCCAGCGCCAACACGGCACTGAGTGCGAGGGGTGCGAGCGTCCGGGCAACGCGACCTGATAGCAACATGGTGGCTCCTCGAAAAAAGATCTCTGAATTGCCAGCATTGTAGCACCGAGATCCGCCGAATCAGATAGGCGGCGCTACCGCGCAGCGCTGGTCTTGTGTCACGGCGGCTCGCTCACATCGGACCGAATCTTGATACACTCGGTGTTGTTCGAGAGGAGTACCGATATGAAGAAGTTCGCGCTGATCTCGCTCGCGGCCGTTGGTGCGGCCATGCTGATTACTTGGACCTCGACGTCGACCGTCGGCGCCACGGTCGCGGCGGAAGAGACCATCACGGGAAGACTCGTGGAAGCCGGCTGCGCCGCCATGGGCGGTGCCGAGCCCAGTGCTGAGCACGTCGCCTGCATGGTACGGTGCGCGAAGAATGGCGACCCGATCGGGATTCTGACCGATGACGGGCTCATCAAGATCACCGGCGACTGGGCCGCGACGCACGCCGATGCCCTCAGCGACCTGATGGCCAAGCAGGTGCGAGCGACCGGCGAGACGAGCGAGGCCGGGGGCGAGACCCTGCTCGAGGTCTCGACGATCGAACTGGCGCAGTAGCCACGACGCCGGTCGTCAGGGAAGCCAGAAAATAAGGAGCCCGTTGCCCGGCGGGCTATTAGTGTGCGGTGGGGCGCGCGCCGAGCTCGAGCAGCAGCCGTTCCATCTCGGGCCACCGCTTGCCGGTGTTCGAGTAGAACACCCCCTCGGCGATCGTGAGCGGGGTCCAGCCCTGCTCGTTGCTCGCTTCGAGGTCGGCGCCCTGGTCCAGCAGGAATCGCACCAGGGGTCCGGAGCCGCGGATGACGGCCCCGTGTAGGGCGGTGTCACCGTTGGCGTCGACGGTTGTGACGACGTCGCCCAACTCCAGCATCAGTTTCACGGCGGCGAATGCGTCCTCGTTGGTGCCGGGACTCTCCCCGACCGCCCAGATGCCAACACCCGCCGCGACCATGAGCGGCGTCGTCCCATCTTCGTTCGGCCGCAGAGGATCGGCGCCGAGCCGTACGAGCCGCCGCATCAATTCGGTGTCGACCGCCTTGGCGGCCAGGAGAAACGGCGTGGCGCCGACGCGGTTGAGGACGTTGCGGTAGCCACCGGGAGTACCGGACCCGTCACCCCCCCGCGGCTCCTTGGTCTCCAGGGCATTGAGATCGGCGCCGTGCGTGGCGAGTGCCTCGACGAACGCCAGGTCGGACACCAACCCGGTGGGAATAGGGGCGGGGTTGTTGAAGCCAAGATTGGGCCGACGCGCCCACACGAGCTGATGAAGCGCGGTCCAGCCCTGCTCCGCAGCGTTCGGGTCGGCTCCCTGCCCGAGCAGCCAGACCCCCAGATCGTAGTTGGCGTTGAGTGTGGCCAGCGCCAGCGCGCTCATCCCGCCCGGGAGTCGGTCGTCGACATCGCCCCCCGCCTCGACCAGTGCACGCAGTGTCTCCTGGTGGTTGTGTCGCACCGCGAAGAGCAGCGGTGTGAATCCGCCTGACGACCGGGCATACAGGTCGGCTCCACCGCTGAGCAGCGCCAGGGCCGCGCCGGTGTGCCCCTCCACCGTCGCCCACATGAGCGCCGTCTGACCGCGCCACTCCTCGCGGGCATCGGCTTCGGCGCCGCTCGCGAGTAACAGTTCAACCGCATCCGCCCGACCCGCCCTGGCCGCCCGCATCAGCGGGGTCTCCCCCTCGGGCATGGCGGTATTCGGGTCGGCGCCGGCGTCGAGCAGCACCCGCAGCATGGCGGCGTTGCCGGTGGTGGCCGCCTCGAGGAGCGCGGTCGCGCCATAGCGGTTCGCCACCTCAGGTCGTGCACCGGCACGCACCAACAGTTCGGCCGCGCGCACATCCTCACGATGCGCCGCCCACTGCAACGCGGTCGAGCCATCCGTGGCCGGCGTGTTCGGGTCAGCGCCGTCGCCTAGCAGCGCTCGGACCTGCTCGACATTGCCAGTGCGCACCGCTTCGATCAGCGGCAGGTCGGCCTCAACTGCCGCGGCGGCAGAGGCTTGGATGACGGCTGGCGTCGACAACGCCACGAACAGGACCAGGGCGACGCGTGGGCCTCGATGGCGTGATCGTGTTGGCATGGCTGCTCTGCGCCTTCTTGGGCGGGTCTGAAGACCCGCGGCTACGACGACGACAACGGCCCCCGCGACCCGGGCGCGCGACAATGCGCGCCCCGCGGGCGCGGAGTGGGGCACTCGGGGTCCCCGCGGAGTGGCCGCGTGGGGTTCGGGGCGAAGCCCCGTCTAAATAAGTTCCCTGATCTGCCCCGTGGCGTCGCCAAACCGCTCCGCGGGCAAGCCCGCCTTGTCGAGCATGCTGACGAGCAGGTTGTTCACCGGCGTGTCTTTCGGGTATCGCAGGTGGCGGCCACCCCGGAGACGACCGCCGCCGCCCCCGACGACGAGTTCGGGGAGGTCGAAATGCGCGTGATCGTTGCTGTCGCCAAGACCACCGCCGTACATCACCATCGAATGATCCAACAGCGACCCGTCTCCGTCTGAGGTGGACTGCAGATTCTCGAGGAAGTGCGCGAACAGCCCCATGTGATACGTGTTGATTCTCGCGAGCTTGTCGAGTTTTTCCGGATCGTTTCGGTGGTGGGACAGCCCGTGGTGCGGGTCCGGCACCCCCAGGTGGGGATAGGTGCGACCACCAAGCTCGCGACCCAGCATGAATGTGAACACTCGCGTGAGGTCCGCCTGATACGCCAGCGCCAGCAGATCGAACATCAGCTTGACGTGGTCTTCGTAGGTGTCAGGAATACCCACCGGTCGGTCGAGATCGGGGAGCTCCACGGTGACGCTCTGGGCCTCGGCGAGTTGTATTCTCCGCTCGAGCGCACGGACGGAGTCGAGATACTGGTCTATCCGCGCGCGGTCGCCTCCGCCGACCTCCCGCTCGAGGGCCGCGAGATCGTCGGTCACGGAGTCGAGAATGCTCCGGTCGCGCCGCATCTCGGCGACCCGTTGTTCCGTCGTGCCGCCATCACCAAAGAGCCGCTCGAACACGACCCGCGGGTTGTTCTCCATCGGCAGCGGCGTGGTGGCCGAGCGCCAAGCGACCGTGTTCAGGTACACGCAGCTGTAGCCGTTCTCGCAGTTACCAACGAGCCCGTCCAGATCGATGGCCAGCTCCAGCGAGGGAAGTGGCGTGTCCTGACCAAGTCCGGCGGCCGCGATCTGGTCTGCGGTCATGCCGGCCTGCACGTCCGCTCCCTCGGTCTGCTTCGGATGCACCCCATTCAACCAGGTGGCACTGGCTCGGGAATGTTCCCCGTTGCCGTCACCCAGCGGTTCCGCCTGGCCATGCGCCAGTCCGGTCACGACCGTCAGCTGGTCCTTGTAGGGAGCGAGCGGCTGCAAGATGGGGGACAAGGCGAACCCCGAGCCGGTCTCGGCCGGGGTCCATTGCTGCATGACCGCGCCGTTCGGAATGTAGACGAATCCGAGTCGTCGGACGGGGGCCGCGGCCGTGGTCGATTGTGCGGACAACGCGGGCACCATGGCGTCGAGCAGCGGCAGCGCCACGGTGGCGCCGGCGCCTCGCAGAAACGTCCGTCGCGGTATCGCGAGTTTTCTAATGATCATGATCAGTTCCTAGACTTCTTCGCATCTGGAACGGCGGGCTCTCGATCACCCCAAGAATGAGTGACGAAAAACGGTAGCCCTCCGCTGCGGACTCGCGCCTGATGGCCCGGATGGCGGGCGCGTCGTGATACTCCACCCCGCGACCGAGCGCGTAGGTGAGCAGCTTCTCGGTCAACGTGGTGACGAAGAGATTCGGGCGGGCCATCAGCGCCGCGCGCAACCCCGCCGCCCCATCGAACACGGTCCCGTCCGGCAGAACCCCTGAAGCATCGATGGGCATGTTGGATTCGTTCCGGGTCCGATAGCGACCCACTGCGTCGAACTGCTCGAGGGCAAATCCCGGGGGGTCCATCAACCGATGACAACTGGCGCACACCGGGTTCGCGCGATGCCGCTCCATCGCCTCGCGCATGGACAGCGCCGAGCCATCGGCGGTCGTCTCTTCCAGCGACGGCACGTTAGGTGGCGGCAGCGGTGGCGGCGTTCCGAGGAGATTCTCGAGCACCCACTTGCCACGCAACACCGGCGACGTACGGTTCGGATACGCCGTGGCGGCCAGAATGCTGCCGTGCCCGAGGAGCCCGCGTCGGGTCGGGTCCGGCAGGGTCACCCGCCGGAAGTGGCTGCCGTAGATGTTCGGAATGCCGTAGTGCCGCGCCAGCCGCTCGTTGAGAAAAGTGTAGTCGGCCGTCAGGAACTCGAGCACGCTCCGGTCGTCGTGCAACACGCTCTCGAAGAACAGCTCGGTCTCTCGCTGGAACGCCACGCGAAGCGACTCGCCGAAGTCGGGAAACCGATTCTCGTCGGGCGTCAGGGCCCGCACGTTTCGGAGATACAGCCACTGCCCGGCGAAATTTTCGACCAGCGCGGCGGCCCGGCTATCGGCCAGCATCCGCCGGGTCTGGGCCTCGAGCACCGACGGCTGGTGCAAGGTTCCCGCGATGGCCACGTCGAGGAGCTCGTCGTCCGGAATGCTACTCCAGAGGAAGAACGACAACCGCGAGGCCAGTTCGAGATCACTGACACGATACGGTGTCCCTGGTTCAACATCCTGTGGATCGCGTTCGACGCGAAACAGAAACTCCGGACTCGCCAGCAATCGCCGGAGCGCGAGTTCGATACCTGCCTCGAACCCACCGTCGGTGTGTCCCTGGTCGTAGAAGCCAAGCAGCACGTCGAGGTCGCGCTCCGTCACCGGCCGGCGATAGGCACGCCGCGCCAATGTCGACAAGATCTCCCGAGCGCATCGGGCGGCATCGCTAGGTGCCGAGCTGTCCGCTGCGTTCACACCGGATCGCCCCGGTGCGGTGTGACACGAGAAGATCCGCTGGCGACTCGGAGTCTCGTCGACCGGCCGACGGCCACTGCCTTCGAACGGGCCGGCGACAGTCACGCTGCCGACATACGGCTGATACCGCGTGTCGCCGCCGGTGATGCTGGTGTAGGGACGCAGGAACGGCCGTCGAAGCGTCTCCGCATAAGCAGTCGTTTTCTGATAAAACGTCACCTGCACCGTGTGGGGACCGGCCCGCACCGGCGCGCGCACTTCCCACTCGTCGTCGATGGCTCGCTGGCGCGTCAGGTACGCCCGATATTCAGGGCTGCTCCGCTCCACCCCCTCGGGCGGGACCTCGCCGACAACAAAGGTCTGTAGCGGCTCGCCGTCCAGGCTCACCTCGAGCCGGTGTGGGGTGTCGAAGATCTTCAGGGTACCGCTCGCGTCTCTCCCGAGCTTCACGCGAAACGCGTACTCGGCATCCTCCGGAAACGTGAAGTCGAACCGGGTACCGCCGCGGGTACCGAACGGCAGGCCGTCGGCGTGGTCGTCCTGCGTCAGGTCGGTGGCCAACCGAAACGTCGAGGCGGTCGCCGACGGAGCGGGGCGGCCGACCGCCAACCGGCTGATCTTCTTCGCCGCCGACAGATAGCGCTCTAGTAATGTCGGCGAGATACCGAGCACACCGGCGATGTTGTCGAAGCCGTAGCTCCCGTCGTCGGCCGGCAGCAATTCTCGTACGTCGACATCCAACGCGAGCAGGTCGCGAACCACGTTCTGGTACTCGCTGCGGTTCAACCGGTGAAACGTGTCCGTGCGGCCCGGATCAGGATGGGCCGCAGCCGCCGCGTCCAACTCGCTCTCGAGCCACGTCGTGAAGCTCTCGTAGATCGCGGCGTCGGGTCGAGGTCGTGGCGCGGGCGGCATGGCGCCAGCCCGCAGCTTGCGCACCACCTTCTCCCAGATCGCGGGGTGCGCCGCGACATCGGTGACGTCAACGGTGTCCAGCGCGAGGCCGGCGACCTGCTGGCGCTGGTTGTGGCAGGTGACGCAATACCGATCGAGCAGCGCCCGTTCCGAGGTGTCAGACTGGCCGGTCGCCGGCTGTACGGACGCCGCGGCGCGCACCGGTCCGGCTGTGGTCACCGCGACCGCCAGCGCTCCGACCGCCCAGATCAGCAGTCCACGCATCCCCGGATTTCCCGGCTCGTGTGTATGCAACGTTGTATGGCCTAATGTGATGATCCTACACCAGGGCGCGGTCAGTTAATACTCAGCCGGGGCTGCGCCCCGACCCCCCCCGCCTGCCGACGAGCGGGTTCCGATATCATAGGCGCGACACTACGGATCTCCGTCACGCCACACAGGGAGCACCCCATGAGAACGAATTCGCGGCTCCGTCTCGCGGTCTCGCTCGGCTTCGCGCTTGTCATCGGGCTCGTCGTTACCTCCGGGACAACCGAATTGGGTGCCCAGCCCGGGGACGTGGACTGGGGCGCGGTGGGTCTGTCGACCCACCACGTGGCCGGCACCGTGCACTACCTCGAAGGACGCGGCGGCAACATCGGGTTGTCGGTGGGCCCGGACGGAGTCGTCATGATCGACGATCAGTTTGGGCCGCTGGCGGACCGGATTCGCGGCGTGATCAACGGCATCTCGGATGGCAACATCCGATTTCTTATCAACACCCACGTGCACGGCGACCATACCGGTGGCAACGCGAACTTCGCGGCGATGGGGGTGCCGATCGTGGCCCAGGATCGGGTTCGGGCCCGCCTCGCTGCGAACCAGCCGGAGGGCGCCCTCCCGGTGCTCACCTTCAGCGAAGACATCACCATCAACCTCAACGACGACCCGGCCCACGTCATACCCATGCCGGCCGCCCACACCGACGGCGACAGCATCATTCACTTCGTGGCGTCCGACGTCATCCATACGGGAGACATGTTTCGAACGGTCGCGTTCCCGGTCATCGACCGTAACAACGGCGGCACGCTGCCAGGTACCATCGAAGCGCTGGGACTCCTGGCCGGCATGGCGGGACCGAATACCAAGATCCTGCCCGGGCATGGTGTGGTCTCTACCCGCGCGGACGTGATCGAATTCCGCGACATGGTGATCACCGTCGCGGATCGGGTCGAGGCGTTGGTGGCGCAGGGACGGAGCTACGACGAGGTGGCGGCGGCCGATCCCACACGGGAGTTCAGGGCCAAGTGGGGCGACCCGGAACGATTCCTGACGGCGGTCTACGCCGAACTAGGCGGGGAGCAATAAGAACCCGGCGGGCGCGACCTCTTTAGACGGGGCTGCGCCCCGAACCCCCGCGACCGCTACGCGGGGACCCCGAGTGGCCCACTCCGCGGCCGCGAGGCGCGCAGGTGCGCGCCTAGGCTGCCCGACGGACGGGGCGGTTTTCTGACGAGGCGTCTGCGTGGCAAGGCGCGACGAGGGAGCATGCAGGCGGCATGTGACCGAGGAAGCTACGCCGTCCACGCTGGCGCCTTGTCGGAAAACCTAGCGGCACGGATAGGCGTCGGCGTAGGCCTCGAGAATGAGCTGGGTATCCCAGCGCTCGAGTTCGTCGGCATGGTCGGTCAGGTAGGCGTGGACGAGGCGAGCCATCTGTCCGGCGCTGAGGATAGCGGTGGGGCAGAACGCCTGGCGGCTGTCGAACGCGTCGACCATCAGCTTGTGGGTGTGCCACACCGCGCTGACCAAGCCGAGACACTGGCCCATGTGTACACCACGCTCCACCGGGTTCTCCTCGATGACGGCGCCACCGTCGGCAGCCCTGAGGGCCGTGCCGCACTCGAGCAACAGAGCCGCGCCGTCATCAACACCAGGGGTTGGCCCCTGGGCTGCGGCTGGACCGGCCGGAGCAAGGACACAGAACGCCAGGAGCACGCATGTGCTGAGTCTGAGCATGGCCCATTCTTGATCACTTTGTTCCGGTTGCACGCGGCCATGAGGGCGCGAAGCGGCGGACAGGGGTCTGCGCGCTTGGCGGGTCTGAAGACCCGCGGCTACGACGGTGTGCTCGTCAGGGTCGATCGTAGGACCGACCCGCGACAATACGCGCCCCGCGCGGCATGGTCCCCACAAAAGTGCGGCGACCGAGCCGCCAGGCAAGCGAAGCCAAGGCGCGCACATGCGCGCCTCGCGGCCGTGGAGTGGGGCACTCGGGGTCCCCGCGGAACGGCCGCGGGGGTTCGGGGCGCAACCCCGTCTGAGGAATGCTCAGCCCAGACTAATAAACAATGAATTCCAGCAGGTTGTCGTCCGGGTCGCGAATGTAGTGGCTGGTGCCACTCGCGGTGCCGCCGTCGCGACCACCAGTCCGCTCCACGGGCCCGATGATGATCTCGGCCCCAGCCCCGTCCAGCATCATCTTGAGGGCATCGACCGTCCCGTCCCAGACGAAACAGAAGTCGCCACATGGCGGCTCGGCGGCTGACGCGCGGAGCGTGAACGTGCCGCTTTGCCAGAACTCCGGCCGGTGCAGATTAATCTTGTTGTCGCCGAAGTGGACAGAACAGATATTCGCCCCCTCCATGACCGTGAAACCGAGCGCACGATAGAAACTCAGCATCGCGTCGGTGTTCCGCATCGGAATCGCGACGTGGTCGAACGAGCGTATCGGGCCGCCAACCTGTGCCACGGCACCGGTCGTGCCCGCGGCCGCCGCCAGCGTCGCACCCACCCCTCCACTCAGCGCTCTTCTGACAAACTGGCGACGTGATTGCCCCTGGTTCGATCCCTCATGCGCAGTCATCCGTCATCCTCCGTGAAACGACATCCCCGCCATGCACGGCGTACAAGCGAAGGGCCGAGGCAACAATGCCTCGGCCCTTCGGTCGTACTCGGGTGAACGTGGACCGAGGTCCTACGCGTTCATCGGTTCGTCGCGGAGAGACCGCTTCACCAGGTTCTTCATCAGGTTCACCTTGAACCCATTGTGCGTCAGCGGAGCCACGCCCTGGATGGCGACATTGCCCGCCTGCTCGG
>Ga0066376_10002091_pt1 | contig 18837 bp, 18 predicted proteins | sample Knorr_S15_td_Bot_FD_77009 | JGI IMG/M metagenome (GOLD analysis project Ga0066376, IMG submission 77009) | Marine microbial communities from Southern Atlantic Ocean transect - Knorr_S15_td_Bottom_ad_5009_LV_A | ecosystem: Environmental > Aquatic > Marine > Oceanic | place: Southern Atlantic... | reverse complement strand
CCACTTCAACAGGCGGGTCTCCACCTTCTTCAATCAGCCATACCGTAAGCATAGAAGCCAGGGCAGCCAGATCCATCTGCCGCGCCTTATGCACGTCTTCATCTCCAAACGAGGGGTCAGCAGGAAAGACGGTAAACCCCTGCCAGTCCATCCAGACAAGGCGATGGTCTTCTGTCACCACAAACGGGGTTGTTTTATTCTGGAATCCGAGAAATCCTGCCGTGTGTGAGGTGCGTATCATATCCGCCAGGGTCAAGCCCCAGGACATGATTTCATCCCTGGTCGCTGATGCTTGGATGGCATCCAGGTCTTGCCCTTCAATGGACGTCTGAACCATAATCCGGTCATCGTTACTGATGAACCAATCTATAGGCAGATGCCAGTTGTCATGGTCAACTGCGGTCTGCACAAAAACGTCCAGTCCGGACGGCTCCGCATCAACGGACCAAATCGTGAGACGATACCTGCCCGGTTGCAATTCACTGCCGCATTCATCACAGAAGGGATCCCCCTCTTCCGGAATGACCTGGCATTCACAGATAGAACACCAGCGCTGGTGTTCATTGTAATCGGTGGCCAGATAGACGGTGCGGTCAGGGTGGTTGGCCAGGATATCGGTGATTACATATCTATCTGCTATGACATCACCGGGATTCTTCCTCTCGCACATAGCGCCATACTCCTGACATATACTGCGTTCAAACGGTTCGATTACCGCGCCGCAGAAAGGGCAGCGAATAATCGCCTTATAGGTAGTCGCCTGTATTCTATCCTACCGGCGTCTCTGGAACTTTCGCCGGATCGTATTCCACGGCGGTTTATGCGTGGATGATAAGTGAGAACCCATCGGCTGTCAAGCCTTTAACCTGTTGAGCAAGAACCCTAAAGACGCAAAAAGCGCGACGGCGAGGAGGTCAGAGATTGTTCCCCACTCCTCGCTACTTCGCGCTTTATAGAACGTTCGTCTTCACGCGCTTTCCTGAGCAGTTTCCGGCCGCCCAACGGGCATAATAAAAGCCATAACCAGATAGATCAGAATACCCGGTCCACCTGTCAGAATGGTGACGAGGACCCAGCCCAGGCGCATGAGGGTCGGATCCACCTGAAAAGAATCCGCCAGGCCGGCACACACACCGAGAATCTTCTTCTCGTCGGTCAGACGATACAGTCTGCGGTGTGTAAGTCCTTTTAAGACGTCCACCAGGAGCGGTCGATATTTAATGATACAATAGATCAACCCGCCGATAATTGCTATCGGGATGATCGTAATCGGGAGGCGCCAGCTCATGAAATCCGAATTGGTCAGGACAACCAGGGCCAGAAGTACCAGCACGATGCCCCACACCATATTGTTGCTCTGTATATCCCGAAACGGTTCTGCAGGGCCTTCATCATCGTCCATGGCCAGGTCTTCTGTTTCCACCAGACCTGCTTCATCCGGATTCTGCGGAATGATAAGATAACTGGCGAGATAAGCCAATCCGCCTATAAACATGCCAACGGGCATTGTCAGGAGGGCGATACCTACCCAGGCGATCCGCAGCACCGTAGGATCTATGTTAAAGTGCTGCCCCAGGCCGCCGCATACGCCACCGATCATTTTATCGGTCGATGATTTGTATAATTTTCTTTCAGACATAATGGTCACCTCCGTTATTCTCCCGGTTGAGATTGATTCCACGTTTCGTCATCCGGAGCCTGTTGCTGCTTCGGTTTGTTTTCTTCAAGCTGATTGGATTCCAGATGTTCTGTTTTCAGGCGTCCGGTTTTCAGGCGCCCGGTTACACTTTTCTTATGCCTGAGCAGACGGTCTCGAGCGATAAGCCCCACACCGATAAAGAGTAGTGCAAACCCCAGAAAGCTCGCATTTCCGATCATCAAAGTGGCCAGCCCCAGACCGACCAGGATAATAATCGCCATAGACGGTACGCCGGACTCCTGTTGTTTTGCTTCAACAAATATGCCATTTTCAATCATGGCGAGCCGCTCTTTATGTCTCATCTTTTGATGGCCCCGCACAAAACTCAAAACCATGGCAAGAATAATGACAGATGCAATACATCCGATTGCGATGACCCCAACAACATTACCATCCATAATCCCAACCCTCGTATTGTATTAATCAGCGTTCAGCCTGTTTCCCAGGTGTCTTTTTTCAAACTTTCTACTGGTACGACCTGCCTGAGGATTCAAATGTTTCACTGGTGGGATTTTTTTTTGTATTTCGACGGTGCTTATGAATCAGCGAATAAAGTCTTGTGGTTAAATTTGATGGGTGGATTATTATATAACGTAAGGGTGGGCTGGTTCATCCTATCCTATTGCTTTTTGTTATGGCGTTAATTTATTTACTCAGGTGAAACATTTTATCTGGCGTGTTGGTCCTATGTTTTAGGACCGGCGCCTGGTGTGGTTTTTAATCATGAGAGAGGCGCATGGATCTGAGCGATGAAGAACTTGTTGAACTTGCACAACAGGGCAGCAGACCCGCCTTCGCCTCAATCATCGATCGACACAAAGTATCCGTTTTCAACATGGCGCTTCGGATTGTCGGTAACCGGGAAGATGCCGAAGAGGCGGCACAGGATGCCTTTATCCGTGCATTCCGCGCCCTTGACAGTTTTAGACAGGATGCTAAATTCAGTACTTGGCTATACCGCATTGCCGTTAATGTCAGTCTGACCAAAGCGCGTCAGTCCCGGTTGGATGTGACCTCCATCGACGCCACGATGGATGACGAAGACAGCGCGCCGCTCCAAATACCCGACCGGGCACTGAAACCGGACGAGCATATCGAACAATCGCAATTCCAGGAGCTTGTTCGTACCATGATCGCTGAATTACCGCCCAAATACAGTGCGGTCATCACGATGTATCACATCCAGAGTTTATCTTACGATGAGATTGCAGAAACGCTGGATTTGCCTATTGGTACGGTGAAGGCACATCTCTTCAGAGCGCGTAATGCACTTAAGAAGCTGGTGATGAATGTGATGGAACCGGGTTGAAAATCAGCAAATGGGCAAGTGGGCAATAAATCGAGGGTATCATTATGACATGCAAATCAATACAACGCCTGTTGCATGAAGCGTTTGAACGGACGCTTACGTCGGAAGAACAGAAACGTGTAGACGGGCATCTGGGCGCCTGTGAGGTCTGTCGCGCCGACGCGGTTTTATTGAAGATGGTGGTCCAGGCGGTTGAAACCACGCCTATCGCACAACCTTCAGAAGCATTTACTATCAGCGTCATGGATCATTTGCCGATGCCGATTCGTCTATTCGGGTTTATTCCCATGGTTGTTTTTCGTTCGGTGATGATTCCTCTCGGCGTGGCCGCTGCCGTCCTGATCTGGGTGTATCGAACCGCCCTGATTTCTTCAGTCAAGGCGTACTCGGTTTTTGATGTTGAATCCAGCCAGGTCCTGTTAACCCTCCAGCAGACCTATGCTTCACTTCAGGCGATGGTCGGATCGGCCATGGCTTATCTCCCGGTGAACCAGATTAGTTCTCCTGAGGAGAATCCCTTCGTCTCTGTGGCTATCGCCATCGGTGTTGCCTTTGTCATGCTCCGCATGGTCAACGGGTTCGAGTCTCCCGAATGGGAGCTTGAGATGGATACGGAGTATTCAGGTTAAAACGAGAGGAAGAAAGGAAGAGAGGGGGGGGTGTTCGAGATATCCAATATCCAATACAATATCGTCCTTTCATCCTCTCGTCTTCTCGTCCTTTCTTTCGCTTTCCCTTCCTGCAACCTTCCCTTCCAAGCTGCGTTATAACTATTGACAGCCTATAATGATTTACTATATTAGAGAGCTTTCTTTAATATACTTAATAGAGGCTTAATATCGTCGTTTGGTTTTATTGACTTCAAAACATAAGATACATCATGCCTACCGATCACATTCGTAATTTCTCCATTATCGCTCATATCGATCATGGCAAGTCTACTCTGGCAGATCGCCTGCTGGAATTGACCGGCACGGTCTCGCCACATCAGATGCGTGCGCAGGTGCTGGACGATCTGGATCTGGAGCGGGAGCGCGGGATTACCATTAAAGCCCATGCGATTCGTATGGAATATAAGGCACCGGCGGGCAAGTCCTACGTGCTGAACCTGATCGATACCCCGGGGCATGTTGATTTTTCGTATGAGGTCTCGCGCAGCCTGGCCGCCTGTGAAGGTGCGCTGCTTATTCTGGATGCCGTTCAGGGTATCGAAGCCCAGACGATCAGTAACCTCTATCTGGCGCTGGAAAACGATCTGATGATTATTCCGATCATCAATAAAATCGATTTGCCCAACGCCCAGATTGACGTGGTCCAAGGACAGATCATGGACCTGCTGGGCGTGGATGAAGAGGAAGTTATACTCACCAGTGCCAAGGAGGGAATCGGGATCGATCTGGTACTCCAGGCGATCATCGACCGGGTGCCTCCGCCGCCACCACCGAATGACACGCCGTTACGGGTTCTTATCTTCGATTCGATTTATGATCAATATCGAGGCGCTGTGCCATATATTCGTGTCATGGATGGAGAAATACGGCCTGGCATGATGATGCAGATGTGTTCGAACGGTAAACAGTTTGAAGTCGCGGAAGTCGGGGTGTTGCGGCTCAATAAGGCGTCCGTGCCAGTCCTTGCGCAGGGTGAAGTAGGCTATGTCATTGCCGGGATCCGGGATGTGGCGGATGCGAGAGTTGGAGATACCATAACAGACGCGACACGGCCCTGTTCCGATCCCTTACCGGGCTATCGGGAAGTCAAATCGATGGTGTTCAGTGGACTTTATCCAACTGCCTCCGCCGATTACGAACTGCTCAAAGAAGCATTGGAAAAATATCAACTTAACGATGCTGCCCTGATTTATGAACCGGAGACTTCTGTCGCTCTTGGTTTTGGTTTTCGTTGTGGGTTTCTCGGTCTATTGCATATGGAGATCGTCCAGGAACGATTGGAGCGGGAATACAATCTTACCATTCTGGCCACGATGCCGAGTGTGGAATATCAGGTCAACACCACCAACGGCAATGTGCTGATGGTGGACAATCCAGCGAATATGCCGGATGTCTCGGCCATCGCTTCGGTGGAAGAGCCGTTTATTCAGGCGCAGATTGTTGTGCCGACCGACTACATCGGCAACATGATGAAGTTGACCAAGGACCGCCGTGGGATTTATAAATCCATGGAATATCTGGATTCGACCCGGGTCACTTTGCACTACGAACTACCGCTGGCGGAAATTGTCTTCGACTTTTATGACAAGTTAAAATCCTCCAGCCGCGGATATGCCTCGCTCGATTATGAATTTCTGGAATACCGTCCTTCACCGCTTGTCAAGCTCAATATGATGCTGAACGGCGAGCCGGTAGATGCGCTGTCTATGATCATTCATAGGGACAAAGCCTATGCGTGGGGCTGCGAGCTGTGTAACCGACTGCGTAAAATCATCCCGCGTCAAATGTTCGAGGTGGCGGTTCAAGCAGCCATCGGCGGTAAAGTGATTGCGAGAGAGACGATCCGTGCGCTCCGAAAAAATGTGACGGCCAAGTGTTATGGCGGTGATATCTCCAGAAAACGTAAACTGCTGGAAAACCAGAAAAAAGGCAAGCGGCGTATGAAACAGGTAGGTAATGTGGAAGTGCCGCAGGAGGCTTTTCTGGCCGTGCTGGATATCAAGGGAGAAGGGGCGACAGCGGGGTAGAAGAGTTAAGGGTACAAAGCTAAGAGTAAAAAACAAACCATACTCTGTACTCTTAACTCTGTACTCTTAACTCTGTACTATACTCAAGGAGTTTAGCAGTGGCAAAGCGGAAATCGGTGTTGCGGGAATATATAGAGATTATTCTTGTGGCGGCGTTGTTGTTCTTTTTTATCCGGACGGATGTGGTCCAGGCGTTTCGTATTCCGTCAGAATCGATGGAAGACACGCTGCTGGTCGGCGATTTCCTGCTGGTGAATAAATTTATCTATGGGGCCAGGATTCCATTGACCGAAATTCAGTTGCCTCCATGGCGCGACCCACAACCCGGCGATGTTCTCGTCTTTCCTTATCCGAGGAACCCGGATCAGGCGTTTATCAAGCGGTGTATTGCTGTTGAAGGGCAAACCGTCGAAATTAAAGATAAAGTCGTCTATGTTGATAATGAGCAGGTTTCAGATCCATCTTATGCTAAATTTGAAGACCAGACGATCAAGCCTGCGGCCCGAAGTTCGCGGGATAACTGGGGGCCCAAGGTGGTTCCCAAAGGCCGTATTTTTGTGATGGGCGACAATCGGGATTATAGCTCAGACAGCCGGTACTGGGGGTTCGTAGATAAAGAGGCGGTGGTCGGCAAAGCTTTTATCATCTACTGGTCCTGGGCACGTCAAAATATTGACCCGGAACTATTATGGTCGTCTTCTCAGCCTCTGGAAAGCATGGCTTCTCTGGTACAGATTCTGGGATACAGCATCGTACATATTCCCTGGCGTGTCCGGTGGAACCGTATTGGCCGGTTTATTGAATGAGAAGTATTTACACCCTTCCTTTTGACTATTAGATATGGGTCGTACCTCCGCATTACGTCGAGATAAATCCAAACCACCTCGCCCTGGTAATAAAAGCAAGCGGACTTCAAAAGGTGTGCCTAAAAAATCCCTCCCTAGAGAATATACAGAGGCGATTATTTTTGCCTTCATCGCTGCGTATATTATCAAGACGTTTTTCATCCAGGCCTTTCGTATCCCTACCGCCTCTATGGAGAATTCGCTGCTGGTCGGCGATTTCCTACTGGTGAATAAATTTATATACGGCGCGCACGTACCGTTTACCGACTGGCGTCTGCCGGCGGTACGAGAACCTGAGGCTGGTGATATCATTGTCTTCCAGTATCCGAGAAACCCGGAGGACGATTATATCAAGCGCTGTGTTGCCGTTGAAGGTCAGCGAATCGAAGTGCGGAATAAAATTCTTTATGTGGACGGCAAACCGCAACCATTGCCTCCAAATGGAAAGATAGGCACTGAGGCCAAGACGTTAGATAATTATGGGCCGATGACGGTGCCCGATGGACATGTTTTTATGATGGGAGACAACCGGGACAATAGTTCGGACAGTCGATTCTGGGGTCCGCTGGACAAAAGGCTGATTCGGGGCGAAGCGTTTATTCTGTATGTGTCCTGGCAGTTTTATCTCGGTGATCCGGAATTAATCTGGACTTTGGACCAACCGTTGACAAGTATCGTGTCCGTTGTTCACGTCGGAGTTTATCATCTGGTGCGTTTTCCCTGGCGGATTCGCTGGGACCGTGTTGGGATGCTTATTGAGTAACAGCAAGTGGGCAAGTGGGCAGGTGGGCAATGGAACTATCCTTTTTATCTGCCCACCTGCCCACCTGCCCACCTGCCCACCCTATGCCTGCTCTTTACCTGCATATTCCATTTTGTGCGCATGCCTGTCCGTACTGCGATTTTTCTTTTGAGTTGCTTAAAGGCGGGCAGGTCAAACGGTATCTGGATGCGTTGGATATTGAAATGGCGCAACGGGCGAAAGAAACGATCTGGGGTTCTGCGCTATTTACCACTGTTTTTATCGGAGGTGGAACCCCCACGGCGCTCTCTCGCGATCAATTGGATAAGCTCTTCAGCCTGTTACATAATCATTTCCGGATGGCGCCTGCCGTAGAGATGACCGTCGAAGCCAATCCGGAAACATTGACGAGATCGAAATTAACGCTGTTACGCTCGTTTGGGGTCAACCGGCTCAGTCTCGGCGTCCAGGCGTTCACGTCCGTCTCTCTGGCGCGTCTGGGCCGGCATCATACGATGAATCAAGGTCTACGGGCTTTCGAATGGGCCCGACAGGTCGGTTTTGAAAATATAAACATCGACTTGATGTTCGGCGCGCCCGATCAAACCATGGTTGATTGGGATGAGACCTTGAGCCGAACGATTGACCTGACACCTGATCATGTATCTACTTACGGTCTGACGATAGAACCCGGCACTCCATTTGGCCATCAGGCGGAAATAGACGCCCTTGATTTACCGGATGAGGACCTCCATATTGATATGTATAACCGTGCTCTGGACCGATTGATTTCAGCCGGATATCAACACTATGAGGTATCCAATCTGGCCAGGCCGGGCGCAGTATGCCAACACAATCTGGCTTACTGGAACGGCGCTGATTATCTGGGGCTTGGTCCGTCCGCTCATTCTCATATTGAAGGACACCGATTTGCCAATGTGCGTGATCTGAAGCCCTATCTGGAGCGGATTGAGACCAGAGCATCGATCGTCGATCTGGATGAGACGCTTTCGGTAGATGAGCGTATGCATGAATTCATCCTGCTGGGTCTCAGACAGGCTACAGGGATGGATGTACAGGCCTTTCAGCACCAATTCGGTCATGAGGCGTTTCAAGCCCGTCGGCCTTCCATAGATACCCTGACCGAATCAGGGTTCCTGGAACAGAACGGAACGCATCTTCGGCTGACTCGAAGAGGGCTCGCGGTGGTGGATAGTGTGTGTGAGCGATTGATGTGAGGAAGGGAAGCTACGAAACGACGAAAAAATTTGGGTTTATGACGGGACGGGATAGATTATGAGAAAAATCAGAGTGGGACTTTTATGCGGGGGGCGGTCTGCAGAGCATGAGGTGTCCTTACAATCTGCGAAGAATGTGATTGATGCGATTGATCGGAATAAGTACGAAGTGGTGCTTATCGGGATTGATCGGTCCGGGCGGTGGTCTTTAGGTGATTCGGCGGAATTTTTATTGAATGCCCATGATCCGAAGTTAATTGCTCTGAACAAGATGAGCGAGGGCATTTCTCTGGCACCGGGTACGATGTCTAATCAATTAATCAGCCAATCTACTCATCTGCCGACCGGAGCCATTGATGTGATCTTTCCGATTTTACATGGACCATTCGGCGAAGACGGCACGATCCAGGGCCTGGCGAAACTGGCCAATATCCCGTTTGTGGGGGCCGGTGTATTGGGATCGGCCGTGGCTATGGACAAGGATGTTATGAAACGTTTGCTACGTGAAGCCGGCATTCCAACCCCTGATTTCGTCACATTTAACCGATCACAAAAGGAACAGATCCATTTTGAGGAGATCCGGGAGCGACTGGGCATGCCCTGTTTTATCAAACCAGCGAATCTGGGGTCCTCGGTTGGTATTACCAGGGCGAAAGATCTTACGCAATTTGAGGCGGGGATTAAAGAGGCTTTTCTCCATGATCGTAAGATTCTGGTTGAGACCAACATACAGGGACGTGAGATTGAATGTGCCGTTTTAGGCAACGCGAATCCCATGGCATCCGCGCTTGGTGAAGTGTTACCCAGCCATGAGTTTTATTCATATGAAGCAAAGTATATCGATGAGAACGGAGCAACGCTGATCATTCCTGCTGAACTGCCCGATGATCTGACCACCCGTATGCGTGCACTGGCCGTGGAGACATACCAGGTGCTTGATTGTGAGGGAATGGCACGGGTAGATTTTTTCCTGCGGGGTGAACGTGAGGTGCTGGTCAACGAAATCAACACGATTCCCGGCTTCACCAAAATCAGTATGTTTCCCAAACTGTGGGAAGCCAGCGGTATATCCTATGAAGAGCTGATTGATCGGTTGATCCAATTGGCGTTGGAGCGGTTTGAGGAAGAGCAGGAGTTGGAGACGTAGATATTATGACTACACGTTACTCTTTACCTAAGTATGCATATATAGGATTGGCGATCATTCTGATCTCTGAGGTGCTGTTGTTTCAGGGAAATGAGTTTGTTGCCACCTTTTTTACAGCGATTGTCTGGACCGGATACATTCTGTTGATGGACGGGTTGGTCTTCCGGCTCAAGGGCACTTCTTTGATTCGGAACCGGCCTAAAGAGTTTTTATTGTTGATCCCCAGTTCCATTATTCTGTGGCTGATTTTCGAGTTTTATAATTTCCGACTGGATAACTGGGCTTACGTCAATCTGCCAGAGTCTCTGACGGTCAGGTGGATCGGCTACGCCTGGGCGTTTTCGACCATTCTTCCAAGTCTATTCGAAACGGCGGAATGGGTGGAGGCGACCGGGGTATTTTCAAGCTGGCGTACCAAACCGCGCCCCTTCTATGCGATGGTTTTGCGTCAATCGATTATTTTAGGATTTTGTTTCTGCATTATTCCCGTATTGATGCCGGATCATGTGGTGCGCTATCTGTTCGGTTTCGTGTGGGTAGGCTATATTCTTTTGTTCGATCCGATCAATTATTATACCGGGCAACCCTCTTTATTTCGAGATCTGGAGGAAGGTACGCCGGTGCGGTTGGTATCATTGTTTGCTGCCGGGTTGATCTGCGGCGTCCTATGGGAGTTCTGGAACTACTGGGCACACGCTAAATGGGTATATACCGTACCGATTATGCAGGACTTCAAAGTGTTTGAGATGCCGCTCGTGGGCTATCTGGGGTTTCCTGCGTTTGCCCTTGAATGTTTTGCCATGATGACTTTTGTGCGGTGGTTATTGAAGGTGGGGATGGCACGCGGATGACGCGGACGCGGGTAGATTCAGGCAAATGGTTTTCAGCGTATTTTTGATTGACAATTGAGAAACCGATTCTTAGTTTAAAGATCAGAACGGCTTTGCGGGAATAGCTCAGTTGGTAGAGCATCAGCTTCCCAAGCTGAGGGTCGCGGGTTCGAGTCCCGTTTCCCGCTTTTTACGCCCTGCCTGATGATATCAGCAGGGCGATGTTGTATCAGGACAAATGGGTGGTCGATATGCGGACAGATCCCAAGGTATAGGGTATAGGGAGTACGACATGCGACGATATATGATCGGCAAGGGCATTCTGCTGTTTGTCGTGGTTTTATTGTTCAGTCATTGCGGATCGAAGACGATGACGGTGTCCGGTTCGCTCAATACGCCGGAGGCGGCGTATACCAAAGCCAGACGTCTGCTGGCATTGGGATCTTATGCAGCGGCGGAGACGGCCTTTCGGCAGGCGCTTCAGATTAATCCGAATTATGCCCCTGCTTATGAAGGGTTATCGCGGTTGGCCTTTGAACAGGGGCAGACCAACCAAGCGATCAGGCACATTCTTATGGCTAAGGTGAAGGATGCCGCGTATGTGCCGGCCTGGATGTTGACCGCCGAAATCTACAGATCAGCGAAACAGTATACATCCGCGGTTACGGAATACCGCGAAGCGCTGACCAGGGATACCGATCAACTCTGGGTCGTGGATATTTATTATGATCTGGCGCAAACCTACGAGCAGATGAAAGACCTGGAAGAAGCGCACGAAGCGTATATGCAGGTCATTATGCTCGACCCGCTTCACCTGGAGGCCCGCGCCTCCGTCTCCCGGATACGCGAAACGCTTGGAACCCGCTTTCTCATGAAACTCAGGTTTGAGAATAGGGAGGAAGTGTTGCCATAGAGCGTAGAGAATGCAGAGGAAAGAGTGAAGAGTAGAGTTTACTCCTGCCGATCACTTCCAGTTTGTCGTCTGTTCTTGTGCGTATTGATCCAGTTTTTTTATGACCTGACCAATGTCCTCTTCGGTGGTCCGCGGGTTGATGGTGCAGAAACGGAGTACGGTGCGATTTTTGATGATCGTGGATACGACCAGGGCGAAGCCATCAGCTACGATGGGGGCGACAAGTTCCCGGTTGAAGGTATCCGTCGCGCCCGGTGACAGGTTCTGCGGTACATAACGAAAAGTAACGATGCCCATCTGCGCCGGGGTGATGATCTCCCATCCACTCATCTTCTTCAGCTTACCTTCCGCTATTCGGGCCAGGTTCAGTCCATGTGTGACAGCCTGTCTAAAGGCGGCCAGCCCGAATACTTTGAGCGACATCCATAGTTTAAGGGCTCGGAAACTGCGCGTAAACTGTATCCCATAATCGTACAGATTGACTTCTTCCTGCTCCCCTTCCATATCCTGAAGGTATTCGGGTGAAACATGAAAGGTCTCCCGGAGATGCCGGCGGTTACGTACAAGCACACAACCGATTTCATAGGGTTGGAACAGCCACTTATGCGGGTCCAGCGCCATGGAGTCGACCCGGTCCAGGCCGGCCAATAAGGCACGGCCTTCCTCTGTAATGACGGTCGCCGCGCCGTAAGCCCCGTCGGCATGCAACCACAGGTTTTCTTCCTGACAGAGATCCGCCAATTCGTGCAGTGGATCGATCGCCCCGGTGTTCGTCGTACCGGCATTGGCTATGATACAGAACGGCTGTTTGCCGTCTTTACGGTCCTGTGAGATTTGCTTCTTCACCGCCTCCACCGGGATACGATAGGTCTCATCGGAGGTCAGAATACATATCTGCTCAGATTTGAATCCCAGAACTTTAAGACCGCGTGAAACAGAAGAATGGGCCTGGTCTGAAGCGTAGATGACCGCTTCATGGAACTGATCCCCCAATCGGATATGACGCGCTGTAGCCACTGCCGTCAGGTTGGCCATAGAGCCGCCGCTTACGAACAGGCCGCCGGCCCCCTCAGGCAGGCCGCATAGTTGCCTCAGCCAGTCGATGGTAACCAGTTCGACCTCCGTCGGTCCGGAGGCCTCCATCCAGTTACCCAGAAACGGGTTGAAACCCGCTGTCAGCGCATCCGCCATGGCACTGACGTAGTTACCGGGGCTGGAAACAAGCGCCAGAAATCGCGGATGGTCCAGATGCATCATGTTGGAAAACACATCTCGTTCAACCTGTGCCAACACATCTTCCGGCGGTGCGCCCTGTTCGGGAATTGGCTCTCGTAACAACTGCTCCAGGGTAGACCGGTCCGCCATCTCGGTTACCGGTTTGTCGGGCAGAGTATCGAAATGGTCGACCAGCATATCGACGATACGGTAGCCGAAATCGCGCATGGCTTCGCGTGAAAGCTGGAGAGTGGGGGAGGGATCAGGGGGCATCTGTGAATTATGAATTATGAGTTATGAATTATGATTGGGGTCACAGGGGGCGATATGTTTTGAGGTGGACCAGGCGGTGGAGGGATCAGGGAGGTCGGCGTTGCGGTAGGTGGGGATGAACGACCAGCGGTCCCGGCCGGAAAGATTGGGGTGGGAACTGTGCAGGAGACAGTCGTGGAAGATAAGGGCGTCGCCTGCGTTCAGAGGGGCATCAACTATGGTCTCGTTTATCAGGTCCTCATCGAGAATCCGGTTGCCGAAGCCGATTTTATCCTGTACGGCGGCATGGTCCAGTGCACTTCGATGGGAGCCGGGTATCACTTTCAGGCAGCCATTTTCCCGGGTGGCGTCTTCCAGGGCGATCCAGGCGGAATATTTAGGTGCACCGCCCCAATAGGCCTGATCCTGGTGCCAGGGTGAAGGAAAATTGACTTGGGCGGATTTAAAAACAGGTTTGGCACTCAGGAATTCTATCCGAGGGCCTATAACGACCTGGAGGATAGCCATCAAACGCGAATGACAGGCAATCCCCTCAAATAACGACGGTATGGTATCGCACATCCATACAAAGACACCAGACGGTCCAGATTGGGATTCGGTCAACTCCTGTGCCGATCGTTTACACGCCGCCATCTCCTCAGGCGTATACACCGCAGGGGCGATTATATATCCGTTCTCATGAAAAGATGAGACATCCTGACCTAACGGTGGCGAAGATGAGTTATGAATTTGCATATCTGAGTATCCTGACCTAACCCCGGCCTCTTCCCTCCCAGAGAAGGGGAGTTGGTAGGTAAGCTATGGTGTTTATTCAATTCGCAATTCTAATACGTTCCCTTCAGTTGCCCTTGCCACTTTTGTTGCCATGCTTCACACGACATGATGGCTTCAGGGTTCCGTGGGCTGCGGACGATGAAGCCCTTGTCTTTTCCCGACTCTGTGGCCTGGCCCGTGGCTTCATAGCGGACGTCCATAGGCCACCGTACCGTATCCGACCGGTTCGACAAGGCGCGATGCGGCATCTTCTGGGAAAAACAGAGGATATCACCACGGTCCATTTCTATAGAACGACCGGGCAGATTCTTTCTGGCTTCAGGAGAAAGGCCGAGAAAGCCGGTTTCTTCGTCGTTGTGACCTTCATGCAGGATCGCCTGATGTTGGCCCGGCGCTACCTGAAGACAACTGTTCTCTTCGGTGACCTGTTGCAAAGGATACCACATGGAAACGACATGCGCGTGTTCCGCATCGCGATAATACTGCATATCCTGGTGCCATGGTGTATCGGTCCATTCTTGATCCGGTAATTTAGGCCGGGCGTTGAATATACCATGCACGGAAACTTCTTCCGTGCCCAAAAGATCGGCAGCCAGGTCCAGTAGAACGGGATGAATAAGAATCCGGTACATCTCCGGACCGTACCCATTATGCAGATTAGTCTGAAGAGGTCATCAAACCGTCATCCCCGCAGGTAGTAAGCGGGGATCCATAGTAGACATTGGCTAAATGGATGCCCGATTATAGCCTTCGGGCATGACAAATCAACGTAATAAAAAGTCATTATAGAAAGTGTACGGCAGTGAGAAGCCTATATCATTCAAAGAATTTACAGAAATGACGGTACGTTATCAAGAGGATTAGCAAATTAGATGAAACGTATTGTGTGAAAATGACGTTTTAGTAGGATCTATACCGGAACAAAAATATAAATCGCATTGAAAGGTCATAACGATGGTGATACGTTGGGAGTATCCTCTTTATTTAACGGTTTTGTTATTCTTCTCTGTCGCTTGCGGTAACTCCAATCCGGTCACATCGCCTCTAGTGCCGTTGGTGACCGAAACTGCGACCATCTCCGTAAGCGGAACGCAGATTACGATTCGAGGGGTCATACAGAAAGGTTCATTAAGTGAGTTCAACACTATTTTGGATGCCAACAGTGCGGTCACCACGGTGGTACTGGAAAATGTACCTGGCACAGATGATACCAATGCTTCTTTCGGCATCGGCCGCCGTATACGTGCTGAAGGGCTCCGGACCCATATCCCCGCCGATGGGGTCGTGGCCTCCGGAGGCACGGATATTTTTGTCAGCGGCGTTATCCGAACGGCAGGGGAAGGCGCTTATATCGGGGTGCACTCCTGGATCTCCGATGGCACGAGAGGCATAGATCTGCCCAATTCGAATCTGTTGCATCAACCTTTTATTACTTATTATCAGGAGATGGGGCTCCCGTCCGATTTTTACTGGTTCGCCGTCCGGTCCGCCTCACCTGAGATTGTGCACTGGATGACAGATACGGAGATTACACAATTCAATCTTATCGCGACGCAGGCCCCATGATAAATACCCTACGGTAGAAAATTGGTCATTCTTGATCGTCAGGTTATAGCCATTTTGATGATAAGGCTTCACCTGTCAGCTTGATTATATTGTTGGACCGATCTACTATTAGATTCCAGCACACTGATTGTGACGAACGGTCGAAATGAGAAGTGACAGGATCTTATGCCTGTGGTTCGTCGTAATCGCCCATGGCGGTAATTTGTCCATATTGAAGTACCATGAAAAACTCACCCAATAAGAAAAAGGAGCCAATATGTGGCACCATGTTAAAAACTCTTTTGTCTCCTGTCGTCCGGATGCATGTAAATAACCGCTAATTAAAGATTGCATGTGTAAATAGCTCTGACGCCATACCATAAACAGCCCCGTCCCGACCAAAAACACCGCATTGGCGTATCGACTCATTTCAACATCTACAAACCTTTTGAATCGACCTTCGTGTACAATCATGTTCGGCCAAGCCGAATGTCGATAATAATTCAAATCCCGATCTATACTTTCCCGCCGATCAGCTTCTTAATGGGCTTACTGAATATGGCGAAAAGAAGGCCGGAGATGATTACCACCATCGCTACCGAAAAGAACAGGTCCGGCAGCGGCAGCGATTCGAACTTGCCGCCGATCAGTCCTGCGAACAGGTTGCCGAGGGCCGCGCCCATGAACCAGATGCCCATCATCTGGCCGACGTATTTACCGGGCGCCAGCTTGGTAATGCTGCTCAAGCCGACCGGGCTCAGGCACAGCTCGCCGACTGTATGGAAGAAATATGTGACGATCAGCCATCCCGGACTCACACCGGGGCCTTCTTCATTAGCGTAGGTCGCCCCCCAGGCGATGACCAGGAAACCCACGCCCAGCAGAATCAGGCCGTAAGCAAACTTAACCGGAATCGAGGGCTCGCGGTCGGCGAGGGCGAGCCATAGCCAGCCGAACAGGGGCGCGAGCAGAATAATGAAGAGCGGGTTGATGGATTGCAGCCAGCTAGACGGCGCCTCGAATGAGCCGATGGTGGTATTGGTTAAGCGCTCTGCGAACAAGTTCAGGCCTGAACCTGCCTGCTCGAATCCCGACCAGAAAAGCGCCGCGCCGATGAACAGGAAGAAGATGACAATCACGCGTTTCTTCTCCGCGGTTTCCAGCCCGCCGAACAGGAGCACAAAGGCAAAGTAGAGAATGGAGATCATGATTACCGCATAACCGAGCCCGATACCGAATTGTTCGAGCGTGAACGGCGCGACGGTCCGTACGCCCAACAGCGCGAGAAACACAATGATCATAACGCCCAGACCGATGAAGAACTTTTTCCAGTTGGCCGCAACATCAGAATCGTCCGTGGGCGCCTTGCCGACATCGCCCAGATAACGTTGACCAAACTTGTAGGAAATCAGGCCGATAACCATGCCGATCCCTGCGATGCTGAAGCCGAGGTGCCAGTTGATGTTCTGGCCGAGGTACCCGCAGATCAGCGGTCCGAGGAAAGCGCCGATGTTGATGCCCATGTAAAAAATAGAAAAGCCGGCATCCCGCTGTGCGCCGCCCTCGGGGTAGAGACCGCCCACGATCGCGCTGACGTTCGGTTTGAGAAGCCCGGTACCCACGATGATCAGGATCAGACCCAGATAAAACGTGAACTGCCCGGTGACCGCCAGGGTGAAGTGGCCGGACGCAATGATGATACCGCCCACAAAAATCGCCTGGCGCTGGCCGATCAACCGGTCCGCGATCCAACCACCGGGTAAAGCGACCAGGTAAACACAGGCCGTGTACAGCCCGTAGATCACCCCGGCCGTTTCCGAGCTCATAGCAAAACCACCGTGTTCGGCGTCCGTCAAGAACAGAATGAGAATCGCCCGCATGCCGTAATAGCTGAAACGCTCCCAGAGTTCCGTGAAAAAGAGCGTCGACAGACCGATCGGGTGGCCGAACACAGTCCGAGTGTGCGCGCCGGCGTCAGGTACATTGCTCATCCGGTTCTCCTTAGATTTGGCCTTTGAATTTATGGCATGTCTTTATTCGAGTCTAACACAGATAGCTGGCGTAATTTACTGTGCTTTGCCCTGAAGATATACTTCTTCGAAAGGCTGAACAACAACAAACCCATCCCCTTTGAATTCCATCTGAATGGATTCTCCACTTCCTCTACCGAAAAAGGATTTAAGTGATACATCGGTCCTGAATTCAGGCATGAGATGACCAGACCAGGCCACGGTTGCATTGGGGTCTGTAATGACAGGTTCCTCAGGGGTTACTTTCAACGTCAGGGGATCGTAGTGCGTTGTAATAGCAATCAACCCTGTGCCTTCCAATTTAATATTAAATAAGCCGCCTGCCATCATACCGGTAATCTTCCTCATCATTTTGATGTCCCATTTAACACTATCTTGAAAAGCCAATAAGTCATTGCCGTTAACAAAAATAGATTCATTCCGGAGATCTAGGATGGTCACCTTTTTTCCGTTGTCTGCAAGATATAAATGACCGTTTCCCTCCGCCTTTGTTAAGCGTACCCCTTCGCCCGACAGCGTTTTTTTAAGTAGTTTCCCGATGCCATGTTCCAACATCCCTTCTCTAGTAAATTTAATCATCCCATCATAGGCAATCATAGATCCCATCTTTGTCCACACCATCCCACTAAGATTGACTTCGAGCATTCTACTACTTTCAAGTTCAAAAAAGCCTTCTCCACGATCTTTTTCGCTGGTTTTTGAAACAAATTCTGCCAATGAATATTGGCTCATGTTACGCCACCTTTCTAATGGTTAAATCAGGGATGCCGGCCGATGCTTAGATAGAACGACCAGGGTCAACGCCGTGGCCAGATAAGCGCCAATCACACGAAACCAGTCGACACATGAAGGTCAGACTCATGATCGTCATAATAATGCCCATTTCCTGAAGATCAAGTATTTCGGAGGTAAAACCCTGCTGACTGGACGCAACTTGCCCTTTAGCGGCTCTGACTTTCTATTTTTCTATTCATCCAGGTGCGCCTCCTGTCAGCTAAAGGTACCACTCAGTCCCTGATAGAGGTGCTTTAGCGGAAAAGCGCCGGGGAACTGGATTTTGATCTTTGTGGCCAGTTCGGTGATTCTTGCCCCGACTTTCAAGAGTCGTTTCTGTATGGTATCAAACTGTGCATTAACCCATTTGGTGGCCGGTAAGCCTATGGTTACCAGACTGTGCAACAGCACATAGGCGGTGCTATGGAGCAACAGGCGAAACTGGTTGGCTTCGAATTTGTGGCAGGAGGTTCTATCTGATTGTAGCCCATTCTTATGATTTTTGATGTAGCCTTCCATCCGGCCGCGGCCACAGTAGACCTTCTCATAAATGAAGGAGGGCTGAGAGCTTGTAAGGTTGGTCACCACATAGCGAGGATTAGGGCCACACTCGGTGATTTCGGCTTTGAAGACGACCCGTCCCGGGATTCTCCAGCTACCGGCTTGATAGGAAAAAGAGGAGAAGCGCCGAACCTTGCCGTCTTTATCTTGAGCCAACATCTTTGCCTGATCCAGAAGGGGTGCTCCAAGCGCGTTAAGACGCGCATTACCGGCCTGGCCGAATACATAAAAGAGGTCATGGTCT
>Ga0066376_10002090_pt1 | contig 18839 bp, 17 predicted proteins | sample Knorr_S15_td_Bot_FD_77009 | JGI IMG/M metagenome (GOLD analysis project Ga0066376, IMG submission 77009) | Marine microbial communities from Southern Atlantic Ocean transect - Knorr_S15_td_Bottom_ad_5009_LV_A | ecosystem: Environmental > Aquatic > Marine > Oceanic | place: Southern Atlantic... | reverse complement strand
TTGAACAAGTGCACCAGGGTTGCGGTCAGTCCGGTGACCGACATGAGGCCGATGCCGAGCATCATATAGCTGATCTGAGCGATGCTGGAGTAGGCGAGCATACGTTTGATATCGGTCTGAAAGATTGCCACCAGAGAGGCCACGACGATCCCCACGAGGGCGAGCGGGACGATGAAATAGTCGAGTCTGAGCGTCTCAAAGGTGTAATCGGTGCCGAAGATGCTGTAGAAGAAGCGGATGTATACGTACACCGACACCTTGGTGGCGGTGGCGGCGAGGAAGGCGGTGACCACGGATGGGGCGTAAGCGTAGGCGTTGGGCAGCCACAGGTGCAGGGGAAAGAGGGCTAGCTTGAGACTCAATCCAAGGCTGAGAAAAGCGAAGGCAGTGAGCACCGTGCGGCTGCCCATTACCGGCTTCAGCTGCACCGCCAGATCGGCCATGTTGAGGGTGCCTGTCATCATGTACAGCAGGCCGACGCCGATGACGTAGAAGGTCGCGCCGACGGTTCCCATGATCAGGTACTGATATGAAGCGGTAAGGGCGCGTCGATCCGACCCCAAGCTGATAAGGGCGTAGGAGGAGAGGGAGGAGATCTCGAGAAAGACAAACAGGTTGAAGACGTCACCGGTGATGGTGATCCCCAGCAGGCCGGTATAACACAGCAGAAAGGTGGCGTAGAATAAGCTGCCGCGGACATCGGACAGCTCTTTGGCCACGCTTGCGGGTGCGTATAGAATGACCACGGCTCCGATGATGGCGACAAGCAGCAGTACAAAAGCGTTGACCGGGTCGATGCGATACTCTATGCCCCACGGTGCGCTCCAACTGCCGAGGGCGTAGATGATGGTGCCCTCCTCCATCACCCGGCGCAGTAGATGAACGGAGATGCCCAGCGACAGACAGCAGATGAGAGTGGCCCAGACCCAGGCCAGGGCTCGTCGGCGCAACAGCAGGCACACCGGGGCGGCCATCAGTGGCACGACGATCTGGAGAATGGGGAGATGAGCCTCGATCATTGGGGCCGCAGATCCTGCGCCAGAATCTCGTCTTCCTCGATGGTTCCGTAGGCCTCGTGGATGCGAACGATGATGGCCATGCCCAGCGCGGTGGTGGCAATGCCCACGACGATGGCGGTCAGGATCAGCACGTGTGGCAAGGCGTTGGAGTAGACGGTGTCCGGCCCAGCCACGATGGGCGCGGTGCCGCCGGTGATCTTCCCCATACTGATGTAGAGGAGAAAAACCGAAGTCTGGAAGATGCTGAGCCCCACCATCTTCTTGATGAGATTGCGGCGGGAGATGACGATGTAGAGTCCGGTCATCATCAAGAAGATGACGATCCAGTAGTTGTAGAGGCCGGGAAGAAGTGAACTCACGGCCGCTTCCTGCCGGCGAAGAGGAAGAAAGCGGTGGTCATGACCGCGGCAACGGTGATCCCCACTCCCAATTCGACCAGGAGTATCCCCAGGTGCTGGCCGTGGACAGGATCGTGCCGCAGGACACCGTAGTCGAGAAAAGTCCCCCCGAGCAGAATGCCGGCTACTCCGGTCCCGGCATAGATCAGAACACCCGCGGCCGCAAGTGTCTGCAGCAGGCTCGGCGGAACGACTCGTTTGGCTTCGTCGACCCCCCAGATGAGGGCGTAGAGCACGAAAGCGGCGGCGAAGATCACGCCCGCCTGGAAACCGCCTCCGGGACCGTAGTCACCGTGGAACTGAACGTACAGGGCAAACAACAGAATAAATGGAATAAAGAACTTGGCGGCGATCCGAAGGATGAGCTGTTGTTTCAACGGCCATCCTCCTTTTTCCCCCGAGCGCGCAGAGAGCTGCCGATGAGGAGCAGCAACCCCAATCCGGCGGTGAAGATTACGGTGGTCTCGCCCAGGGTGTCATAGCCGCGATAGCTGGCCAGGACCGAGGTGACGATGTTGGGCACGCCGATCTCCCGGGGTGAGTCGTGGGTGTAGCGCGGCGCTACGTGGTGATGTATGGGCGCGTCCGGGTCACCGTAGCGCGGCATATCGAGCGTGCCGTAGACGAGGATCGCCCCGGTGATCAGCACGACGAGGAGAGCTCCCAGCGAAGATCCGCTGGCCTTCTTCTCCTCGGAGGTCGTCAGCAGCAGGGTCCCCAGCATGATAACCGTGGCCACGCCGGCTCCCACGGCCGCTTCGGTGAAGGCTACGTCCACCGCGTCGAGGACGACGAACATGCTCGCCGAGAGCAGGCTGAAAAAACCAGAGACCAGGACGACGCTGAAAAGGTTGCGCAGTCGAACCACAATGACCGCCACCACGGCCATGAAGGCCAGGAGGACCATGTCGACCAGCTCAACCATCGGTGCTGTTCCGCCTCTCGTCTGATCCGGGCTCTTCAGCTAATCGGGGCTCGAGCCCGTGCAACAGAGCGGCCTTGGCGATGGCGTGCGTGGAGGTCGGACTGGTGAGCCAGAGCAGGACGAGGATCATGATCAACTTGACGGTGATGAGCGTGGCTGCGACAAGTGTGTCCGGCAGGAGGGCATCGTCCGTGCCGTTATCGCCAAAGTAATCGATGAGCGCGTGGCCCTGGTTGTAGACGGCCAGACCCACAAGGACGAGGCCGGCGCCCATCGTATCGGTTATTCCCGCGCCGTGCAGGCGGCTGAAGAAATCGGGCAGGCGGAGCAGTCCGATGCCACCCACGACACAGAACAGCGACCCGGCCAGCAGGCAGATACAACTTACCGCATCGACGATCGACATCCGTCAACCCTTCGCTTCTTCGGGTTCGCCGACGCCCAGATCCCCGCGGGCGACGAATTTGAGAATGGCGATGGTGGTGATGAAGTTCAGAAAGACGTAGACCAGGGCCAGGTCGAGGAAATCCGGCCTGTTGGTGAGGAAGCCGATGACGGCGATGAGCAGTACCGTCTTGGTGCCTGCCATGTTAACCGCGGCGACGCGGTCATAGGTTGTGGGTCCGAGAAAAGCACGGGTGAGAGCCAGGGCCAGAGTCACGAGGATGGCAGCCATGGCGGCGGCAAACATCATGCTCACTCACTCACCCTCCAGCTGCACGACGCGGCGGTCCATGACGCCTGTCTGCAGATCTTCGGCCGCTTCTCGAGTCAGGGCGTGTACGGCGATCTCGCCATCTTCCTGGAGATCGACGGTGACCGTCCCGGGCGTCAACGTGATGGAGTTGGCGTAGGCGACGAGGCCGAGGTGAGTCTTCTGGCTCGCTTTCACCTTTATCATGCGGGGGGCGATCGGCAGTCCGGGTTTGAGGATCCGCAGGGCGACGTCGAGATTGGCGCGGAAGATGGCCCAGGAAAGCCAGGGAATGTAGAGCAGAAGACGAGGGAGGAGGTGGATCGGATGACCCTCGGGATCGGCCAGATACATGCGCCGGGCGATGAAGACTACGAACAGGCAGGACAGCACGCCGAAGGAGATCATCAGCGGGGTGTAGTGTCCCGACCACAGCAGCCAGATCGCCATCAACGAGACGGCCAGGCTTGCTGATCGACCCAAGTGGAGTCTCCTTTGTTCGTGGGGGCATCGCAGATGGGCAGCCCAAATGCCGGCGGCCGATGTCGGCGTTGCCTTCGCTCCCTGAATCGGGAGGCGGACAGGACGCACAGCCTGTTGCCAGCAACGTCTGGGCGTAATCTAGGCGATGTCCAAAGCGGAAGTCAAGTATGGTCTTGAGGCTGAGTCAGCCCACGCTATTGACCGTCCAATCGAAATGACGCTGTGTGTGTGGTGTGGTAGTGCGTTCCGGCGTTTTAGCAGAAGGAGCACAGGGGAACATGATGGAGCAGATGAAGCAGAGATTTCTGGCCGCTGCCCCGGCCGCCGATTTCTGGTCGTTTCGCCTGGTTGACGAGACGATGGAGATCATCCAGGTGAGACAGGACGTGCTGCAGCCAGTGACGTCGGTGCGGGATGTGGGCGCTATGGTTACCGTCCACCACCGCGGCGGCATGGGGTATGCGGCCACGAGCGATCTTTCGGTCGCGGGTCTGCGCGCCGCCGGCGAGCGCGCGCTGAGCTGGGCAGAGCGAACGCGAGCATCGAGTGTCGTCGATTTTACGAAAGTGGTCGCGCCGACACCTCGGGGCAGCTACACCTCGAGGGTCGAGAGGCCGTGGTCCTCGGTGCCCCTGGCCGACAAGATCGATCTGGCGAAGACGGAGTGCGCGCGTCTGAAAACGGATCGCCGCATCGTCGACTGGGATGTGCTGCTGTGGCACACGGCTGGCGACCAGCTCTACGTCACCAGCGGTGACGGCGAGGTTCACCAGCACTACGAACTACTCACACCGGGGCTTGGCGTAACCGCCAACGAAGGCAGCGAGACTGTCACCCGCCGTTTTGGCGGTTTCGATCTTGGTCGGCAAGGCGGACTCGAGGTGCTCGACCAGGTCGGCTTTGGCGAACACGCGCCAACGCTGGCCCGGGAGGTGATCGAGCTTCTCGAGGCCCCCAACTGCCCGACGGGGACGATGGATCTCCTCCTCGAGCCCGATCAGATGTACCTTCAGATTCACGAGTCCATCGGACATCCGCTGGAGCTGGACCGGATACTGGGAGACGAACGCAACTACGCCGGTACCAGCTTTGTCACCCTCGACATGGTCGGTAACTATCGCTACGGATCCGATCTCCTCAACATCACCTTCGATCCCACGATCGCCGAGGAATTCGCCACCTACGCCTGGGACGACGACGGCATGAAGGCGGAGAAGGAGTTCATCATCCGCGACGGCATTCTCAAGCGCACCCTGGGAGGCGCGACCTCGCAGGCGCGCACCGGCCTGCAGGGCGTGGCCAACTCGCGCGCCTGCTCCTGGAACCGCGCGCCGATCGACCGCATGGCCAACCTCAATCTCGAAACAGGTGAGTCCACCTTCGAAGAGATGGTCGCCTCCATCGAGAGGGGGGTGCTGATGAGACGAAACAACTCGTGGTCGATCGACGACAGTCGCAACAAGTTCCAGTTCGGCTGCGAGTACGGTCGAATTATCGAAGACGGCGAGCTCAAGCAGGTGGTGAAGAAGCCGGGGTACAACGGCATCTCCGCCACTTTCTGGCGATCTCTCAAGATGGTGGGCGACAGCGACACTCGTCAGGTGCTGGGGACCCCGTACTGTGGAAAGGGGGAGCCGAACCAGGCGGTGCGCGTCGGTCACGCCTCGCCGGCATGCGTGTTCGCCGACGTTGATGTTTTCGGTGGAGAGTGAGAGGGAACATGCAGAGCTACTTCAATCAAATCGCCAATTTTCTCACCTCGCAGCTCTCCGGTGAGGAGGTGCTCACCATGGGATTCAGCGGCGAGGACTCCGACTTCGTCCGCTTCAATCAATCGAAGGTGCGGCAGGCCGGGTATGTCCAGCAGCGTTACCTGGAGCTCGATCTGATCAGCGGCTCCCGACATGCTGCCAGCGTTCTGACCCTTTCAGGTGTGGAAGAAGAGGACCGCTCACGCGCCACCGAGACGGTCGAGAGTCTCCGAAAGCTAGTGCCTGACTTACCCGAGGACCCGCATCTGCTCTACGCCACCCAGGTCTGCTCCGGCGAGCAGACGGGAGACAACACGCTGCCGGATTCGGGTGACGCCGTCGAGCGGATTCTCGCCGGCGGTGCCGGTCGAGATCTCGTCGGGATCTATTCCGCCGGCGCGGTGTATTCGGGTTTCGCCAATTCGCTGGGCCAGCGCAACTGGTTCTCCGCTTACAGCTTTAATTTCGATTGGAGTTTCTACCTGCGCGCCGACAAGGCGGTGAAGAGCAGTTACGCCGGGTTCGAGTGGGATGCCGACGTCTTTGCGGGCAAGATCGATCGTGCTGGCGAGCAGTTAACCGCCTTGGAGCGCGATCCCCGGTCCATCGAGCCTGGGCGTTACCGGGTCTACATGACACCCGTCGCGGTCAACGACTTTATCGGCCTGGTCGGTTGGGGCGGTTACGGTTTGAAAGCGCATCGGACCAAGCAGACCGTCCTCATCCGGATGATGGAGGAGGGGGCGTCCCTCTCGCCGAAAGTGACCATCGTCGAGAACACAAAGGAAGGCGTGGCGCCCAACTTCCAGGGGCAGGGATTTCTCAAACCGGACCAGGTGGCACTGATTTCCGCGGGGGCGCTCCAGGACTGTCTGGTCTCTCCCCGAAGCGCCAGGGAGTACGGAGTGCCGACCAATGGCGCCAACGATATGGAAGCGCCCGAATCACTCGACATGGCCGTTGGTGACCTACCTCAGGAAGAGGTACTGGCGCGACTCGACACCGGCGTCTATATCAGCAACGTCTGGTACCTGAATTTCTCCGACCGACCCGCATGTCGCATTACCGGGATGACGCGGTTCGCTAGTTTCTGGGTGGAGGGCGGGCGAATCGCGGCGCCGCTCGACGTCATGCGGTTCGATGAGACGCTCTATCGCGCCTTCGGGGAGAATCTGGTCGGGCTTACCAGGGAGCGCGAGGTTATTCTGGAGGCGGGGACCTACGGGTCGCGAGATACAGGGTCCGGACGGATTCCCGGAGCTCTGATCGAGGATTTCAACTTTAATCTGTAGACTCTCCTCCTCAACAGCCCGTTGATAAAGCCCATTCGCGCTGCGATGGCAAAGCGACTTTATCAACGGGCTGTCAACCCTGCACTCGAACCGGCTGCTTTTTCTCCGCTGAAAGGTACGCTGCCTCCGAGAGCTGGGCGACGGCCAGGGCGAAATGGGGCAGCTCATAGCCTTTGCCGCCGTTTCTGATGAAGCGGAAGAAGGCGGCATCCGGTGAGTCCTCCCGGATTCGCCCGGGGATTTTCATCGGTTTGTCGTCGACCAGCACCTCCCTGATCCGCCACCCGTGCAGGTGGAAGACGATGCACCCGTCGCTCCCGTGGATGGCGATGCGCTCGTCGTGGACGCTGGCATTCCCAAAAGTGTTGAGGCTGCCGCAAGCGCCGCCTTTGAAACGCACGTTGACGACCGCGTTCAGATCCACCGCCTTCCCGGCATTGTCCATGAACGCCGATACTTCGAGGGGCCGCAGCCCCGTCACCCACAGCGTCGAGGCGACCAGGTGGCTGCCGGTATCCATGAACATGCCGCCGCCGGCCAACTCAGGCATCAGGCGCCAGCCGCCGACGCCACCCCAGTTCTGGGTTACATATGACACCACGCCGCGCAGCTCGCCGATGGCGCCTGTCTGCACGAGTTCACGGGCATATACATGAGGTGCGTAGTAGTTCCGCTGGTAGCTGACGACCAGGATGCGGTTGCCTTTGTCGGCCAGCCTGATCAACGCCTTCGTATGCCGCGAGGATATGGTCAGCGGCTTCTCCACCAGCACGTGCAGGCCCCGGCTGAGCGCGTATCGGGCCTGTTCGTAGTGCATCGAGTGCGGTGAGCTTATGACGACGGCATCCAGCGATTCGGTGCGGATCATCTTCCTGTAGTCGGCGTAGCAAGGCACGCGGCTGCCCCAGGCGGTCATCAAGGTCTCGGCCTGATCCGGCGCCGGGTCCGCCACGGCAGCGAGCGTGACCTGTCCGTCCTCTTTGAAGCGCGGCAGGTGCGCGCCCCGCATGTTGCCGCCGCAACCGATCAGGGCGATTCTAAGCTTCCTCTTAGCCATAGATTCAGTCTCCGTGTTTCGTTGTCTGGTGATCGGTGGAAGCTTTGCAGGCGTCTCGCGTTGAGACGTCAGCGCCAGGCCTCGCCGTAGAAGCGAAGCCAGTTTCGGTAAAAGATGCCCTCGATGTCCACGTCCGCATATCCCTTGTGCCGAAGCAGGTCGACGAGTTTCTGCAAATCGGCTATGGTATCGAGATCCCCCGGCGTCTGCTCGGTGCCGTAGCCGCCGTCTAGATCGGAGCCGATGGCGGCGTGGAGGCTGTCGCCCGCCAGCTGGCAGACGTGGTCGATGTGGTCAGCTACCGTTGCCAGCGTCAGCACCTCCGGGTCGGTCTCTCCCTTGATCCAGTCCGGATACAGCATCCAGGCGTCGAGGGCGGCGCCGATAACGCCATCGCGGCCAATGACCGCCTGAATCTGCTCGTCGGTGAATTGCCTTCCGCCCGGGACAAGGGCGCGGCAGTTGTTGTGGCTGGCCAGCACGCGGCCATCAAAGTGGTCGAGCGCTTCCCAGAAGGCCTGATCCGCAAGGTGGGTGAGGTCGAGGACAATGCCGGCCTTCTCCATCTCTCGCAGCAGTGCCTTTCCCTCTCCGACGAGGCCGCCTTCGGTACCGGTGCCGTGGGCGTAGGCGCTGACGCCGTAGTGGGAGAGGCTGATCTGGCGCAGACCGTCGGCGTACCAGGAGTGCACTTGCTCTGGCCAGACGATGGGATCGGCACCCTCCATACTGAGGATGAAACCGAGCGGCACATCGCCGCCTCCGGGTGGCCAGCCCTTCACGTGCTCTTCGAGCCCGGCTGCGTCGAGGATGAGACGGGTTTCCCCCTGACTCTCAAGAACGCGGTAGTAGGCCAGCTGGCCCTGTGCCTTGGCGTAGGAGATCTCCTGGCAGGCCGTGCCGGAAGAGGGGCTGTTCGCGCGGGCGGTGCGCGAAATGACGGTCACGACGGAGAGGAAGACTTCGCCGCGCCGCAGTTCGGGAAGGGTGGTGGTGCCATTGCCACGGCCCTTCTGTTGCATATCGGCTTCGGCAGCGCGGATCTGGGCGACCTCCAGGCCGAGGTTGCGATTCCATTCGAGGGCGTTCATGGCCAGGTCGAGATGGGCATCGATGAGCAGCATGGAGCGGGGTTCTCCTGGTCAGAGGGTTCGATGATGACAGCAAGTTAACAACCGAAACGGGGATCACGCCCGCGGTTTGAATTGCAGGTCGCTAAACACCAGTGTAATATAGGATTGTAAGCCGGAGGAAGTCAGGCGCCAAGTCGGGGGGGGCCGGCATACTGCGAGCATTTCATCTGACACGACCATCATGGTGAGATAACTATTCATCCGACACAAACCTTGAGGGAGACACCGATGACCGTCCTTTTCCACGAGATGACGCGGGAGCAGATCAAGAAGATCGCCCCGCGGGCGATCGCCGTCATGCCGACATCCGCCACCGAGCAGCACGGTCCGCACATGGCCGTGGGGACCGACACCCTGCTGGTCACAACGGTGGCCGAGCGGGCGGCCCGGGCAGCGGCCGACGCGGTCCCGGTCGTGATCACGCCGCCCCTGGCCTTCGGCAGCTCACACCACCACTACCCGTTCGGAGGCACGCTGTCGCTGACCAGCGAGACCTTCGCCGGCGTCGTCGTCGAGGTGCTGGACGGTCTCGTACGCACCGGATTCCGGCATCTGGTCGTCCTCAACGGGCACGGCGGCAACAAGGATCTGGTGGGCATGGCCAGCCAGGATCTCGTCAACCGACTTGGGCGACCGGCGACCGTGGCCTCGTGCAACTACTGGGACATCGCCAAACCAGCCCTGGTGGAAGCGGGGTTGCTCCCCGCGCCGCTGATCCCGGGACACGCCGGCCATTTCGAGACCTCCGCCGTGCTGGCCCTGCAGCCGGGATGGGTGGACGAGGCCGCGCGCGGCCAGGTGAAGGACATGGCCGGCGAGGGCTCTGGCCTTGATGTCGACCTCACCGGCGCGGTCGTGCAGACCTACGGCGCCTGGGGCAAAGGCCCCGGACATACGGACAACCCCGCGGCGGCGACCGCCGAGCTGGGGGATAAGATGCTCGAGGTCCTCGTGGGCGAGGTGGCGCGGTTCTTCCGAGATTTCGCCCGCGTTCCCGGGCCGGTTACAGACTGAGGAGGTTGGTGGACGATCCGAGCCAAGGAGGCAACCCCAGACGCCTGACCGCTGCGAACCCCCTCGCCGGGAGGTTGACAGAGCTGAGGGAAGGGGGCGATCTGTGCGACGACATAGAGGCGACATGTCGACGCCTGGAGCAGACCGAGGATCTCCTCCAGGCGCTCTTGCCCGAGGAGGGTCGGCGGGCCCGACTGCTGCGGGAGGCGGCCGAACTGGAATCGCGTTTTCCGGATTCCCAGCGCAGGCCGTCTCTCTTCGGCGCGCTGGTAGGCGTCAAGGACATATTCCACGTGTCGGGATTCGCCACGCGAGCCGGCACGTCGTTGCCAACCGGGTTGTTCGCCGGCAAGGGGGAGGCGGCGTCCGTGACGCGCCTGAGGGACGCGGGGGCGCTTATTCTGGGCAAGACAGTAACGACGGAGTTCGCCTACTTCGAGCCCGGCCCCACCTGCAATCCCCACGATCCCGCCCACACGCCTGGCGGGTCCAGCAGCGGATCGGCCGCGGCAGTGGCAGCCGGGTACTGTCCGCTGGCCTTGGGCACGCAGACGGTCGGCTCGGTGATCCGCCCGGCCGCTTTCTGCGGCATCGTCGGATTCAAGCCGAGTTACGACCGCATTGACTCGGCCGGCCTCATCTTCTGCTCGCGGTCAGTCGATACGGTGGGACTCTTCACTCAGGATGCGCGTGGCATGCAGCTGGCTGCGGCCGCCATCTGCCGGGACTGGACTGACGCGGCTGTGGTCTGCGAGCGACCGACGTTGGGGATACCTGTCGGCCCCTATCTCGAACAGGTACCCGACGAGGGCATGCGGCATTTCGAACGGCAGGTGACGCAACTCGAGCACGCTGGCTATGCCGTATGTCGAGCCAGTTTCCTGGCAGATATCGACGACATCAACAGGCGCCACCGACTGCTGCAGGCAGGAGAGATGGCGCGGGTACACGGCGAGTGGTTCTCCAGGTACGAACATCTCTATAGACCAAAAACGGCCGAGATCATCCGCGCGGGGCTGACCGTAAGAACAGCGGATCTCGAGCGGGCGCGAGCGGGACGGATCGAGCTGCGCACAGCCATCCGGAGTGCGATGGCGGCAGCGGAGGTGGACCTGTGGATCTGTCCGCCGGCGCCGGGGCCGGCACCGCGCGGGCTGGACAGCACAGGCGACCCGGTGATGAATCTCCCCTGGACACACGCCGGCGTCCCGGCTCTGTCTCTGCCGGCCGGAACCGCCGACGGTGGGCTGCCGCTAGGCCTGCAATGCGTTGCCGGGTACGGACGCGACGAGGCCCTGTTGACCTGGGGTATTGAGCTGGAGGAGGTCCTGAAGAGATGAACGCGACGAGGCACGTCCAAGTTGACAAACGTGAAGCCAACGGTAGTTTCAGGCGTAGTCGAAATCATTACTTCTACCTGGCATCACCTCTACCTGATCGTATGAAACGACTGCGAACCCGCGCTTCTTTTGCGATCGCCCTGAGCGCCCAGTTGGCGATTATCTGTGCGCTCGCGGCGCCTGGAGTCGTGCTCTGCGTCGAGCAGGATGGCCGGGTTTCTCTGGAGGCGTCCGCCGCGGGGGGTGTGTGCGGCGGCGCGTCAACCGGGTCGGCTTCCAACAGCCTGTCTATCGCGGCATCGGTCTCCCCCCACTGCATTGACTGCCGGGACGTGCCCTTGCAGCTGGCGGATTTCATGGCGCGCGAGCGTCAACGCATCGCTGCACAATCTCCAGGTGTCGCGGTGGCATTACCCGTTTTCCCCCGCCTCCAACCGGCACGGCAGATCCAGATACCGGTTCCTACGCCATCGACCCGCGTCCCGTGGAGCTCGATCTCGCACACCACCGTCCTGCGTATTTAGTTCCCCCCCCCAAATTCCTTCCGTACCGACAGCTTGAGGCGCTCCGTGGGGTCATCGGCCCCGTGCATCGACGCTGTCGGCGTCCGCTGGTAAACGCGGGCGCTAACCATCGCCTGGCACCAAACACAGAATGGTACGATTCACGCGCGAGCAGTCCCGTGCGCTGCCCGGATGGGTCTGACCTTTCGGCCGCCCTATCTACGAGGGTGTTTCACCTCTATTCCGGAGCGTCGAGTTGCGCGCTCCGCCCGTCAACCAGAATCACCGGAGAGTGCTGCTCATGTCCACTCATCGAATCACAGACCTGATGACGGTCGCAGGCCCTGTCCTGTTGGGCCCTGTCCTGTTGGGCTCTGTCCTGCTGGGCTCTGTCCTGCTGGGCTCTGTGCTGGAAGCAAGAGGGGAGCCGATGACTCGCCAGTCTGCCATCGCCGTTGCCCTGCGGAACAACCCCGAAGTAAAGGCCGCTCGGGCCGAATGGGACGCCGCTCGGGCCCGGGCCAAGGCCGCCTGGGCGCCGTCCGACCCGGAATTCGAAATCGAATTCGAGGAGCTGAAGAGACTCAGCGAACCGGGAGAGTTCGCCGAGCGCAGCATCGGCATAAGCCAGACTATCGAATTCCCGCTCAAATGGTGGCTGAACCGCAAGGCGGCGGATCGCGAAGCGAAGGCGGTTCGAGCCTCAGTTTACAACCTGACCCGGCTCGACGTGGTCACCCGCGTCGCGGCCAGTTTCGACCGCGTTCTGTCCCGCCAGCAGGTGCTCGCCTTGGAGACAGAGCATGAAATCCTGTTGGTTAACTTCGCTCGCAAGACACGTCTGCGACATGAAGCCGGCGCCGTCCCCCAACTGGAGGTATTGCGGGCGGAGGTTGAATCGGGGCGCGCCGCCAGCCGCGTCGTCGCCGCGGGCAATGAGCTGGCCCTTGCACGAGGGCAGCTGAGCGTCCTTCTGGCCCACGACGGGGCGGGCGAACTGGAACTGAACGGAGCGGATCCAGCCAGGGGTCCGGAGCTGACCCTGGAAGAGGCGCAAGCCCGCGGTCTCCAGCGTCGGCCCGATCTCCAGGGAGCACGGCGCCTGCTAGAGAGCCACCGCGCGCTCCTGGGCGCTCGGCGCGCGGGTCTGTTTCCCGACTTGAGCGTAGGTGTCTTCCGCCAGACGCTCCGGGACGCCGGCGCAAGCGAGAGTCTGTGGCGCTTGGGGCTTGCCATGGAGATCCCACTCTGGGGCGCCTTGCGTCAACGAGGCGATCTGGCCGAGGCGAAAGCAAAGCTGGCAGGCGCTGAAGCGGAGGCCGAGCGCTTGCGCCGGGAAGTGAAACTCGAAGTCGAAACGGCCTATCGGAACTTGAAAACGGCCCAGGACCAGGTGGCCCTGTTCGACGAGCGCATCCTGCGCGAGGCGAAGGCGGCTCAGCGTGCCGCGGGTCGCAGCTACGACGAAGGCAAGGCCTCCTACCTGGAGGTGCTCAGCGCTCAGCGGACGCTGCTGGAGACACGGGTGGAATACGCCGACATCCAGTTCGCCTATCGCGAAGCGTCGGCCGCCCTTGACAGGGCCATGGGAGGAGACCTGCCGGAATGAACCGCAACCGAGGAGTTGAGACATTGACGCACACCAACAGGCCTTCGGCGACCTCCGTGCCATCCGTGGTTTTAAGTGCCGCGCTGGCGGTTATGGTCCTCCTGGCCACGGCACGGGCGGAGGAGCACGCCGACGTGCACGCCGGCGAGGAGGAAGCGCACGAGGAGGAGATCGTGCGGCTCAGCGCCGAGGAGTTACTCGAATTCGGCGTCGAGGTCAGGCCCGCCCAGGGGGGAGTTCTGGAGGTGCATCTCTCCCTGCCTGGGGAAGTCGTCCCCGATCCCGACCGCATCGCCCACGTCGTGCCGCGCGTCCCCGGCGTGGCCCGGCAGGTGTACTATGCCATCGGTGACGTCGTGAGCGCCGGCGACATTTTGGCTGTGCTCGACAGCCGTGACTTGTCCCAGATGAAGTCGCAGTATCTGGTGGCGCGGGAGCGCACTGCCCTGGCGCGGTCCACTTACGAGCGCGAGGAGAAGCTGTGGCGCGAGAAGGTCTCCTCCGAGCGCGAGTATCTGATGGCCCGCCACGGGCTGGCCGAGGCGCGCATCGAGATGCGCGCCGCCGAGCAGAAGCTGCACGCAATCGGCTTCAGCGAGGCCTATCTCGAGGAGCTGACCTTCAACGTCGACACTTCGTTTCTCCGCTACGCGATGACCGCGCCCTTTGGGGGGGTGATCGTCGAGAAACACCTCGCGCCCGGAGAATTCGTCGGCGACGAAGAGAGTGCCTTTATCGTCGCGGACCTGAGCAGGGTATGGGTGGAATTGAGCGTCTACCAGAAGGACCTGCCCAGAGTGCGTGTCGACCAGAGCGTGCTCGTGGTGAACACCCAGACAGGAACCGAGGCCGAGGGGCGCATCTCCTATATCAGCCCCATGCTCAGCGAGGACACACGTACCGCGACGGCGAGAGTTCTGCTGGCCAACGACGGGGACTGGCGGCCCGGGCTGTTTATCGAAGGGCGCGTCGTCGTCGAACGGCGCCCCGTGGCGGTGATGGTGCCCAAGAGCGCCCTGCAGACCTTTGAGGGGCGGACTGTCGTGTTCGCCCAGAGCGCTGAGGGGATCGAGCCCGTCGCAGTCGAGTTGGGCATGGAGAACGACACTCACGTAGAGGTGCGGACAGGCCTTGCGCCCGGCCGTCTCTATGTCGCGACCGGTTCCTTCACCCTGAAAGCCCAGCTGGAGAAGGGTTCCTTCGCCAGCGGCCACAACCATTGAGAGGACTGCCAGCGTGCACAATCTGATTCAGTTCGCTCTGCGCAGCCGCCTGCTCATGGTCGTGGTCGGAGCGCTGGTCCTCGGCTTCGGCTACTACAGCTACCACCAGCTGCCGGTGGACGCCTTCCCCGACGTGACGCCGGCCCTGGTGCAGGTATTCACCGAGACCGAAGGGCTCGCTCCGGAGGAAGTGGAGAGATACGTCACCTACCCCGTAGAGGTGGCCCTCAACGGTCTGCCCGACCTGCGCGAGATCCGCTCCGTCTCCAATTTCGGTCTTTCGGTGATCAACATCTACTTCGAGGAAGGCACCGATATCTTCTTCGCCCGTCAACTGGTCAACGAACGCCTGCAGTTGGCGCGCGAGGAGATTCCCGAAGGCTTCGGCGAACCAGAGATGGGGCCTATCGCCACCGGGCTGGGGCAGATTCTGTTCTACTTCCTCGAGGATGAGACCGGCATGCGCAGCGGCCAGGAGATGCGCCAGATCCAGGACTGGCTGATCAAGTTCAACCTGCAGACCGTACCCGGAGTCACCGAAGTACTCTCCCTGGGGGGGCACGTCAAACAGTTCCATGTCCTGGTGCGGCCTGATGCCCTGCTGCGCTACGACCTGAGTCTCCACGAGATCGTCGAGTCGGTGCGCGCCAACAACGCCAACGTCGGCGCCCAGTTCATCGTCGTGAACTCGGAGCGCTATGTGGTGCGTTCCGAGGGGTTGGCCGAATCCATGGAAGATCTGGCAAGGATTGTGGTCAAAGCGGTCGACGGTCGCCCGGTCTACCTGTCGCAAGTGGCCGACATCGTCATCGGCGGCGAGGAGCGGCAGGGCCTGTTGACCATGAACGGCCGCGGCGAGATCGTCGCTGGCATGGTGTTGAAGCTGATCGGCACGAACACCTCCGAGGTGATCGCGGCGGTGAAGGAACGCCTGGGAGCCGTCAACCGCCTCCTGCCTCCAGGCGTGCGCGTCGAGGTATACTACGACCAGGCTACACTGGTGGCCAGATGTGTGGCCACGGTGACCGACGCCCTGAAGGAGGGTGTCCTCCTGGTCGTTGTCGTGCTGCTGCTGTTCCTCGGCGGGCTGCGGCCGAGCGTGGTGGTGGCCCTGTCGATCCCGTTTTCGATCCTGTTCGCCTTCATTCTGATGAATGCCTTCGGAATCTCCGCCAATCTCATGTCCCTCGGTGGTCTGGCCATCGCCATCGGCATGATGGTGGACGGCGCCCTGGTCATGGTGGAAAACGTGGATCGAGTGCTGCGCCTGTCCGATCCGGACGAACCCAGGGCGCAGGTAGTGGCCCGAGCCTGCGTGGAAGTGGCGCGTCCCGTCGCCTTCGCCATCCTTATCATCATCGTCGTCTTCCTGCCCTTGTTCACCCTCCAGGGCGTCGAGGGGAAGACCTTCCGGCCCCTGGCGTACACTGTGGCCCTGGCGATGGGTGGCTCGCTCTTGTACACCGTGTTTCTTGTGCCAGTGGTCTCCCTCCTGGTCATGCGCCGACCCCGCCGCGCCGGCGCCGGCGGTGGATCCGACCACGAGGATACGCGCATCGTGCGCTTCCTGCGTCGACGCTACCGTCCGCTGGTCGCCGCCTTCGTGCACTCCCGCGCTCTGGCGCTCGGCCTGTTCATCGCCACCCTGGCCATCGGCGCTGCGCTGTTCCCGCTACTGGGTTCGGAGTTTGTGCCGCGTCTGAATGAGGGCGATCTGATGGTGCGCACTACCATGGGGCCATCCATCGATCTGGAAGAGGCTGGCCGCGTCGTTACCATCTTCGAGCGCCGGCTGATGCAGCGCTTCCCGGAGGTGGAGCGCGTGGTGTCGCGCATCGGCCGCGGTGAAGTGGGAGCCCATGCAGACCCGGTCAACAACGCCGAGTCCTTCGTGTCCCTGAAACCGCAGGAGGAGTGGACGACCGCCCACACGCCGGAGGCGCTCTACGCGGCGATGAGCGAGGCCTTCGAAGACTTCCCGGGGGCGCAGTTCAACTTCACCCAGCCGATTGCGGCGGCGGTGGACGAGCTGCTCACCGGCACCAAGGCGGAGCTGGCCATCAAGCTCTTCGGACCGGATATGGCGGTGCTCGAGGAGAAGGCCGGAGAGATCGAAGGCGCTATCGCCACCGTACCCGGCGCCACCGACGTGCAGAAGGACCAGGTGACGGGGACTCCACAGTTGCGCATCCGCATCGACCGCGGCGCTATCGCCCGTTACGGTATCAACGTGGCTGACGTACAGGAGATCGTGCGAACGGCGGTGGGCGGCGAATTGGCGGGGCAGATCTTCGAGGGCATCCAGCGCTTCGATATCCTGGTGCGCTACACTCCTGAGAGCCGGGATCGGGCGGAGGCGATCGAGCGTATCCTGGTACCGTCGCCCGGCGGGGCGCTGGTGCCGCTGCGCGAGCTGACTTCCATCGACCAGATCGTCGGACCGCGGCAGATTACGCGGGAGAACAACCAGCGCTTCATCACCGTGCAGTGCAATGTCCGCGGACGCGATATGGGAAGCTTTGTGGCCGCGGCGCAGAAGGCGATCGAGGAGCAGGTCGATCTGCCACCGGGCTACCTGGTGACCTGGGGTGGCCAGTTCGAGCTGCAGCAGCGGGCGATGGCGCGACTGTCGATCATCGTACCGCTCACTGTGTTCCTCATCTTCATCATGCTATTCTCGGCGTTCAATTCTCTCCGCCACGCCACGCTCATTATCCTCAACGTCCCCTTCGCCCTGGTGGGGGGGATCGTTTCGCTGTATATCAGCGGTCAGAATCTGAGCGTACCCGCCTCGGTGGGCTTCATCGCGCTGTTTGGCGTGGCCGTGCTCAACGGCGTGGTCATGGTGTCGTATATCAACCAGCTGGTTGCGGAGGGGCGCGAGTTGAAGGACGCCGTCCTGACCGGGGCCGAGCTGCGGCTGCGGCCGGTGCTGATGACGGCGCTGGTAGCCAGTCTGGGTCTGGTGCCACTGCTGCTGTCGAGTGGGGTGGGCTCCGAGGTGCAACAGCCTCTGGCTACGGTCGTAATCGGCGGGCTGGCCACGTCAACGGTGCTGACCCTGTTGATCCTACCGTCGCTGTACCGGTGGTTCGGGGGCGCGCCGGGAGCGGCGGGTGAACCTGCTTGAACAAGACTCTCGATCCGTCAGATCATACCGGATCGGTCAGCGATTGAGGACGACCTGTGGTCACTCCTGATGGCGGCCGTAACCCGTACCCTACCAGACCAAGTCCACGCCATACGCCGCAAACGCCGGATCCCTGGTGATGATCGGCATATCCTCTAGCGCGCTCTGGGCGATAAGCATGCGGTCGAAGGGGTCGCGATGATGGTCCGGCAGCGCACCAGCCTCCAGCGCGTGTTCGATCGACACGGGCAGCGGAATCATCTGCGCCTGCCGCAGCAAATCGCCGAAGTCCCGCACGATCTCCCCAGCCTCGGGCAACTTGCCCAAGCGGTGCTTGGTGCTGATCTCCCAGGCGGAAGCGCTGCTGACAAAGAGGTCGTTGTCGGGATCGCCGATGGCGGCCCTGGACGGCGCGGACAACTGCTCGTCGTCGACCAGCCACCAGAGCAGCGCGTGCGTATCGAGCAAGTATCTCATTGTTCCCAGGCGTCCAGTTCATCGGCGGGCAGCGGCTCGAGGAAGGCCTCGGTAATCCGGCCTTTGGCCAGCCCGGGTTGGCGCGGCCGCCGCGGCTCTAGCGGACCCAACCGCGCGTAGGGCTTGCCGGCTTTGGCCAGAATGATTTCCTCGCCAGCGTGGGCGCGGTCGAGCAGACGGGAAAGATGCGTTTTGGCTTCGTGGACATTGACGACGGTAGTCATGAGAGCTCCTTTGGAGGTCATTATACTAAACTTAGTTAACTAAGTCAATAAGACCCCGCAGCTCGACAGTTCTCCTGCGGCGGCCGAATTGCCTATGTTACTTCCGGTCCGTCATCTACCTTGGAGCTAGGTACCTTTTGCATGGAGCTAGGTACCTTTTTCGTGGAGCTAGGTCTTGAACGACGAACAGAAGTACCTCTTTGACCTCAACGGCTACCTGGTGCTGGAGCAGGTGGTGCCGCCCGCAACAGTCGATAGCTGCAACCAGGTCCTGGACCGACTCGAGACCATGGACCCCGATGATTTCCCGAACCCCCTCGTCCTGGGACAGGAGAAGACGGCGGAGAATCTCTATATCTCCAACATCCTGGAGTCGGACCCGGTATTTCGGCCGCTCATCGACCTGCCCGATACCCTGGATGTGGTGGCGACGGTGACGGGCGGGCCCTACCGACTCAACCACACTTACACGATCTATCGCTGGGGCGGCGGGTACACGCGGCTTCATATGCACGGTACCCCCATAATCCCCAAGTGCCAGTACCACTGCCGCAACGGCCAGATGAT
>Ga0066376_10002088_pt1 | contig 18849 bp, 14 predicted proteins | sample Knorr_S15_td_Bot_FD_77009 | JGI IMG/M metagenome (GOLD analysis project Ga0066376, IMG submission 77009) | Marine microbial communities from Southern Atlantic Ocean transect - Knorr_S15_td_Bottom_ad_5009_LV_A | ecosystem: Environmental > Aquatic > Marine > Oceanic | place: Southern Atlantic... | reverse complement strand
CGATCCTGAACAGCACCCCCTCCAGATTCTCGAGCACCTCGTTATTCCAGAACCTGATTACCCGGTAGTCCTGGGCCTCTAGGTACCGCTGCCTGTCGGTATCGAACTCCTGCTGCGTTGCGTGCTGTCCACCGTCCAGTTCGACCACCAACCGGGCCCTTGTGCAGCAGAAATCTGCGATATACGGCCCTATCGGATACTGCCGGGTGAACTTGTACTTTGGGACCTGAGTTTTTCTGAGGTGCTTCCAGAGCAGGTTTTCCGTCGGGGTAGTGTTTCGTCTGAGATCGCGGGCTTTGTGGGTTAATGCTGCTGAAGGACGCGCGCGCCTTCGGACTAACCCACCCTCTAACTCCCTCCCTCGCGGGGAGGGAGGATATGCGCTGCGCCTCCCGCGCGGTGACCTAATCGCCGGTGGCGCCTGGACGGCGACCGGGTTTCCGGCGGAGTCGGTACGGACATATACGACCCGCGGGGCGTTTAACGGCTTGATTCCACCAGAACGATCGGGTTGGAATGTAGCTGACTCACCCAACACCTTCCGACCTCTCATCAAACATGCCGCCGTTGGTATTGGCACCGCTCATCTGGACCAGCGCATACCTGCGCTCGGGGATTCGCGACCACGGCTCAAGCTCTCTCACCTGGTAGATAGGCGGTGCAATCTTCAGCCGGGCACGCAGCTGGCTGATCATCTCCCGCAAATCGTCGTCACGCTTCACGTCTTTCCACATCGACTCCTGCCGACCCGCCTCGCCCGTAATGCCCGACAGAGTCAGCCGCATGTCTTCCAGCGGCCCCGGGAGCGTGACTGTATCGAGCTTCGACTTGATGGCGAACAGGGCATGGTTCTTGCTGCCCGCGGGGTCTTTGAACGCCACCCGCATGGTCCACGGCGCATGCTGGAATACCTGGGATTGGATACTGGCCTGGCGGGCGAAGCGACGTGAAAGCTGGGACCGCCCGTAAGCGCGGCCAAGCAGACTTTCGAGGGCCGGGACGATGGTCGCAAGACTGGCCGTGGGGTCGGGGAAGTCCAGGTGCTCCGACACACCCAGCACACTCCGCTTCGGTATCAGCGGGCGGTTGTCGATCCCGTTCGCCAGTTCCCAGGCAGCGCCGCCAGCCCGGCCGAACTGCGCTTCCATAGGGCCGCGCGGAATGTCGGCGATATGGCCCATCGTCGTGAGACCGAAGGCATGGAGCCGCTTAATCAATTGATAGGGGACGGGCAGGGAATCTACGGGGAAGCCATCGAGGAACCGACCCGGCTCGCCCGTTACCTTGCGGCCACTGCTTGCACGGCTCAGAAGGGAAGCGGCATAGGCCAGCCACTTGTTGTCGCCAACGCCAATCCGCAGGTCGAAACTGTCGACCGCGCTCGCCAGCAACCGCACCACGTGGGCATCGTCACCGTACAGACCTTCGAGTCCCCAGATACCCACGTAGGCAAGCCCCGGAGCTGTCGCCTCGATATCGGGGACCAGATGCTCGAGATTCTCGATTATCTCGTCGAACACCAGCGCATAAAGCGGGGTGTCGGCCTCAATGAGAAGCACCCCGCGGTGGCGTGACATCGCCTCGGTGAGCGGCATACCCGGCATCGCATCGGCAAGGTCAGGAGACGCCGCGAGCACAACGCGTACCGAAAGAGAATCGCTATCCGAATTAGTCAACTCTTCGGCAAGGTCGATCGCCCTTCCGGCAACTATGGCCGACCGATCTTGAAGTTCGGGCTTCCTCGCTACCTCCACCTGCCAGGGGAAGTTTGGTATCCGCAGACAGGCGATAACTCTGGCATTTTGATCAACGGCGCGCACGGAAGGAGCGGGACGTAAGCCGACAGTGCGCCGCGAGGCAGAGTATGTTTTGAAATTGGATATGGCTCGTCTCATTTATCGCGCGTGCCGTGGTGCCGATAGGGCTAAAGCCAGAGGTCAGAAAAGCCGTCGCTCGACGTGCTGCCCTTGGCCGGGAGACCCATTGTAGAACAAATGTTCTACAATGCAAATAGGTCTGGCACGGATTTGCAGAGAATGAAGGAAATCGGGCAAACCGAAGGGCTAACTGAAAGGCAAACCGAAGGGCAAAAGCAAAGGCCCGGACATCATGTCCGGGCCTGCTTCGGAGGAATTTTTGGCCGGAGATTAGCCGGCCCTGCGCAAAATGAATAAAATCGCTGCGAAAGTGGAGTTAACTTCCACGCGCTTTGTACATGGAGCTAAGTATCTGATCCATTGCATTACGAAACGATTACGTGTAGCCGGTGCCACCGGTGCCATCGGCATGTTTTCCGAGAGATCGGTGGGTGGCGGGCACAATTGGGAAGGTTGTGCTTCTGAGGGAGAGCATGCCCTGGGTCTGTCAATGCAAGTGGGTTGAACCGTTGCGTCGTGGAAGTAACCGGTCCACTGCACGACCGCCGAGCACCGGCGACCTAGCGATAGAACGGCACCAGCCCTGCATCGGAGGGGAGATACAGCGGGTGTCTGGGCTGACCCCGTCCGGTAAACCCGAAACACTTCACCGGCTTGACTGAACGTTCGATCAAGGCCATCACTTCGCCCGTTCTGTCAGCATTAGCGTTATTGCGAGCGTTGTTGCCCCACGCGACGATCACCACATCGGCTCGGCCTAGCGCTTTCCGAATCTCGCCAGTATTGTCGGGCCCAACAGGGTCGAGATCAGCGAACAAAGCGGAAGGAGACTTGCTGCGGAACGCGTAGAGGTTTACGACTTCCAACCGACCAAAACCCTCTCGCTTCGCAAACCCGATGCACCGGCGGATCGTCGGGTCGTCCTGCACGGCATCGGCGCTCGACGGATTGAGCATGATGAACAGGCAGGTCGAATCGCCACCAAACTCGCGGGTGAGCGTGTAGCGATAGCGACGGCTCTTTGAGATACGCGCTATGTTAGGGCGATTGGTAACGGTCATGGTTGGTCATTTAGTATGGATGATGTGCCGCTCGTCTTGTCGACTAACGCCAATCGACAGGCTCGACCCACCCTCTAACTCCCTATAGGGAGGATGTGACAAGTCCCATCTCCCTGTGAGGGAGATGGGTGCCCTCCGGGCGCGGGTATGGGTGATGCCTGCCATTTGAACTGCAGGAGAGGTCATGGTCAGGGTAACGAAACAGCATACCGATCAGGCACACGCCAGCGTGCGAGCAAGCGTGCGGGACCAGGTTTTGTGGCTGGCAACGGCCATCGTTAACCACGCCAATAACGTCCGACCAAACACCGATGGTACGAAGGTCGGGGGGCACCAGTCGTCTTCTGCATCATCGGTCGCAATTCTGACAGCCCTCTTCTTAGAGGTGCTTAAAAGCGAAGACCGCATCGCCATCAAACCCCACGCCTCGCCGGTCTTCCACGCCATCCAGTACCTGCTGGGGAACCTTGACGAACCGTATCTTGAAAAGTTCCGCGCCTTTGGCGGACTACAGGCATACCCGAGCCGGACCAAAGACCCCGAAACGGTAGATTTTTCTACCGGTTCAGTGGGACTCGCAGGTCCGGCGGCGGCCTTCGGGGCACTGACGCGTGACTATCTTGACACGCACGGGCTTCAATCAACTTCCGGGCGTTTTTACGCGCATCTCGGTGATGCGGAGCTAGACGAAGGGTCGATGTGGGAAGCCGTAATCGAACCTGCGCTTGCTGGACTCGACCGCTGCACATGGATCGTCGATGTCAACCGGCAAAGCCTCGACCGCGTCGTTCCCGGTATTCGCGTTCGGCAGTTCATGGACATGCTCAACGCCAACGGCTGGACGGTCCTGACCGCCAAGTATGGCGACCGACTTACGGAACTCATGGAGCGTCCCGGCGGCGAGGCCTTGCGCACACGCATCGACGACATGTCGAACGAGGAATACCAGGGACTGCTGGTGGCTGGCGAGGGTGAGGTACGTACCAGACTTCTTGACGGTTCCGAACTGGGCCGCAGCGATATCGACATGTGCATCGGCGGTTCCGGCGATGGGGAACTTTACGAGCGGATCACAAACCTTGGCGGTCACGACGTTGGCTATCTCGTACGCTTGCTGAACGAGGCATCAAGCACATCGGGCCCAACCGCTATATTTGCTTACACAGTTAAGGGCTGGGGTCTGCAAAGTGCCGCCGATCCCCGCAATCATGCGGCCGTGCTGACTTCCGATCAGTTTGCAAAATTTGCCGAGTTGACAGATCGGGATGCGGCAAATCCGTGGGTCAAATTTGCAGCAGGCACGCCAGAAGGGAAGTACATCGCCAGCGCGGCAGGCAGGCTCGGCATGCGTTGCAGCAAGCCTGAACCTCCGCTGAGGTTCAACGAAACCCGGCTCTCAATCCCGAATGTCACATCGACCCAGGATGCGTTCGGGCGGATGCTGGTCGAACTGGACCGCACGTCGCCCGAATCGACAAGCCGTATTGTCACGGTCTCTGCAGATGTCGCGACGTCGACAGGTGTTGCATCCTGGATCAACCGGGTTGCCGTCTGGTCGAAGCAGGAGGAGCTCGACTACCTGGGCTTTGGTGAGCGGATACTGAAGTGGATTGAGAAGCCGGACGGACGCCACATAGAGCTCGGCCTGAGCGAGATGAACATGTTCCTGCTGCTGGCGCAGCTCGGACTTTCCGACCGGATGTCGGGCAGGCGGCTTGTGCCGATCGGCACGGTGTACGACCCATTTATTGCCCGTGCGACCGACGCCCTGATTAACGGTCTGTACCAGGAGTCGCGGTTCATCCTGCTTGCCACTCCATCGGGCATTTCACTGAGTACCGAAGGCGGTGCGCACCAGGGCCTCATAACCCCTTCACTGGGCATCAATACACCCGGCATTACTTATTTCGAACCGGCGTTTGCCAGGGAGGTCGAGTGGATTTTGCTCGACGCAGTGAGATCCATTGGATCCGGTGAAGGGGAGTCGTATTTGCTACGACTCAGCACGAAACCGGTTGACCAGACTCTGTTCCCTGCGGAATCGGGCCAACTGCGACAGGACGTTCTTAAAGGCTGCTACCGGTTCCGAAGCGCCCCGGCTGATTCCGAAGCTGTGATGAGCGTTTTTGCCGTTGGCGCGATGGTGGATGAGGCGATCGGGTCGATCGAACTACTGGAACGGGAAGGAATTGGGGTGAGCCTGTTCATCGTCACCAGCCCTGATTTGCTGTTCAGGCAGTTGAACGCAGCTCATGCTAACGAACAGGCCGGAACAGACGACACCCGATGGGATCCGCTTGATCTACTTAATGACCGCGAGATCGGTCAGCCGGTGTTGAGCGTCATCGACGGGCATCCGCATTCGATGGCTTTCCTGGGTGCGGCGCTCGACTGCCCGTCCACCGTGCTCGGCGTTACCAACTACGGCCAGTCGGGTTCGCGTGCCGACCTTTACCGCCACTTCGCTGTAGACGCACAGGGCATATTCGAGGCAGGACTCGGCCTGGTAGACCGCTGGCGGAAACGGGTTTTGTGATCTGACCTTCGTTACTCACCACCAGCCCTCCAGCGACAATTCACGACCTGATCGAATCGTAAATTCTGAAGAAAATCCCAGTGATATGCCGAAGCTGCGCCAGCCCTGGAGCAGGGCGTCGGCCGCCCAGAATTTCGACTATTTGCCAGTAGCCGTATCGCACAGCCAGTTGTAAAGCGGTGCGGCCCGTGCTGTCGGTTTCGTTCGGGCTGGCACCTGCACGCAGCAGGGTTTGTACTACGTCTGGATTGTTATTTGTGGTTGCCAGAATAAGAGCATAATCACCACAATCGTTGGGTCGGTTCGGATCGGCACCGCTCTCTAACAGTCTCCGAACACCGTCGGCATCGCCGCTGAGGGTGGCAAACGTCAGGCGCGTTCGACCTTTGAAATATAAATGCTCGGACACAGCAATCCCCTGGTCGCTGATCGGAAGTGGCGATGCGGCCTGGCAATTCCCAACCCGGCGCCCGGCGCTATGTTAGCTGTATGCCCGGATTGGCCCACTACACGCGGTCTCGATAGATGAGAGCTGAGGTAGCTCAGCGCCACGATTCCGCAATCGGAGTGTTCACCCGGTCGATTGTCCAGATACAATCCCGCCGTAACGATGGCACCGACATTTCAACTGATCGCTGGCCATTCTCCACCTTGAGCTTCGCATAAGGAACAATCGCATGACCATCGACGTTGCAACCGGCATCGCAAGAATTCTCAAGGCCGAAAACGTGCCGTGGGTTTCCACGTTTCCGGTAAGCAAGGTCAACAACTCGTTTGGCCGCGAAGGATTGAAGCTTCTGATGATGCGCGACGACCGCTACGCCGTGGCCGTGGCCGACGCCTTTTCGAGAATCAACAACGGCAACAAGATCGGCGTCTGCACCTTTTCTGGCGGCATCAACGGAGCAGGCGCCCAGGTCGCGTACTCCGGCATCGCACAGGCCTACGAAGACGGTTCGCCCGTACTCTGTATCGTCGATGCGGTAGCGGCAGGGACCACCGAAAACACCCGCTGGGACCAGGCTGCCACCCTCCGTGGCGTCTCGAAGTGGTACGGCTATATCGACCAGCCAGAACGCGTGCCCGAATTCATGCGGCGCGCCTACACGATGCTGCGGACGGGTCGGCCCGGACCCGTCGTGCTCGGGATCCCAAACGCGGCCGCGACGTACGATGAAACCGTCGATCCATACTTCTCGCCAAAGGGATGGAAGTCCCTGCCCGATCCCGACGATGTCGCGGCTGCAGTCGCGGCCATTAACGCGGCGAAAAAGCCCCTGCTTTTCGTTGGCGAAGGTGTGCTGTACGCCAACGCCACCGACGAACTACTCGCATTTGCCGAAAAGGCAAACCTCCCGGTCGTCACCACGCTCAAGGCCAAGGGAGCGTTCCCCGAGAACCACCCGCTTTCAGTCGGTGTGCGGGGCGACCACGTAGTGAGCTACATGAACGAGGCCGACGTGTTTTTCGCGATCGGTGCGAGTCTCTCGCCGGGACGGTTCGGCCACGGCGTTCCCGGTGCGGTGGACAAGACGATCATCCAGTGCAACATCGACGAATTCGATATCAACCGGCTCTACCCGACTTCGTTCGCGATAGTCGGCGATGCGCGGGAAACGTTGCTGGCCCTTGTCGCCGAGCTGGGCGAAACTCCGAGCAGCCGGGCCGATGTTTCAGCCGACATCAAAGCCGCCACGGACACTGCGCTGGCGGGGATTCGCGAGGTGATGGTCTCCGACGAGAAGCCCATCAACCCCTACCGGGTGTACGGCGACCTGATGAAGACCCTCGATCGGGAGGCGTCGTTTGTGACGCACGAATCCGGCAACACCCGCGACCAGCTCAGCACGATTTACGAAACGCTTATCCCGCGCGGCTTCCTGGGGTGGGGCAACGTTTCGTCGCTCGGTTTCAGCTTCCCGGTCGTTACCGCGGCGAAGCTTGCGCACCCCGATCGACAGTGTGTTGCGGTTATCGGCGATGCGGCGCTCAGCTACATGCTGGGCAACTTCGAGGTGCTCAACCGGCTGCAACTGGGGCTCACTATCGTCCACATCAACAACGGCGGTTTCGCAGGCTACGGCCCGGGTTTCTGGGGGGAAGGTCACGATCCCTTTACGTTCGATGTGCTAGGCCCTGACGAGATCAACATGTCCGAGGCGATCAAACATATCGGCTGGCAGACCGAGCGCGTAACGGAGCCCTCAGAGGTTATTCCGGCTCTGGAACGCGCCTTCGCGGCCAACCAGTCGAACCAGCCGGCCTACATAGAGATAATCGCCAGCCAGTACCCGATCTACGGTGACTGGGCGTCGGGCTGAGCTGGCCGTCGCGTTTCTTGAAAGATCGGAGTGCCTACCGGTCATCCTGAGCCCGCCATTCTGAGCTTGTCGAAGGGTCAAATGGGTTGAAAGGCTGATTCAGGATCTGTGCCAGCGCGGAAGGATCAAGCGAGTCAGGGAACTCCATCCTTGCCATCCCGAATCGCCGCCCCGAGATCCCTCCACTGGGGTCGGGAAATGGGCCGGTTGCTATAGGAATATCTTACGCGCAAGTTGACGTGGGCTCTCCCCGCTGCAGTCGAGATGACGGACGGTGAGCCGCCTCGAGTGCAGAAACGGCCTCGTTAGGGGCGACTGCAAGCTACCCAACCCTCCGCAGCTTGGTGTATCTGCCGCCGATCAGCCATTCGGTTACATAGATGTTGCCATCGTTGTCCGATGTAATGCCGTGGGGGCTGTTGAACAGTCCTTCGACCAGCCGTGAAGTGCGGCGGGGAATGTCGTTTTCGTCGGGCTCGTTCGGCCAGGCCGGTTCTTCGGAAACCGGCGTGTTGTCGCCGAGGTACCCGACCAGCTCGTCGTTGGGACCCACAACGGTCACCCGGGCGTTCAACTCACCGACCAGCACGTTCTCGCCATAGTCCGCAAACACCGTCGGCCGGTCGAAGTAGTCCGCACCGATCGTCCGGATATAGCCGCCCTCCATATCGAACACCTGCACTCTGCCGTTGGCCCTGTCGGCCACGAGCAGTTCGGGTGTGGCGGGCCGGGTGTCGATCCACAGCGAGTGAGGACAGTCGAACCTCCCTGACCCCTCCGTCCCGTCGACCGTGGAAACATAATCGCCCGCCGCGTTATAACGATGGACGAGGCTTTGCCCGTAACCGTCGGCCACCCAGATATCACCGTTACCGTCGCACCGGTCATCAAATGCAATGGCGCTGGTCGGCGAAAACAGGCCCGCGTCATAGGCGGGATGGGATGGTGTTTCAAGCTCCAACTCCACCTCACCCGTCATAGAAACCCGAATCACCTTCCCGACCGGCGGATCGGGCATGTATTCATAGTCGTGGTCGGGATCCCGCTTGCGGCCGTTGTCGGCAAGCCAGATCGACTGGATGCAGCCGTGGGTAGCCAGCGTCAGACCGTGCGCCTCGATGATCGTCACCTCGAACGAGCGGACCAGTTTGCCATCGGTGGTAAGTATCACCACCAGCGATTCGGTCGGGTGAAAAGTGACGATCTGGCCCTCGGTCGAAAAGGCCGCTCCATGATGGGCCCAGCCCCGGGCAACGGAATCGGCAGATGGGAGTTGCGCCCAGTCGCCCATCCACTCAAAATCTAAAGCACCAGCCGAAATCTGCATTTGTCGTTTCCGTTCGCCTTCTTCACACACGATGCGTTGAAATCTGACAGTGGCGGAAGTTTAGGCGCGAGCGGGTGACCGGGCAAGGAGGGGCCGCAGTATCGACCATCGGGTCCTGTGAATATCGATTTACCGACCCCTGTGGAGGGACCTCAGACGAAACAGTGATTCTTCAGAAGATGCCAACTCACGGTTTACGGTTCAGCGTCGCTTCCCCGAGATCCCTCCACTGGGGTCGGGAAGTCCGGTGTTGGCTTTTGATGTGTCGGCTGCTCGTACCCTCCAAAATTCAGTCGTGCCAACCCTACTCGTCCTGCCCGCGCCTTGCCCAGTCGGCGTTTTCGAACATGTTCAGGCCGGGGTCGGCGATGATTCCCGACGCGGTGTATTCAGGCGGATTCGCTTTAATAAAATCCTCGTCGAGCTCGATGCCCCAGCCCGGCTTGTCGGGCACCGGGAAGTAGCCATCGACAACCTCTGGATAACCGCTTCCCGCCTTCTTCACATGCGGGTCGGCGAAGTCGTTGAAGTGTTCAAGGATCTTGGCGTTGCGAAGCGTCAGGCAAAGATGCAGCGCGGCCATCGTCGAGACGATCCCGCCCACGTTGTGCGGTGCCACCATGATCGAGTAAATCTCGGCTGTTGAAGCGATCTTTTTCGCCTCGAATATCCCACCGGTCTGCGTAATATCGGGTTGCAGCACATCGACCGTCTGGCTGCCCCAGATTTCGCGGAACTCCGGAGCCCCGTACAGGCGTTCACCGGTCGCGATTGGCAGCGATGTGTGCTGTCTCACCGACTGCAGGGCAGGCACATCGCCGGGTCGGACAGGTTCCTCGATCCAGCCGATGTTGTACTGCTCGATATGGCGGGCGATCTCGCGGGCCTGAACGGGCGCGAACCTGCCGTGCATCTCGATCATTATTTGCGCACGGGTACCTGCCACCGAAGCAACCGCCTCGATCAGGTCGAGCGACCTGTAAAACTCGGCGCGTTCAAGTTCCATGTCACCATTGCCAAACGGATCGAACTTCATCCCGCGATAGCCGCGGTCAACCACTTTTCGGGCCGCCTCGGCGAAGCTCTCAGGCGAACGCTCGACCGTGTACCAGCCGTTTGCATAGGCGGGGATCCGGTCTTTCACCTGTCCACCGAGCAGCTTGTAAACCGGCTGTCCACACGCCTTGCCGATGATGTCCCAGAAGGCTAGTTCGACAAGCGCGATGCCGGTGTAGACAACCTCGCCGGCCTTGCCGAAGTCCAGCAGTGTCATGCGGCGATACAGCGCCTCGATGTCGAACGGGTCGTGGCCTATGAAGTGGCGTTCAACGTCCTTGAGGTACTCGATCACCGTGTGGGTCTTGCCGAGCACGCGGGCCTCTCCTACCCCGATGATCCCCTCGTCGGTCTCGATGATGCAGTAGGTCAGGTTTCGCCAGGGCGTGCCCAGCACAAGGGTTCGGAATCCGGTGGTCTTCATGCTCGTCTCGTCAGGTTCTACTCTGATTGTGTTTTTGTGGGAGAAAGTCGCCCATATATTTCGACTGAAACATTTTAGGGGCAATCCCGTCACATATGGCTAACTGCCGCGAACCGAAGAGCATGAATCGGTCGCTGTAACGTTTGCCGGTTTACAGGAAAGGGGTACTGCAGGAGATCGATTGAACCGTCGTCTTCGGCCAGGCTCCGGACGCGCTACCTAGTCGACGATTTCGAGGGTCGTGATCCGGGGAGCGTGGACTTCGAGGGCGACCTTCATGAACTGCCACACGGCGTTGGTCATGGGGACGCATTCCGGGCACTCTTCGTTCGTGCCGGCAATGTACTTGACCTTCATCGAAGATTCGTCGAGTTCGAGCAACTCCAGCGATCCGCCCTCCGACGCGACCATCGTTCCGATGTTTTCCAACACTGAATTGATTGCCTGGTCTTCGGTCTGGATTGCCATGGGTGAGTCTCCCCGGGGGCTTGTGCGGTGATAAATGCTATTTTACCCGGAATTTCCGCTTGCCCGTAAGTAATTATGGATTCACCATGTCTGATACGTTTCAGCCGAACATCTGAAATACCGACCCCAAGAAGGAAAAACAGAAGGACGTACATGCCGCTTCATCCCCAGGTTGCAGAACTCCTCGTCCGCCGCGCCGCACTCGGCTTCCCGGACAACTCCGAGGTCACACCCACCGAGGCACGCGCCAATTCGGCAGCCGGCAAAAATGCCATTCCAACTGAACAGGAACCGGTTGGTGAAATCAGCGAGCGGACTATCTCCGGCCCGGCTGGCGATATTCCGGTTCGTATTTACCGGCCTAGTACAGAAGGTCCGCATTCGCTGATCATGTTCTTTCACGGTGGCGGCTGGGTAGTAGGGGACCTCGATAGCGAAGACTCTACTTCGAGGGGGCTGGTCAACCGGGTAAACGCCGTACTGGTATCGGTCGACTACCGGATGGCCCCTGAAGTGAGGTTCCCATGTGCACCGGAAGACTGTTATGCGGCAACTGTCTGGGCGGTGGAGCATGCGGAAGAACTCGGTGTCGATGCCTCAAAGCTGGCAGTCGCTGGCACGTCCGCGGGCGGAAATCTCTCAGCCGCAGTTTCGCTGATGGCGCGTGATCGCGGTGGACCGAATATCAAGCATCAGGTGCTGTTCTGTCCGGTGATCGACTACGACTTCGACCGTGCTTCTTACATCGAAAACGCCACCGACTATGGCCTGACCCGCGACAACATGATCTGGTTCTGGGAGCAGTATCTCGGGCCCAATGGCGATGGGCACGATCCCTACGCTTCGCCAATTCGAGCCGCGAGTCTTGCAGGTCTGGCCGATGCAACGGTTATATCGGCCCAGTACGACCCACTACTGGACGAGGCTGCCGACTATGCGACTGCCCTGAAGGCCGCGGGTAACGACGTGACGTACACCGAATATCCGGGGATGACCCACGGTTTCAACGGCTCGTTTGGGCTGATCGACGCGGCACGCGATGCGTGCGACGAAGCATCGATCCGAATCCTGGCGTCGTTCGCCAAGTGATAGTGGCTGATGTGGACCAAACAACGGGGGCGATCAAATTGGACGCCCCCGTTTTCGTTGCACTGCCGGTAATTGTTCGGTGTCAGGCCTGCATTTGAGATACCAGATCGTCGGTGGTCTGAACCGAACTTGCGATCATGTGGAAGTTCAGTAGTGCTGCCTCGTAAGAGTCGCCTTTTGGCAGCATCGCACCGGCAGTGGCGTCTTTGGCGATCGCGATCTCGAATCCGTCTTCGATCAGGTCTCGCATGTGAGCTTTCACACACAGGTTCGCCGACATTCCGGCGAGGATAATCTTGTCGATGCAGCGCTTTCTAAGCTGCAGCGAAAGGTCGTTCGCCTTGGGACTGAACACTTTATGCGGGCTGGAGATCACGACATTGTCGTGTTCAATCAGCGGCTTCATAGTAGCCTCCCAGTCGGCACCAGAACCTTCAAAGCCTTCGACAGTCAGTGCGCCTTTGCGATCGAACATGTTGATCGCGTGCATCATCGTTTCAAAGGCACCCGAACATTTCCAGCCATGGTCGGTCGGGTAGTAGTAATGGGGTGACACGAAGACCGGGGTGCCGGTTGCGTGTGCAGCTTCAAGCAGTTTCTTGAGGTTGGCAACAGTCTCTTTTTTTTCGACGCTCGGCCCCACAATGTGCCAGGTCACGCCGTCCTCTGAAAGGAAATCGACCTGCGGATCAGTAATCACGACCGCAGTATTTCCTGGAGTGATCTCGACCCCGGGATTTGGAAGAACATCGTCGTAATGTTGCGGCTCTGCTGTCATTGCGTTTAATCCTTTGGTGCCAACCCGTGTACTCAGATATGCCACCGTCCAACTGGCAGCGGAATATCACTAGGATGCGTGATCAGTAAAAAAGGCGCGCGTATAGCCGCTATACCGCTATTTTTTGGGAGGGAATCCGTTTTCAAAGACATTTCATGGGAACGCGAGCACCATCAGAAAATGGCGAAACGTCTGCCGCCGGCACGGGCCGCGTGGATCAGGGAGCATTCAGCGCGTCGATCAGCTCATGGCACAAATCAAGTGACTGCTGCGGCTCATCTCCCTGGCAAAGCAGGATCATGTTGCCGAATATCACGAAATCTGCGTAGTTCGGTACGCGCTGTCCACTCCATGCGGCGAGATCAGCGGTACCACCGCTGGAAAGCCTGACCCGGTCCTTTACACCCTCGATCCACGTGGCGGTCTCTTCGTCGACCAGCGCGTCGTCACCCGACGCTTCATCGGCGAGTTCCGTGCCGAGGGCTACGGCGTAGGCATGGCTGGCATAAAACCTGACTTCAACATCCTTGGGGCCCGCAGCGGCCCGCATAAACCCGTACCAGGCATCGACCGCGCCGGGGAGGTCAGAAACGTCGTACTGCTTCGACGCCTTCATCCCCGCTGCCCTCAGATCCTCGAGGCTGAAGATTCGATCATCATCAATCACACGCGCCGGTGGTGTGGCGGAATCGCTACTACCACAGGCCAATACGGTAAGCGTAGTGAGAGCAACGATTGCCACGAGCCGTACTATTTTAAACGTTTGTATGACGAATTTCCCGGCTGTAGTTGTGGTTCGCAAGATGTCCGTCATCATTCCGAGCAGCAGAACCCTACCCCGTCGAATCCGGGTACTCGGGACACAAATGTTGGTCCGGGTGTCGTTATCTTTGGCGAGTTAATCGGAGCCCATGTTTTTCAGCTGGGTTTCCGCGTACTCGCCTGCGTACGGAAACTTGTACCACTTGTTCTGAAACCCCTGGAACATCATGAGCAGCCAGATGCCGATCGTAGCGATATAGACGAGTGTGGAAAGGGAATTGCCGAAAATCGGAAGGAACCCAACAACGACCAAGGCAATGGTAAGGGGCACAAAAATGACGATCGATTGCATTGCATGGAACCGAACGAATTTGTTGTCTTTCTCGACCAGCAAGAAGACTATCCCGCTGCTCCAGGAAAGAATGTAAGCGAGCAACCCAGCGATGTTCTGTGTAATCCCGAGGGCGGTTTCGCTCGTATCTACTCCACCGGTTGAGGCCGGTGTCGGATCATCTTCAGGTGGCTTCGGATTATCTCCGATAACGCGTTCCTATCGATTGCTTCATATTTCAGACCGTGTTCTAAACGAACAAAAAACCGTAGGACCGGGTCACTTTATATACATCGCTTGATACCAAGTCAACGCGGCACGGTGTGCCGGTCCGCACGCGTTCGGTATTTGGCGTGTTCCCCATCATCCGGTAGGGACGGGAACCGCAGTGCGGGGTAAAAGTTGCCCCGTGCAATCTGGCCTGATGGATTTTTTAACCTGGTCGATGCTCAGTCCGGGTACGCCGAGAACTTCAGTTCCTGCTGCGTTTTCACATCAAGTAGAACGCTTTTACCTTCATCGAAGTTGATCTGGCGAGCCCGGGTAAGGGCTGGCCCTATCTCGGTCGGGTCCTCAATCTTGATCCCGACTCCACCCAGCGCCTCGGCAACGCCTGCATAGTCACCTGTCATGTTTCCGGCGCCATACTCGCCCATCGCGGTCGGCAGCGCCCGGTTGTAGCCACCCATCGTGCCGTTGTTGAGCAGAATCGTTGTGATCGGAGCACCGTTTCGGTTCGAAGTCTCGAGGTCGAGTCCCGACATGCCAAACGCAGCGTCACCCATGAAGTTCACGCAGAACTTGCCCGGGTCCGCGATCTTGGCACCGATCATCAGGGGGATTCCGTAGCCCAAATGCGTGCTCTTGCCCCAGCCGATGTAACTGTGTGGGACTGTCGCGGTGTAGAACGGCATGACCTGGTCGCGCGGATGGCCGGCATCGTGGGTGAAGACCGTGGTCTCGTGACCGACGGCCTTGTTGATCTCGTTGACGAGCCGGTAGGGATTGATCGGGTTCATGTCGGAATTCAGCAGCCCGGCCCATTCCTCAAGCCACTCTTTCTTGACCTCCGCGATCGCTTCTCGTACAGAAGTATCGGCCTTGCGCCCCTCTTCTCCGATCTCGCCCTTTATTTCATCGATCAACATGCACAGGGTCTTGCGAGCGTCGCCAAGCAGTCCGATGTCGGTCGGGTACTCCTTGTCGATGTCGGAGTAGTTGCTCGTCGAGTGAATAAGAGTTTTGCCTGCCGGAATGTCGATGCCGTAGTTGGTCCTTGAAAGACTCGCTCCAATTGCAAACAGAACATCGCTCGTCTTAAGCCACTCCCACACGGCCTTCGGTGCAGTCCGGTTCGCCGCGCCAAGTGAAAGCGGGTGCCGCTCGTCGATAGCCGACTTTCCGGGCATCGTTGTAATAACGGGGATTTGCGTCAATTCGGCAAGCTCGGTGAGCTTATCTGAGCCGCCCGAATAGAGCACTCCCTGGCCGGCCCAGATGACCGGTCGTTTCGCCGCGAGAAGTCGCTTTACGGCATCGCGTAGTTTCACTTTCGAGGGGGCCGCAACGTATTTTTCGGGCGTGCCGAAGCCCTCGATGCTCGAAACTTCTCCAGCCATCGCGTCGCGCTGCATTTCGAGCATTACGGGTCCTGGGCGACCGTTCTTCAGTGCCGATATTGCGCGGCGCATCAGGTCGGGTATGCGCTCTGCGCTGTTGATAGAACCGGTCCACTTCATGATGCCCTGGTAGTTCACCGGGGCCGAGAAGTTCGGGGCCGTGTCGGTTACGCCGGTCCCGGGTCCGTCCGGGAGAAATATTATCGGGACGCCGTCAGCCCATGCCTGTGCAAACCCGCCGAATGCGTTTTCGACGCCGGGCCCGCCCTGGCAGGCGAACACACCGTACTTTCCTTTTTCGGCCATCAATCGTGAGAACCCGTCGGCAGCCATGATTCCTCCGCGTTCCTGACGGAACACGACCGGGCGGATGCCTTCTTTAGCAACGGCTTCGATAATCGGGTTGGACGGGAAGCAGGCCAGCCATTCGAAACCTTCCCGCTTCAGTATTTTTGCGATCGCCTCGTAGCCATTCATGCGCTTGGTCTCCTGGATCGTAAGTACGACGCCTCGATCGACAGCGCCACTCGGATTAGCGGCACAAGAATGGAGCGTCGGGAAAGCGCCGCAAGTGTAGCGCCACGCCGGTTAAGGCGCAATTTGAATTGCCCGAGCGGGCCCCGATGTAGCAAACACGTTGAATCACGTTACGAATCAGCTAGGAAACGACTGGCAGATGACAGGTAGAGTCGCGGCGTCTGTCTCGTCACCAACGGCAGTTTGGCACTAAGTGACAGAAGATTTTACGGCTGCCAATATCGCAAGAATTTACCCGCAACACCGGGGAGAATGATCGAAATGCCTGACTTCAACACAGCTCTCCCAGGGCGATCAGGAGAAAACGTCGGCACCGCAAACATTAAAGTTGTCGGTGTCGGTGGCGGTGGTCAGAACGCCGTCAACCGCATGTACCGCGAGCGAGTCCCCGAGGTCGAGTACATTTCGGTCAACACCGATGCCCAGGCCCTGGACTCCTCGGTGGTCCCGGTCCGGCTCCGTGTTGGCGATAATACTGCCCGCGGTCTTGGTGTTGGAGGCGATCCTTCCAAAGGTCGCCAGTGCCTCGAGGAAGATCGTGATGAAATCGTCGAAATTCTAAAAGGTGCCGACCTGGTCTTCGTTGCGGCCGGAATGGGTGGTGGTACAGGCACCGGCGGGGCACCAGTCGTGGCCGAAGTAGCCCAGGACACCGGCGCCCTCACCGTTGGCGTTGTGACCAAGCCGTTCGCATTTGAAGGCGCAGTCCGAAAGAAAAAGGCGCTTGAAGGCATCGAGATGCTGCGGGACAAGGTCGACACCCTGATCGTCATTCCGAATGACCGACTGATGGCAGTTGCCGACGAGCAGCTTCCGATGGACCGGGCGTTCAAGATGGCCGACGATGTGCTGAGCCAGGGGATTCGATCGATTGCAGAACTTATTATTGTTCCCGGCGAGATAAACCTCGATTTTGCCGATGTCCGTGCAGTCATGGACAACGCGGGTCCGGCGTGGATGGCGATTGGTAAGGGCACTGGTCCGAATCGTGCTATCGAAGCGGCAGAGCAGGCGATCAACTCACCGCTGCTTGAGATCGAGATCGCCGGCGCAAAGGGCGTGGTTTTCAATATCACAGGTGGAACCGACCTGACGCTCGACGAGGTGCAACGTGCCTCGGAGGTAATCGCCTCGACGGTCCACCCTGATGCCAACATCATCTTCGGTACCGTTACCGACCCCAAGATGGAAAACGAAGTAAAGCTCACGATCATTGCAACCGGGTTCCCGGTAGCTGCCGAAATTCAGGAACAAACCGACTCGGTCGCCCGAAAGGCACTTGAAGACCCGGCATCAATGGCAATTCCGCCGTTCCTGCGCCACCACCCGGCCGCGCGCAAGCGCTACCGCAACGGTGGAATGTACAGGGACGCTGAGGAAGCTCAGCCGGAAGAGACTCCGGTCCTGGCTGACGACTAGGTGCCATTGACACGTTTTCTGCGGCAGGATCAGGGCTAGCCGAATCGAACAACTCAAACCGCTGAAAAGAAAATATGTAAGGGTGGATTTTCATCTGCCCCTACTTTGTTTAGCGCTTTTGGCTGTCTCACCGAAAAGCCAGCTCCCGGCATAAATCCGACCATTCACGCGGGCATCAATTTATCGCTCGTGGTGAACTTATCTGCTCCATTAAGTCGTTGTTCCACTCTCCCTCTACGTTGACGTGGGCCGCCGCCCCGAGTATCACCGCTTCGATCTGGATCATTTCGGAGAGCCGCCCCGGTTTAGTTGGGCAGGGCGTCGAGCGCACGGTTGGCCATGGCACTCGGGCCCGCGTACCGGGTATCGGCTACCACGTTGAATGCATTCGCGAGCTGTGACAGCGATTTGACCGGGGCAGGGACCACGCGATAGCGGAATTTCTCGACGCGCCTGGATATTCGCTTGGCGAGGGGACCAGACTTTGCCCGCTGGGCCGCATTCTTGTGAGATGCGCCCATTTCGAGAACGCCCATCATTGTGCGGAATTCACACTCGGTGCCGCCCTTTATGTAGCACTGGAGCGTCTTCGCGATGTTGGTCGACGCTTCTACATATAGCGCCTCGGAGTCTTCGAACACGCAGACCAATCCCGATTTGTCGCCGAGCATCCATGTGCCTTCCTCGGTAAGTGCCGAGCTTTCGCCATCGACAAGATCGGTGAAAAGCGGCTCCCATTTTCCAAGGTGTACAGGTGTGAAGGCAGGCATCAGAGCTCCCAGTGGTCTGCTCGCATTCTATTGGTGATTGGACACCCCCGGGGATTTCGTGTCGGACAGGGCAGGGTATATCGGCGGGTTTGGAGCAGGGTGGATGTACGACCCCCCGGTCCTCGATCCACCAAATAGTGTTCACATTTCCTGATTAGAGGCACCGGCCTCCGAAGCCGGGAGCGTGAGTTCGAGTTGTAAACACTTTTTGATGTTTGAGGGGCTAAACCGTCCCTGTTGTACACAGATTTTAACATCTGCACCGTCACATTAAAACCCCTCGACAACCGCTATCGGGGGCGGGTCACCCGGACTTTGATTATGTGAACGTTTTACCCCAGCTCAACGATGCATTTTTGAGGGGTTTCAGACCGATTTAGGGGTGAAATAGCCTCTTTTTAGTCAAATTGTGCATAGACCCGTACATTCGGAAAGCACTGATTGGTCGCTAGATCAGTAAATGCAATTTCGCAT
>Ga0066376_10002084_pt1 | contig 18870 bp, 10 predicted proteins | sample Knorr_S15_td_Bot_FD_77009 | JGI IMG/M metagenome (GOLD analysis project Ga0066376, IMG submission 77009) | Marine microbial communities from Southern Atlantic Ocean transect - Knorr_S15_td_Bottom_ad_5009_LV_A | ecosystem: Environmental > Aquatic > Marine > Oceanic | place: Southern Atlantic... | reverse complement strand
ATTCGTATCGCCGCTGACGACATCCGTTTCCCAAATCACCTCGCCATCCAAGAGCAGTTCCATAAAGTGGTAGCCCTTGGTTTTGCCGGTGTAATTGTCTTTGATAGAGAAGGAAATACCCTTATCCGCTTTGGTCAGTTCCACGACTTGGACAATCCCTGCAAAATCTTCCTTCTTTGTCGGGGAGTTCCCAGCAAGTGAAACCGCAAAGCTCTTTTGCCCAGTTTGGGATGCGTCATTGCCGAACGCAGGCTGAAGACTGCTGCCCCGCGTGATGATTTGCCATCCGCCTTGTTCCTCAAAACCCGAGTTCTGCAGGTCTTGGGCGCGCAGCGGAAGGATCGCCGCAAATAGTATCACTGATGAAAACCAAATGTTTGCCACGTCTCTCATGAGTTCTCCCTACTGCCAGAGTCTCTTTTGGTGGCGACCACCAATCGCCCAGCGGTCGACCGTGTTTACCAGTTTCCGCTACCTTTCAGCCTGGCCCCATTTTCACCTTCTGAGGTGTTATGTGCAAGTCTTTTAGCAGGACCGAGGGCGGGCCAGCAGGCCGTGGTCACGGAACTACAAACACATGAGCAGGGGTCAGTTGGATTAGTGCCGTAGTTATCCTCTACCTCTAAGCCCCCCTCATATCCACGTACGTACATTTGTTATTGATCTCTGGCTGGGGTAGTATGAACGCTGCGGCGGAGAGCCTTAGTAAGCACGAGGGAGCACTTTATCTCGGCTGACTGAACTCTCAGACGCAGCTGCCGCGAGCCTCGCCAACAAGGAACCCAAGTTCGATTGCTGGCAAATCAATCTCGACAACCTCCCCGCCTCCGCTGCCCAGATCCTCCGCGACGCTGGGCATGGGTAGTGATCGCCATTTTTCCTTTGAACCGCTAGCCGGTGAGAGGGTAGGATGAGGGAGGTCGTCGCTTCGGTTAGTCGGCTAATAGATTTGCAATTCGAGAGACAGTGTTCATAAACGGGGTTTATCTGATGGGTTGGGAAATCAAGGACAATCGCTTCTTCTGCAATACCAGTGATGAGTATTTCGGTCCTTGGTTGGACCCGTCGATCTGGCCAGATATGGATGCTGATTGGGGTAATCCTATGACCTCATATTTTCATGAGTCTTTTAGTGAGTTTCTTGAAAAGAATCCCGTTAAGCGTCGGGGCTATAAAGAGACCGATCCCCGGGGGATGACCGACGCGCAACTTAAAAAACTCGTTGGAAGATTCGAAGATATATGGCCCGAGCTTGAAGCCGTTAAAAAGGAGGAACTTAAGAAAAAATCCGTTAAGAAGAAAGCGGGCGTTAAGAAAGCAGCGAAAAGGGCTGTAAAAAAGACAACGTCTAAGCAGTCCACTACATCTAAGAAGTCAAAACGGTCCGCGGTACACAGTAAGGTACCGCCTAGTAAGATTGTCACAACCTATGATCCATCCGAACAGGAATTCTGCCTCAACTGCCGCATCTTGCCCAAAATCGGCCGTGCTTGGGAAATTACCGACGAAGCAGCAATCGCACTTGCGGAATCAGGTAATTACATTTGGCTCGTTTCCCTCAGAAAGCTCTCAGATAAGGCCGCCGCCGCATTTGCTGCCAGCAAAGCAGAATACTTATTTCTCGATTCGATAGATGAGCTTTCTGACTCAGCGATCGAGACACTATCGCAGTTCAAAGGAGAATATCTAAGCCTAGGGATACTCGACCTTTCAGAGGCTCAGGCAAAGCTTCTTTCCGATTATTCGGCGGATCATAGACACCAGACGCTGATCTTAAATAGCCTGAGCAGTATTTCACCAGAAGCGATCTCGCATCTCGCCAAGATGAAGCCGAAGAAAAAGTCAGGTCTCAGATTGCAATTAGACGGATTAGGCGAACTCTCAGATGATGCTGCTCGTGAGTTGGCTAACTTCGGATGCAACTTAAATAAATCGGGAGCCCCAGACATTTCTCTAAACGGGTTGGAGAGGTTGTCGCCGATGCTGGCTAAATCGATGCACGAAATAGCTCGTGGGTGTAGTTTTCGACTAGGCTCAGTCCGAGAATTGTCGGTTGAAGTTGCCACAGCTATCGCATCGATTAAATGGGAATCGCAAATCCGCTTAGAGGGGCTCGTTACCATGAGTGTGGAAGTTGCCGCTGCTTTCGCTGGCACAAGACACAAACAAATATATCTAAATACGTCCCCGCTTCCCGAAGAAGCCATTCAAATATTGTGCAAGAGCGATAGCCTCAATTTAATGACTGACACAGGTTGGTACGGGGACGACCCGTCGCGGGGAGGTTGTCGAGTGTGATCGTGAGCCACGAGTGCTTGGCGAGATGTTGAGCTGCGGTGTCGGAGATATCTTTCAGGCCGTCGAGGTCGAGGAGACCCTCGACAATCTCCCCGCCTCCGCTGCCCAGATCCTCCGCGACGCTGGGCATGGGTAGTGATCGCCATTTTTCATTTGAACCGCTGGCCGGTGAGAGGGTAGGATGATAGAGTCCTCAATCGCTTTGATGAGGCGTTGTCGATCTAGTTCGTTATTTGGGTTCATGGAGTGTTGTTATGAAATGGTTACTGTTTGTGTTGGCGTTGACTGTTTCAATTTCGGGCTGTAGTAATAATAAAACTGGGTATGAGTGTTACTCCTGTGACGGGGAAGTCGCACGAGCAGCGCTGGCGTGTCCACATTGTGGTCAGCCCTTCACAGACAGATCTCCTCGGGACCTATCGATGGACAAGCCCTTCACGGACAAATCTCCTCGGAACCTATCGATGGATAAGCCCCTAGTCGAGATTTTTCCCGAGAGGGAAAGCAGTAACCAGTTGATTAATGGATTAGAAGCGCCCGCGGATACGGCGATGATGTTACCTGGTATGATCGATCCAGTGACATTGGCGGCCAAAGAAGCGCAAGTAGACGTAAAAGAACTGGTGATTGGAATTACCGTTGGCGACGAACACCGTGCATACATCGTGCACGCATTCGCACCATTGGGACAGAAAGTCATCAATGACTTAATCAACGAAATACCGGTCACCGTGACGTATTGTGATATTTATGAGCGCGCTCGAGTCTTTACTTCGAGAGAGCGAGGTGAGTACCTTACCGTCGGACTCGGTGGGTGGAGGAATAAAGAAATGTTCTTCTATTTTGACAATATCCGCTTTGGTCAATCCTCGATGAACGCTCCCCTTCCTGACTACCCATATATCATCACCACTTGGGGAGAATGGCTCGAAGTACATCCTGAATCACGCATTTATCTGGGCGATGGCGTAATTCCTGAAGACAACCTGTCATTCGATGCAGATAAACCTGAAATCAGTGCTGATCCCTAATTACCCAAGATATTCTCGACCAGTCCCCATTGCTCATTGCTTTCTGACGTTTATCCTGCTGCTGGAATCTCCATGCCAGCCCCCCCATTTTCCTTGCCCGGCGGCAGCGTGGTGGGGTAGGATGGAGGGAGTATAGAGCATAATTGCAGGATGTTTTAATCAGAGAATATCATGAAACGACAGTTTATTTGCCTACTGCTGATGATGGGTTGTATCCTGTTGGTCAGTTTTGAACTCCAGGCTCAAGGCGCCCTAGGGGGAGAATTACGGGTCTGGAAGGATTCAACGGGGCAATTCAGTATCGAAGCGGTGTTTGTGCGTTTTGCTGATGACCAGGTGGTGCTGCTGCGCAATGATAATAAAAAAGAAATCACATTTTCGCTGGCCAAGTTAAGTCTGGTGGATCAGCAATACGTACGAAAACTAATTAGCCAAAAGAATGGCCAATTGAACAACAACCTGAAGTGCGTGGACCTGTCCGATCTTAAGGGGTCTCTCCCGCTGAAGGCAGCGTCTTCTAAACAGATTCTCAAGCGGACTCAGGATTGGGAGCGCAGTTCGCACAACAACCCGAAATGGCCAGCCGAGGGAGACCGAGATGTTTTCGGATACCCAACGGTAGTCAAAAACGTCCACGGGATGAACCCTGACAGTAAGTACTACCTCTACTACGCGCACCACGATCCGATGTCCGGAATTGGCTGTGCTGTGGCTGACAAGATAGAAGGTCCTTACACCAAGGTAGCGATTCAGCATGAGGAGCATGGAAGCTGGACAGACAGTCAGGTGTTGGTCAACCCGAATTATCGCCCGGCCGGCCCGAATCCCGGCGGTGTCGCTCACTTCTCGAGCCCTTGTGTAGTCTGGAACGAGGACGAACAACTCTGGTTCTTGTACTTCCACTACTTCAATCACTTCCATGGTGCATGGACAGCCGATGCGAGTGTTCCAGGGGAAGGTTGGCAGATGACGGCGCTGGCTACCTGCCCGGATTTGGCGTCTCACAACTGGACGATCTGGATGGACCCCGCAAAACGTAAAGTGAGTGTGTGGGGCATCGTTCCGGTTCTCCCCACGACAGATGAGGAATGGATGAGCGGGGGTTCGAGCTACCATGCCATCCAACGGTTGCCGATGGCGTTGCCCGGTCGGCCAGACAACCCGTGGCTGGCATTCATGCGTGGCACCGATGTTAATACAGGTAAACCGACAGTGGGATTCGCTACATCGAGCGACGGCAGAAACTGGAATTACTTCCCGGAGAATCCGGTGATAGCACCGGGAAAACGTTGGACGAGGGGTACCAATGAATTTCGCCCTGTTTTCGTGGGCTATCTGGGCAAGAATGGCTCCGGCAAGCATGAGTACCTAGTAGCTTGGTCCGAACACCCAGACCCCCATGTCATCTACAGTAAGACAACGGACTTCAAATCTTTTCAACGCGATGGTAGGGGATATGCGGAATGGCCGGGACCTGATGGATTAGCCAGTCCCTGGCGAGAGGGCGATAGGTTGTATCTTTTCGCCGGCACATTCCTCCATATTATTGATCTCCCAGTTTCCCGACCTCGGTAGATCGCGCTTCTACGGATGGATTTATCCCCCCCATTCTCCTTGCCCGGCGGCCCAGTGGTGGGCGATTTGTTATGGGTTCTTGGCACGACAACAGAGTGTGCGTCAGAGTGTGCAGTACCGCACAGAACCGTCTCGCACAGGGTCGCTGGAAGATTTTACAAATTCACAATGCACTACAATTCCCGACCATGCGGGACCCTGCTTCCACTAATCGCTGAGAAAAGGACACTTGGTCGTTTACTGCGTACTTCAAATCCCCACCCGCAACGTAGTCATTGACACCAATCAGCAATGCCCACTTTTTGCTCGGAGATTTCGTCTTGTTTCCCGACTTGTTTGCTGCACCTGTCGCTTCCCTCTGGCTCGCGTCAACCGGTTGTTGACCGTGGGTGCATCCAGGGCAAGTCCACGATAATTGTTTTAGCGCGGACGGCAAATGGATTGCTGGTGGCGGTGATCAAACAATAAAGATATGGGATACCCAAAATGGAAAAAGTATGATCACACTTACGGTGCAGACTGGCTATATTCGAGGCGTGGCCTTCAGTGCGGACAGCAGTCGGATTGTATGCGGGAATGCTGATGGCAGCATTACGGTGTGGCTTGTGGGCGATTCTTTGTCGGCGGTAACCACCATGCGGTGATTCCCTAATTGCTACTTAAGCCCGTTGTTAAGATCGTTGAGGAGCTTCTCAGTCTCGAGCTTTTGCAAGGGGGTTAAATCAGGAAATGTCTGTTCGTACCAAAAATTCGTTCGACGCAACACTATTTCTTTACGGTTATCGTCTTGATCACGGGTCTTGTATAATTTCCGCCACTGCTCCGCTAGTTGCATTTCATCGGTAAAACGCACCGGTTCATTGCGTTCGCGAGCTGCGGCAGTCGCTTGATTGTCTGCCTTTGCTATTTTTGCCAAAGCTGGATCTCGTCCTAGGGCGAGAAAGAACAGGCCGTTAGACCAATCTTTCTTTACCAAAATCACGTAAAATGCCAAGGCAGTGTTGGTGTCGGGATCATTTGGGGACGTTTTGTAATTCAGTTTTGCTGCCTCAAAATCTTTTTTCAACTTCGGGAAACGAGTGTATCGTGAAATGATTTTGCTGACGTCTGCCTCTTCAGTTTTGCCTCCTCCAGAAACCGCAATAGACCGAGCGACTTTTAATACGGCAAGACCTAAATCGAAATCTCCATTGTCCATTAGCTGATCAGAATTAAACAAGCACGCGTTAAAGAGGTGGCCGTAGACAACATTAAGTTGTGCTCGATCAACATATAATGAAGGATTTAGTTGTTTGAGAATACTGTGGATTAGTTCGAGTTGCAGTTCCGCTTCCGCTTTGTTGCCAGCGTCAATCGATATTCGTAAATTGTTAAGCGATTGTTCAAATAAAATTCTCCATACGTCAAGAAACTGGGACACCCTAGATTGTGATAGAGACAACACGTTATCGAATCTAGCACGTGTGATTTCATTGATTAGTTTGTAATTGTCTATTTGATACTCCAGCGAGAGCAATTTGCAAATCTGCTCGGCCCGGTCGGGCTCTCCGGATTCAAGCGAAATCCTCAAGGCTACCTGAAAAAATGCATATCGCTCAATGCGGGCGGCATTGTTTATTGTGCCTGTTGAATCATGTGTCATCACCTTTTTGCCGGTCTCAAATAAATCCAGAGCCAACTCAGAGAACGCTTCATTTTGCGTCTCGGGATCCTCGAATCGTTTGGCGTGGTCGTATTTGCCCAAGAAGATTCTTTCCAAGCGAATCATGGTTCCGGTAAGTTCGTTATCCGTAGGAACGAGCATCCGTAAGCCCTCTTTCGGATCAACGGCATCACCCGTCGTTTCCGGAGGGGTGTTTGGAAACGTGGGTTTTGAAGTCGTGGTGTTCGAAGGGTTGGTATCGAGTTTTGGTGGTGGAATATTCGCGTCCGAATTAGGAGTGGTTGGCGTGTCGGGCCGTGGTATTCTGGGCTGGGTTGGCTCCTCCGATTCAGTACTCTGCGGATCGGCACGTAGTTGGTTGCTGTTTGAGTTGTTGGAGTGTTTGGGGGTAGTACTTGGTGAAGTCACGCGAGGATTTTCCAGGTCGGCGGCGTATCGCACCACGACCGGACGAGGGGGCTGCTCCCAAAGTCGCAATGGGTCCTTGTCGAAACCAAATTTGATTATTAGGATTACGAGCGGACCTGCTGCCAACGCCGCCGCAACACATAAACAAATGGTAAGCGCGCCATTAGTTTTGGTTCGCAGCCCACGGGCTTCGCTTGAGGGGGATGGCAATAGACTATCGGTTTCCTGAATTGGAGTTTCTCCGGGTGTCGGCTTTGTTACTGGCGGCTCACCGGGAGGAGGTGTGGTCACATTTTTAAGCTTCTCATCATAGGCCTGACGAAGTTGATCGTCGCTGAGCGTCGCGTACGCGTCCTCAATTACAGCGAATTGTTCGTCGGAAAGCCTACCGTCCAATAGCAAACGGCGATAACTCGTTTTGAGATCTCGTGGGGTCGCGGAAGGTGAGACACCTAATAATTCATAAAGATTCATAAATGAAAATCAATATGTTAGCTTAAATAATCGGGCTAAATATAACATTTATTATCGTCTTTTAGCGAGTCACTATGTGTGAATAATTTAAAATTACATACAATGAGTAGGATTATTAATCTCGTCGATTAGATTGTGGTATAAATTTAACATACTGCGGATGTATCCAAAATAACGGAACGAATACGATGAAAAATCTGGTTTTGAAATATCTGTATTCGCTTCGATTTCTTGGTGTGTTCGCGATTGCGTTGTTATCTTGCGAAAACATAGTCGCTCAGCTTGGTGCCCCCCCAAACGGGGCCCTCCCTAAGTGGCCGTTCGGGGATAGAAAAGCTCCTCATCAACCACGGAACGTTTCGCTTCCTGAACAAAGAGGCGCAACTGTTTATTCGTCGGGCCTGAACGCACAGGCAAGTAATCGGCTCGCAGCTGGCAGCTACCTAGAATCTCTCGCAACGGCGAATCTGACTAATGGTTACGCTCGATTGGCCCATGTCGAAGCAAGTAGGGCAGAGGTTCAATATCACGTTGAACGCGTTACGGCATTTTTTGATTTGCGCAGAATAAATAAGGAATACCGAGCGGAGATGTATTCGTCTACGTATGAACGAGCTGATAAAGCTGACAAATTGATGGACAGCCTTATCAGTGACCAACCTGAGTACGTTCTACAGCAACTTGACATTGCCGGTCGTTTAAACTGGATGTTTAAACGGTTAACGAATCGCCTATACCAGGATGAATTAGTTAATGGCACGGCGGAATTTGGGGGCGCCGATTTCTCGCAAAAAATGTCGCTACAACACATACGACAAATCTACGTAGAAAGTACGGAACTGATTGACGGCGAAAGGATCCGAACACTATTAATTGATACTAACTCGGGACATCAGAAACTGCCTCCAGTGTTTTCGATGACGGCTTTGCAAGGCTCGTCGGATAATTATATTGTTGCACGCCAGCTCATTCTTAACACGCTTAAAGACGAAGACCCGAAAACCCCAAGTTTTCAACAGTGGGAAACAATCTACGATAGCCTTGAACAACTGCAGCGAGCGCTTGGTGCCGCGATTCCGGTACAGCAACGTTCAATACCACGTGCGTTGAATGAGTACCTCAGCGGTAAACGATTCATCAAGTCACAAGCCGCCGCTATGATATACGTCAATCGCACCGGACGAGGGGAACAGCTTATTGGGGGCGATACGTTTGACGGTCAGTCCATAGGTGAAATATTAGATTTCATGGTGGGCCAAGGCCTTCAGTTTGGCAGGCCGGAAAGTGGAGGGCGTGCTAGTTACGAGGCGCTATTCTATATGCTGCGAACCGCCTATTTAAATGAGTAGCGTTGTCGTGTTATTCCTTGGTCTCATGAGAATCGTCTGTAATGTCCATTTTATTTGAACTCCGTAAACAAGCAAACGTTGTATCTACGGAAAGTTTTGACAAAAGGACGGTTGTTGTTGGCACCTGCCCTGATTGCGACTGGGTTCTTTTAGCTGAGCCCGGAGATACATTCCGGTTTCGTGTCGAGCTTGGGGAAAACGGAGCAACCGTTACATGTTTGCATGATGGTGGGATGAGAATTAACAGATCTCCGGTGTTTATGAAAGGCGAAGTTCGGCCACTAAGACATGGAGATGTTATTCGCCTTACCGGGACCGATCACCGTATAACCTTTAGTTACACATCAAAAGAATCGGTTGGCGTAGCGGAGTCAGGTGCTTCGACCAGAAGCAATTCCGAGAGTTCGGTTGGTGTGGTTGAGTGTAAAAGTGAAAATTCAGTGGTCAGCTCCTCTGGGCATGAAGTGACGGAAAACGAATTAAGGATACCCAATGTTCGAGCTTCAGTGGCGGTTCTGTTACGGGATCAGCGTCGAGTAATCGTTTCCGCATGTATCGGTATAGTGATTTTGTTGTTGGTATTGTTCACATTTGACTATGGTGCTGTAGTTAGCGACGACTTTCCAGAGATTGAGATTGCAGTTGTCGTCGATGAACACCAAACCATGACAATCGATTTATTGGATGCGGTGCGCCGTCAGGGAAAAATTTCCAGTCTAACGATTATGAATTTAGATCATTGGGTTGATTTCGACTCTGCCGTTGACTTTAATCCTGACAAACGTCGTATTTCATTTTCACCGACAGAGGCTGATGCCCCTAAGGAGTTTGACATGCACCTTAATTGTGTAGTTGCCTTACCAGGTTCTACCGTAGAGCTGCAACAAGCGGTCGTCATTCGGTGCGTGTTTAACGAAGTTAAAGATTTGCCGATTGTGAAACCCATACCATCTATTCAAATGGGACTAAGTAAAGCGCAGCCGATTTTGCTAGGCGTCGATGCCTTCGACCCTGATTTACCGCAAGATCGATTGACATATTCAGCGAGTAAAAATCTTCCCGATGGAGCAACGCTCGATCCGATAACGGGTACGTTGCATTGGATTCCCACAAAAACCCAATACGGTAAAAGTTATTCAATTGTCATAAATGTCACCAAGGAAACTGCTCCCGAGTTAGTGAGTACAGTTGAGTTTGGTGTTCAGTTGGTTGATGATTCTGACCTAAATATTAGCCGGAAATCTTATGAGGATTCGCTATATGTTTTGTGGCTTAAAGATCCGACTGAGCGATTTATGCAACCGTTCGCAACGATCTTGGCGATTGCTCCGGGCGTACTTGCAACGAACGCAACAACAGTAATGGAGTTGCAAAAGCAAGTACATCGTAATTGGACGGTGTGGGTTGGTCGAGTTGGACAAGACGTCCTAGTTCCGGTTAGTGAAATGTTGGTGCACGGATATTTTCCTGCAGGACGAGAGAAATATGGCGAGGGTAGTTATGGAAGTATTTTCTTTGACGTGGGCGTTATTCGAGTAAGCAGTGAATTTGTCCAATCTTTTGTGGAAGTGATGAACGTAGCATCGTTTCTTGAGGTAAGTGTAAGTCATCAAGTCGACTTGATGACCGTAAATATCGCAGAGCGAATTCAGGATACTACGGAAGTTCTTAGTTGCAATTTTAGCCGTGGCAGAATTGTTTCCGCTGACCCACTCTCAATCGTCGAGTCATCTAAAATACCAGATTTTGCAATTTTGGAGATAGTCGGCGCATTTTCCGAATATTCAGATGGAGCCCCTTTGTTGGTCGATGGAAAACTCTTGGGGCTTTATTCAACTCCGGTTTTGACCAGCGATCAAATTGAAAAAAACACACACTTGTTTACCGTTGCAATTTGTTTGAGTAATTTCGACGAAGAATCATCGAGTAAATTGTGGGTGCCCGCAGCCACGGCATTTCCTCAATCGGATTAAAATAGTTACGGTGGTTATCATGCGGAGGTTGCGCGGAAAATTATAATGAGAAGTTGATATGAGTAAACACCTACCGATCGGGATCGATTTAGGCACAACCTTTTCCGCAATCGCATACGTGGATAAGGATGGCAGGCCGGTATCAATTGAGAATTCGGTCGGCGAGTTTCTGACGCCTAGTTGCATTTTGTTTGATGCAGGTGAGGTGGTTATTGGGCGCGAAGCTACCCGTGCTAGCGTCGTTGCTCCTTTATCCTATGCGGAGTGTTTTAAACGACGCATGGGAAGCGAGGGTAGCCAAAATCTCGTTAATGACAAAGAAGTGCCTCCGGAAGTGTTGAGCGCCTTGATACTCAAACAGTTGAAGTCAGATGCAGAACGAATCCTAGGTGAAATTACTGAAGCCGTGATCACAGTTCCCGCGTTTTTCGATGAACAACGACGTAATGCCACTAAAAGTGCCGCGACAATGGCCGGCCTCAAAGTACTTGGCATTATCAATGAACCGACAGCTGCAGCTATTTCCTATGGCTATAGTATGGGAATAACTACGTCGGAAGATCAATGCGATAAAAAAGTATTGGTATACGATCTCGGTGGCGGTACATTTGACGTCTCAATTGTACACATAAGGGGCGCGCGTTACCGTACATTGGCCACTGATGGGGATGTGCGATTAGGGGGCAAAGATTTCGACGAGAGAATCGTTAACTTCGTTGCAGATACGTTTGCCAAGGAACATGGATTGGATCCACGCAGTGACCCGGGGGACTGTGCGCAATTATGGCTCGACGCCGAGGGCGTCAAAAAGTCGCTCTCAGAACGGAAATCCATTTCGACGGTTTGTCATCATAACGGCATGCGGACACGAGTTGAGGTGACGCGTGACGTATTTGAAAAATTGACGACCGACTTATTGAGCAGGACTGAGTTAACAACGGAACTTGTGCGCAAACAGTCGGGGCTCGAGTGGAAAGATTTGGACCATATTATAATGGTGGGTGGATCAAGTCGCATGCCAATGGTGACTGATCTTTTATTGCGAATAACCGGCAAACAACTAGATCGTTCTGTTTCACCAGATCAATCGATCGCACATGGTGCTGCAATTTATGCTGAGTTATTGTCAGGTTCTTCTAATTCTGATAACAGATTATTGGTGACGGATGTAAATTCTCACACGTTGGGTGTGATTGGAATCCAACGCGAAACGGGTGAAAAATTGGTGTCTCCAATCATTCCCAAGAATACCCCGATTCCGTGTTCAGTAACCAAAGTGTTTCAGACAGCTACGGATGGACAAAAAGATGTCGTCGTGAGAGTTGTTGAAGGGGAAAGTACTAACCCGCGGCACTGTATCCAAATTGGCGAATGTGTGGTCAATGATCTCGGTTCGAATCTTCCGAAGGGGACGGTGGTTGAACTGACTTTTGGCTATGGAAAGGATGGTACAATTGACATCACAGCACGTTTGCCCGATGTTCGACGTTCCGTCCAAGCACAGATCAAACGAAAGCTACAGTCAGATCCTGCGCGGTTTGACTACTGGGTTTCGGTTTTGACTGGCAAACAGATAGACTCTCGGTCAAGTTGTAACAACTCGGAGCCTAGCGATGGTGATTTACCTCCCTTGTCGACCATAGACGCGCTGGATGAAATGTACACCAACATTGGGTTACTAGCATGCAAAAATGTATTTTCTCACGGAATCGACAAAACACTTGTAAAACGTGTGGAGTCGCTCCAACGAGAATTAAGATTGTTGGGAGAGAAGCTTGGTGAATACAGCTCTCAATCTGCGTCCGGAAGTGTGGAACGAGTGCGATTGTCTTCAAGCGTTGCCAAAATCCGAAATCGCATGGAGGCAAGTGGGAAACAACTTGAAATTGCAATCATTGACTTGGGGATAAAATGTTTTGAGGAAGATGTCGAATTTGGGGGCGTTGCTTCACTTTATGACAAATGTGAATCACTACTAAGGGCTTCGAAAGAAATATGATGTTAACGCGGATATTGATTCTGCTGGAAAAGGGGGAGTTTCGTGATGAATATATTTGATCCATACTATGAATGGCTTGGTATACCCGTTTCGGATCAGCCGCCTAACCACTATCGATTGTTGTCGATTCCGAATTATGAGTCGAATCCTGAGGTGATTAGTAGTGCCGCCGAGAGACAAACTTTGTTCTTGCGCACCTTCCAGACGAGTGAGCATGCATTGGTAGCGGAGGATTTACTTAACGAGGTGGCTGCCGCTCGAGTTTGCCTTCTAAATGCTCAGCAAAAAGAAGCGTATGACACTCAAATGCGCTTCGCGCCGCCAACTCCGTCACAAGTTCCGCGGCCACTGGCAGGCACTATGATTCCAGATTTGCCATTCCCACATGCAGCACCGAGCAGTCATCCACAAAATGAAACGTTTTGGGTTCATAAGGAAGAAATTCGTCAAACGAGCGTGACCCCAGTGTGGCAACGCGCGTCGATCATGGTGCCCGTCGCATTGGTGTGTGTAACGATAGTGATTTTACTGGTGTGGTTTAGTTTTGTGGACAATGGTACGCCCGGTGACGGAATCGTCACTTCGCCACCGCCCGTGGATATGGGTAGGCAGCCAGTAAATTTGGGACCCCCAGTTGCCGTCGATAACGCAGAGTCTTTGGCGCGACCGCCCACTGTTGTACCATCCGAATCAAAAACAATGACCGGCTCGAATGACGAACAGGGAGCAGGATCGCCCGTACCAATCATATCAACGGACGATAGAGGGAGGTTCCTAATGGCTTTAAATAGCGCTAGATCGTTCCAAGTACAACGGAATTTAATCGCTTCTGCAGAACAATTAAAAATTGCGGAACCACTTGGACGGATACCCCAGTACAATTCTGAATTTGCTAGGGCTGATTTTATTCAACAATTATTGGAGGAGTTTACGCGACTAACCATATCCACTATTGATAGCTATATCCCAGGATCGGAAATTATGGTGGGAGTCTCCAATGTTGCAATTGTGGTAGAAGTTACGCCGAGGACGCTAACGGTTAAGGTCAATGGGGAAATCGAAGAGTATTTACGCAATAATCTGACGCTTGGAATGGTCATGGGGATTGCTACGACAAGTTTCGACGATAGTCCGATGAAAGGATTTATGCAAGCTGCCTATTTGCTGACTCTACCTAATCAGCAGAATTCCTATTTGGGGAGAGCTCGTGAATTTTGGGAAGTTGGTGATGCTAACCTAGCACCAGCTGGTTCGTTTGAGCAATATCTGAGCGATTTTGAGGATGTTGATGTTCCCAAGTTAGCGCAAAATTTGAACAGACCGACAGACGACATGCAACAAAAAGAACCCATAATTGCATTACCAACCGTCTATAACTCAGTTGGTATGCAATTAGTTAGAGTATCGGGCGGTACATTTGTGATGGGTTCACCGGATTCGGAGTCGGGGCGAGACAATAACGAAACGGAGCATCTGGTTACTATTAGTCACGATTACTTCATGCAAACGACCGAAGTGACTCAATCGCAGTGGAAGTCGTTGATGGGAACTGAACCGTGGAAGGGTAAAGTCTACGTTAAAGAAGGTGCGAACTACCCCGCGGTGTACGTAAGTTGGGGCGATGCCGTTGCGTTTTGTGAAAAGCTGAGTGAGAAAGAAGGCAAGACATACCGCCTACCCACAGAAGCTGAATGGGAGTACGCCTGCCGGGCAGGAACCAAGACAACATGGAGTTACGGCAACGGTAACACGGCATTTGGTGATTACGCTTGGTATGACGAAAACACTTCTGGTATTGATGAAGAGCATGCTCACCAAGTTAGAATGAAAAAGCCCAATGCGTTTGGGCTATACGACATACATGGCAATGTATTTGAATGGTGCCTCGATTATTACGGAGAGAATTACTATAGATCTTCGCCCGAAAAGAATCCATCGGGTCCGGCGTCCGGCGCTTTTCGCGTTTTGCGGGGTGGGTCGTGGGCGTACTCCACGCGTGATTCTCGTTCCGCCCTCCGCCGCGCAAGCGAGTTCGATCTTGTTTCCCACCACGTAGGGTTTCGGTTGGTGTATGAAATTTCGGTTGACGACGCGCAGTTGACGAGCGAGGGCAATTCTGGTCCCTCGATGATACCGGTCGTCGAGGAACTGGATCTATTGAAATTGGCGACAACCATGAATAATGTTCGAGAAGCATTAGAGGTTAGGGACATGGAAACCGCTACAACAGAACTTAAAAAAGCTCAGTCTTTACCCTTAAGCCCAGAATTCACCGCAGTTGTTCTACGCCTAGCAAAGATGACGGAACTATTGAATGAGTTCATCAAAAACAGTGAGGACGCAATCAACGGGTTTTCACCCGGAAGTGAAATAATGGTTGCAGGTTCGACGATAGTGTCAGTCGAACGAGTTTCACAGACTGAACTAGTAATTAAGATTGGAGGCCGTTTGAGGACTTATGCCCGCAATCAATTGTCTGTCGCAATCGCTATGGGAATCGCCGACACGTGTTTTCAGGATAACGAGTACACCACTAGTTTGAAGGCGGCATTTGTCGCCACTCAAAAAAAGCCAAACGTGGCGGACATAACTAGGGCCAAAGAGTGGTGGGAATCAGGACCAGAACCAATCGAAACATTCAATCTGTATTTGGTTGACAGGTATGATTTTCAAGACGGCGACACTAAAGCGGAAGCGCCGGATAATCCTCTGGTTTTTACCATCGATCTTACGGAGGCTTCGCCCTCGTACAACTTAAGCATCCCATATGCGGGGAATGTCGAAGCATCAGATATATCAGTTCAATTCGACGTTACTGCTAGGGGAACACGGGTATTTCCCAGTGAAACAGATCAGAATGAACCAGTGGCTATTAACAAGGGCTTTAATGCCGAAATAATGCTTGGTCAACATGTCCAACCTGCTGCGGGGAAGACCCCGGCAAAGATATTTAATCTTGTCGGTGACGTTTTGGTTAGATTGTCCTACGATGCAAAGAAACAAGAATTCAGAATTTATGTTAAACCGACAGCGGATGTTGGTGCTGGAAAACAAAATTCGACGGAAGTCGGTCTGTCGGCACAACAGAGTGAAAAACGTGTCGTGGAACTTCAACGGACGATTGTTAGGACCACGCAAGAGATTAACGCATTGCATCCAGCTAACATGGCTCAATTGCTCGCGTTACATCAGCAACTTGAAAGACAAAGGGCAGTGGCGGCCAATTCAAATACTGTGCCCGGTGCGTTACTAGCGGCTAACTTAGCAGCGCAAATGAATCAAGTGGAAGCCAAACACAAGGTGCAGAGTAGCCTACAGACAAGTAAACGTAATCGCTTGCCAGCGTTTCATTTTAACTTGGCCTACCTAGAGTCTCTCACGCTAAATTTAGCCAATTTGAAACATCTCGATATCAGATATAGGATATACCGGAAAATGGATGATAAGAACGTACTGATCATTGACGGATGGTAAAAAACTTCACCGAATCGAAGCAGCTTGATTGGTCCTCCGCGTCTTTTGAAATTAGAGATTATTGAGCTGCGAAAAAGGAGTTCATTTTGTCTTAATCATGTTGTAACATAGAATAGACGGATTCAAACTCATGCTCTGCTCGCTGCTCTATCCATTCGGTCTTCCTGTCTCCCCCAACCGCTCCTGTTATTTGATTGCTTATTACCAAGTAATCAACCCAAGCAGAATAATATTGAAAACTAACGGATTTACGCGCCGCTAGCTTTGCCTGAGGAAGTAGCGTCTTATAGACCTCCCATTCCTTTAATCTCCTATTTCCCTCAGCATCTATTTCCCTATTACGGATTGCCCGATCTACATCCCAACGTAGTATTCCCATTTGTTTAAATTCCTGAGCAATTTTCTCCACAATTCGATTGTATGGTTCTTTTTGCTGAGAAATTTGTTTTTCTATTTTGTCATAACTAATTTCCTGATCGCTAAATTTGTCCAATATCGCTAATAAAATTGCACTTGGATTTTCATTTGCACCAGTAACAAGCCAACCAATATCTTTCACATATCGAAATTTGATCAAATCATTGGATGTAACATCACCCTCAATGTTGTATTGATGTTCAACATTTACAGTTGCGGTATACAGATTTGTTTCACTGAGAGGCATTTTTACGATATTGTGAACAAGTGAAAAACTATCTGCTCGGTAATATCTACGCGAAGTAATTTCCGCTTCTAAAAGATTCTTTGAATTCTGAATGCGGTGTTCAAATTCACTTATTGGATCATTGAAAACCAGTGAGGTTTTACTTATCACTGATTGAGAAAACTGTGGTGCGAGCCAATAACAAAGCCCACTGATCACTAATAACCCAACGACAACCTCAACACAAGTCACCGAGAATCCATTACTTTGCTCGGAACTGGCATCACTAGATATCGGATTTGACCTACCGGTTTCGATAGCCTCTGATGTAATTATTGTTGGCAAATCAGCTAGCAATTCTTCTTCTTCTTCTTCTTCTTCTATTTTTGTCTCAGCTTCATCAATCCAAAATTGTTCTTCGTTGTCCCGTTGCCACTCTTGATTCCATTGAACAAGTTTATGTTCCGGCAACTCCCCTATCACAGGATCTGTTTCTTTAGCGTTTCCCATTCCCAAGCTAGGCAGTTCGCTAACGAGAAAATGTCTTCCATCTTCGTAGTAAACGAGATCGGTTGGTTGGAGTTTCCCATTATCAGAAAATCCTTGGATTTGATCTGATGTAAATGGACCAGTTTTTGTGTCACCACGTTGCAAGAAGAATTTCTGAGACATTTGCCTGCCAAACAATGGAAGAGATATTGTGAGTAATTAGCACCAGTAGTGGTCGGGTTTACTAAGAAATACCCAGATTAAAGGTAAGAAGATTACCGTCAGTATACTTTAATTCAGAGTGGAGACTGTACTTTGCCATTCTTCGATGGGCTGGCTGCCGAAAGTCTGAGCCCTTGAAATTGAAGGTTGGCGATTGGGAGTTCGGACATGAAAAGAATGGAGAGCATTATTATGGGCGTTTATTCATTCCTGACGCTAAACGGAAAAACAAATCCGGAAACTACATTATCAAGTATCCGCCATTGTTCCAAGAGATCGAGAACCTGCTGGTAGAGCACTGTGAGATGCTCCCAGAGGGATGTGAGTACCTATTCCCTAATATTAGGAACCTATCGGAAGGCGGAGTCCATGAGAGATTTACTAGCTTCTTGAGATGCAAAGGTATTACTGTTTGGTCAAGCCTTTTCAACAACATTAGATCTACTCGGTCAACAGAGATAAGTCGTGAGTATGGATCGGTTCTTGAATCGCGATGGATCGGACACAGTGAGGCTACGTTTAAGATGTCCTATGACTTTGATATTGAGGCGGACTACAAGGTGCGTGACACAAATGTGACACAGCAGAACGGTGCAGGGGATTGCACAGCAAATTTAGTAGAGAAAGTAATCGCTGAAAAGAAGCGTATTCTGCCGGATGCCGCGCTGTGCATTGAATACAAAGACCACTCAGTACCCCCTAAAGGAGTGCGACACTGGTACCGAAACATCGGTAAAAATAGAGTCTGTCAAAAATGAGTGTGCGTTAGAGTGTGCGGATGGTGCAGATCTAGATCAAATCAAAGCACTTCTAGCTTCTGTCGATCCTGATCTTCTAATGAAACTCGTAAAGGAGATCCAGAATCAGAAGAGTTGAAATTAAATCGACCCCCCCCCGGCTTTGTATCCGCTGGAAATCCGATCCAGACCCCCCCTCCCCTCCTTGGAGTCCCCCGTATATAGCCACTGAGGGTCGCGCATCAAAAATCAGAAATGGAACAGCAATATGAATGAAAGTAAGATCGTCGCTACCAAGCGATTACAGAGTGAAGGCCTATGGAACGAAGCGTCTCTTTACCGAGAAGAAGTGCGTGAGCATCTGCGAGGGGAGGGCATGACGCGTAAGGAAGCCAACAGAGGTGCGTGGGAAGACATGCTAGAAGTGTATCCACCGTTTGATGCTGATGATGAAGCGGCTCACTGGCTCAGTGCCTGTGACTTTCCACCGGCAGACGTCAGTACCGTTGAAGCCGGGGAACCGTCCCTAGATGAT
>Ga0066376_10002082_pt1 | contig 18884 bp, 18 predicted proteins | sample Knorr_S15_td_Bot_FD_77009 | JGI IMG/M metagenome (GOLD analysis project Ga0066376, IMG submission 77009) | Marine microbial communities from Southern Atlantic Ocean transect - Knorr_S15_td_Bottom_ad_5009_LV_A | ecosystem: Environmental > Aquatic > Marine > Oceanic | place: Southern Atlantic... | reverse complement strand
CTGATGCATCGAAAATCCATCCCCGAGTTGCTTGAACCACCACCAAGGCCAGCCAAACCTCCCGCCAACCCACAAATCTCCATGGACCTCGCACATGTGCACGCTTAACCGGACAGCAGTGGGCTCGAGGCGCGAATCCATGCACACGAACCGCGGTCCGTGTGCATGGATCACCGGGTCGGAGCCCGGTGATGACGGAAAGGGTCGGATGGCCGGGTCGGAGCCCGGCCATGACGGAAGGGGCGCGCATCCGGCGTCGTTGCCCGACGCAATCCTAGCGCGGCGCGGCGGCATGTGCTAGCCAGGGGGCGGGGGGAACCACGCCCCGGGCCGCGAAATGGCGAGCGCCGAAGCAACGGTGCGCCGATAGGGCAACGCGGCCCTCCGAGCGAAACACGGGAGAGAGCGAGTGATCGATCTTCATTTCTGGCCCACGCCGAACGGCTACAAGATCACCATCATGTGCGAAGAAATCGGGATGCCCTACAACATCATCCCGGTCGATATCACCAAGGGCGACCAGTTCGAGCCCGATTTTCTCAAGATCGCGCCGAATAACCGCATGCCCGCCATCGTCGATCCGGACGGCCCGGACGGCGAGCCGATCTCGCTTTTCGAATCCGGCGCGATCATGATCTACTTGGCCGAGAAATCCGGCCAACTCATGCCCACGGACCCGCGCAAGCGTTACGCCGTGCTGGAATGGCTGATGTTTCAGATGGGCAATGTCGGCCCGATGCTGGGCCAGGCGCATCATTTCCGCACTTACGCGCCGGAAAAGATCGACTACGCCATCAAGCGCTATACCAACGAGGCCGGGCGCCTGTACCGCGTGATCGATACGCGCCTTGGCGACCACGAATATCTCGCCGGCGACTATTCCATCGCCGATATCGCGGTGTGGCCGTGGCTGCTCGGCGAACGCCAGGGCCAGAACTTCGACGACTACCCCAACCTGAAACGCTGGCGCGACGCCATCAAGGTCCGCCCCGCCGTGATCAAAGGCCGCGAGGTGATGAAGAACACCAAGCCCGTGACCGACGCGGTCAAGGACAAGGAACGCTTTTCCATCCTGTTCGGCGAGAAACAGTTCGAGGCGCGGCAGGGCTAATTGTTAGGTTGGCCTGGAGCGCGGAGGCCAACGATAACATAAATTTCGTCGTGGCCGGGCTTGACCCGGCCATCCATGCACACGGACCGCGGTTCGTGATCATGGATCACCGGGTCAAGCCCGGTGATGACGACAGGGAGTGGGTGCGGCGGGGAATTTTGCCGCCCCGCCGCCTTCCCGTTACGGGTGTATCACCACGCGGCCAAGCACGCGGCCTTGCTTGAGGTCGTCGAGCGCTTCGTTGACTTCGGCCAGCGGGCGGGCGCGCACCGGAATCGGCGCCACCTTACCGGCGCTGACCAGGGCCATCAGTTCGGCCATCTCCGACAGCGTGCCGACATAGGAGCCGCGCACCGTGATCTGCTTCATCGGTACCAGCGGCAGCGACAACTCCAATGCCCCGCCGTAAAGGCCGACGATCACGTGGGTGCCGCCCTTGCGCAGGGCGTTGACGCCGAAGTCCGACGATTCCGGCGCGCCGACGAAATCGATGCCCCCGGCGACGCCGCCCTTGGTCAGCCGCATGATCCGCCGGATCGCGTCGGGCTCGGCGTTGTCCATGGTCTCGGTGGCGCCGGATTGGCGGGCGGCGGCGCGCTTGGTGCCGTCGATATCGGCCACCACGATCTTGGCGTCGGTCATGGCCTGGGCGATATGAACGGCGCTCAGCCCAACGCCGCCGGCGCCGGTGATCAGCAGCCAGTCATCGGACGTGAGAGGCATCAGTTTCTTGAGCGCGCTGTAGGCGGTGATCCCGGAACAAGCATAGGTGCAGGCCAGGTCGGTGGCCACGCCCGTGTAATCGATCAGATATTTGGCATGCGGCACGATGACATGGTCGCTGTAGCCGCCATCGACCCGCGCGCCGATCGATTTCATGCGGTCGCAAAACAACTCGTCGCCGCGCTCGCAGACCGCGCATTCCCGGCATCCTATCCACGGGTAGACGATGCGCTTGTCGCCCACCGCGATGTCCTCGGCCTCGGACCCCACCGCCACCACTTCGCCGACCACTTCGTGGCCCATGGTGAACGGCAAGTCCACGCCGCGGTCGCCCAGGGTGAGGCGCTTTCCCCCGCCGAGGTCGAAATATCCGTCCCGGATGTGCAGATCGCTATGGCAGATGCCGCAGGCGGCGACCTTGACCAGAACCTCGGTGCCGGTGGGCTCGGGAGTGTCCATGTCGCGCGCCTGGAGCGGCTCGCCCCAATCGATGATTTGCCAGCTATGCATGTCGGTGTCCCTCAGCCGCCGTAGAATACGTTGTCGCCGAGATCCTTCATCTCAAGGATGGCGGCGTCGGCGCGGCCCTCGGGCGGCGTGTTGACCCTGGCGTCCACGACCTCGCCCACAACGATGTGATGGTCGCCGTGCTCGACGATCTCGACCACCTTGCATTCGACCGCCGCGTGCGTGTTGTCGAGCAACGGGACGCCGGTGGAGCCCAACTGGAACGGCTCGCCGCTGATCGTATCGCCGTCCACCACCGCCGGCTTGAACAAGGTAAACGCGATGCCCTGCTGGCCCTTGCCGAGCATGTTGAGCGCGAACACGCCGCTGTCCTTCAAGGCCGCGTAGGTTCCCGAATCCGTCTTCACGCCAACCACCACGGTCGGCGGCGCGAACGCGGTCTGGGTCACCCAGTTGACCGTCGCCGCGGCGATCGTCCCGTCGCCTGCCTTGGTGGTTAACACGTAGATCCCGTATGGGATCATGCGAAGCGCGGTCTTTTTCGCGTCTGCGTCCATCGTTTTCTCCCTAATGGTTAGCGGCCGGTAAAGGCGGGCGCGCGTTTTTCCATGAAGTGCGCCACGCCTTCCTTGAAATCCTCGCTGTCGAAACTTTTGACCATTTCCCGGTTGGCTATCTCGATCGCCTCGCCGAGCCCGTGCGTCAGCGTGCGGTAAAGCTGTTCCTTCATAACGCGCATGGAGCGCGGCGAGATCATGCGGGCAAGATCGCCGGCATAGGCGCGGACATCGTCCATGAAGCTGGCCAGTGGGAACACCTGGTTGACCAGCCCAATGCGGTGGGCCTCCGTGGCCGAGATCTTGCGCGCCGAGAGCAGCAGATCCATCGCGTTGGGCAGGCCGATGAGGTGCGGCAGCATGTAGTCGATGCCGTGCTCGGCGATCAGGCCACGGCGCGCAAACGCGGTGGTGAAGAAGGCTTCGTCGGCGGCGAAGCGAATGTCGGCATACAGCGCCATCACCATGCCGAGCCCCGCGCAAGGCCCATTGACCGCCGCGATAATCGGCTTGGGCACCGACGGGAAATAGGTATAACGCAACGAAAAATCGTCCGGCAGGTCGAGCGCGTCGGGAATCGGCGACGCCGCCATGGCGTCGCGATCGGCGGCCGCCCGCGCCTCGTCGGTGGTGCTTTCGACGCCTTGGAGCAGCGACATGTCGGCGCCCGCGCAAAAGCCGCGTCCCGCGCCGGTGAGCACGATCACCCGCGCGTCGGCGTCGCCGGCCGCGTCGGCCATGGCCCGGCGCACCTCGGCCTCCATTTGCCGGGTCCAGGCATTGAGCTTGTCCGGACGGTTCAGCGTGACGGTCGCGATATGGTCGTCGACGTCGTAGAGAATGTCTTGGTAGTCGGCCATACGTTCCTCCCTGACACGCCGCCCAGCGCCTCTTTATAAACGTGGCATACCCCGCCCGCCAGAGCCGCCGCCTATTTCGGCGGGTGGGCGCGGATCGCGGCTTCGTTGATGTCGGCGCCCCAGCCGGGGCCGGTGGGGAGGACCAGATGACCGTCCTCGATCACCGGGGGCTCGGTGACCAGATCGTCCTTCCAGGGCACGTCGTCGGGATCGATTTCCATGATCCGGAAGTTGGGCAGGGTGGCGCAGAAATGGGCGCTCATCAGGGTGGACAGGTGGCCGTAGAAGTTATGCGGCGCGACGTTGACTTCGTGCGCCTCGGCGATGGCGGCGATCTTGACCGATTCCAGAATCCCGTTCCACGGCACGTCGACAATGGCCACGTCCATGGACTGGTGGTCGAAGAAGGGCTTGAACTGACGCCGCCCGTAAAGCGATTCACACGACGCCAGCGGCATCGGCGCGGCGCGGCGGATGGTGGCCAGCGCCGCCGGGTCGTAGGAATCGATCTCGACCCACATCAGGCCATAAGGCTCCAGCGCCCGGGCGACCTTGATGTACCCTTCGGTTTTGAAATTGAAGTTGAGGTCGAGCAGGATATCGACATCGCCCGCGCCGTCGCGAAACGCGCCGATCTGCGCCTTCAACGCCTCGATCAGGGAGCGGTCGGCGTTGAGCTCCGGCGCGCCGGGCCCGCGCCCAAAACCCGGCATGTGCAGCGCGCCTTCATCGCCGTCGAACAGGAAGATGTTGGTCTTGAGCGCGGTGAAGCCGCGCTCCGCCACCTCCTGGCCCAAACGCCGCACGCCGTCGAGCGAGGTCAGCGGGTCCACGCCCAAGGCCTTGGCCTGGCGCAGGCGGTAGGTGCCGCAATGGGACCAGTAAAGCCGGAAGCGGTCGCGCAGTGGCCCGCCCAGCATCTCGTAGACCGGCACGCCCAGCGCCTTGGCCTTGACGTCGACCAGCGCGTTCTCGATCGCCGCGATGGCCTGCTGGTTGATGCCGCCGGGCGCCTGGCGGGTGATGCCGCGCAGGGTCGCGGTGATGGTTTCCACCGCGCGCGGGTCCGCCCCGATCAGGCCCTCCGCGAGAGAGCGGATCACCGCCGTGAGGCCACCGCTGCCGTAGCTCTCGTTATATTCCGACCAGCCAATCAACCCTTCGTCGGTGGAGACTTTCAGAAACGAGAAGACCCGCCAGCCCGCGTCGCAATGCAGGTCGTTGATCGCCGTGATCTTCATTCGACGGCGATCACCTCGCCGAACAACGCCCACTTCTCGCCGTCGAAACGCATCAGCTTGAGTTGCTGGACCGGATAGAAGTCGTCCGGGCTGGTATTGATCCGGATGCCGGGCAGCACCATCGGCACTTCCAAGTCCCGCATCGACGCCGCCTGGCGCATGATGTTCTCGCGGCTCAGGTCGTCGCCGCAAGCCTTCAGCACCTCGGTCATGACGAAGGCGACGCCATAGGCGTAGCTGTTGAGATAGTCCTGCTTGTTACCCTCCGGGTAATACCGGTCCATCCATTGGATCCAGGCCTCGTAGTCCGGCGCGCCGCGCCATTGCGGATCGGTCGGGTCCTTCAGATAGGCCGCGGATATGATGCCGACCGCTTTTTCCAGTCCGGCCGTCTTAAGCACCACTTCGACCGACGTGGACACGTTGTTTAGGAAATGCGTCGGATGCCAGCCGATATCGTAGGCGCGGCGGATCGCCTGGGCGGCGTGCTTGGCGGAGGTGACGTCGAAGAACACGTTGGCGCCCGAGGTCTTGAGGGTGACGATCTGGGAATCGATGGTCGGGTCGGTCGCCTCGAAAGTCATTTCGGCGACGATCAATTTATCGGCCGCCGCGCCCAGCCCGTCCTTGAATCCCTCGACATAATCCTTCCCGTAATCGTCGTTCTGGGAAAGAATCCCGATGCGCGCGTCGGGAATGTTGTCAAGGATATATTGCGCGTAGACCTTGGCTTCGGTGGCGTAGGCCGGCCAATAGCCCATGGTCCACGGGTAATCCTTCGGCTGGCCCCATTTGCTGGCGCCGGTGTAAAGGAACAGGTGGGGGATTTTCTTGGCGTTGATATATTTATGCACCGCCGAATTGGTCGGCGTGCCGGTGGTGCTGAACAGCAGCAGAACCTCTTCCTGCTCGACCAGCTTGCGGATCTGCTCCACCGTCTTGGGTGGGCTGTAGGCGTCGTCGAGGGTAATGAATTCGACCATGCGCCCGTTGATGCCGCCGTTGTCATTGATCATTTCGAAATAGCCGGCGATCGCCCGGCCCACGGTTCCGTACACCGACAACGGCCCGCTGTAAGGCATGGTGTTGCCGATCTTGATGGTATCGGCGCCCCACGCCGGCGCCGCCAGGCACAGCGACAACGCCGCGCCCAACAGGAGAGATTTCACGCGTTTCATGTTGGTCCTCCCCACCCTGATTAAGTTTCGTTGTTGCGCGGTCGGTATTTGCCGACCCGCCGGCTTTCCTCCAAGTCCGCGATGGCGTCGCGGAAGGCGGCGAAATGGGGCGTCTCCATATGCGCCGCGAACGCCGCGTCGTCGTCGTAAATCTCGTACAACACCACCTTGTCGCCGCCGCCGTCCGGCGTCAGCACGTCGAAGCGCCGACAACCCGGCTCGTCGCGCAGCGAGGCTTGCGCGTCCTCGCGCGCCGCCGCCAGGAACGCGTCCATGGCGCCCGGCTTCACGTCGAACTCGGCGATGATCACCAATCGCGGCACAAGCACCTCCCCCCTTCAACCGCGACCACCATAGCCGAAGGCGTGCTCTACAGCGAGGCCTTGAAGGCGGGCCGTTCCGTCAGGCGCCGGTAATAGGCCGCGACGTTGGCCAGCGGGTCGAGGGAAGTGAACTTGGTCGCCAGATGGACGCTGTAGCCGACCCCGACATCGGCCGCCGAAAAACCGCTTTCCAACAGGAAGTCGCGGCCTTCGAGACGACCGTCGATCACCTCCAGCGTTTTTTCCAGCCGCCGCGTTTCCAGTTTTTTGACCACCGGCGACCGGTCGACCTCGGCGATGAACACCTTCTGCTGGGTCAGCGACGCGCCGTGCACGGCCATGGTCTCGGCGTAGTGAATCCACTGCAGCCATTCGGCGCGCTCGTCATGGCCCGGCGCGCGCCCAAGCGTTCCGTCGTCGTAGTTCTCGCAAAGATACTGCGCGATGGCGCCGGATTCGAACACCACCCGCCCATCATCGACCAGGCACGGCACCCGCCCCAGCGGATGCACCGCCAGATATTCCGGCGCGCGCAGATGCGCCATGTCGAACGGCAACGTCACCAACTGGAAATCAATCCCGAGCTCGTTAAGCAGCCACAACGAACGCATCGAGCGCGCCTGCGCGCAGTGATAAAGTTTGATCATCGTCGCCGCCGAACCTCCCGTGCCGCAGTGGCGTTTATCGGCCCGAGCATAGCCAACGCCGGCCACGTCTCGCGCGACCGGCCGCGGCGTTTTATTCGCTTCGGCTTTAGCCCCGTTATTCGGCGGCGGCGGTCACCGGTTGGCGCAGGTCGAGTTGCAGGTCGACCGGGACGCCCTTGGTAAGAATATCGAGCACCGGACAATGGGCGTTGACCGCGCCACGAAGCATTTCAAGGTCCGCTTCGGGAGCGGTCGAGGTCAGATGGACGGTTCCCCTGATCGCCCCGTATCCGGGCCGCACCGAATCGTCGACGCCGAAGAAGCCGCGCAGATCGATGTCGCCGTCGAGGGTCACCGAGACCTCGTCCAACGGAATGCCCAGCGCGGTGGCGTAAGCGCGGTATGTAATCTCCTGGCACGAACCCAGCGCGCCGAGGATGAGTTCCACGGGATTGGGGCCGGTGTCCTTCCCACCAAGAACTTCCGGCTCATCGACGGTCAGCTTGTGATCGCGCATCGAGACGTGCGATTGCAGTCCACTCTGCAACACCGATTCCGACCGGAACGTAACCTGGGCCTCCGTGGGATCGGCCTTGTAGCGCGCCTGTGTATCGGCGATCACCTTTCGCAATTCTTCGTTCATTGTTGCCTCCACTGCGTTCCACCGCTTGTCACCGGTCTAACCCGCCGGTTTCACGTCACGCTAACATAGCGCGCGCCGGATCGCGAATCGGTTGCGCGACTCAGTTTCCGTATACCAGCCCGGGCAGCCAGAGGATGATTTGGGGGAAGAGCATGCACAATGTCAGGCCGGTGATCTGGAGGCCGAGGAAGGGCAGCGCGGCCTTGAAGATATCGATCATGGGGATTTCCGGCGGCGCCACGCCACGCAGGTAGAACAGCGCGTAGCCGAACGGCGGCGACAGGAACGAGATCTGCATGTTGACCAAATAGAGCACGCCGAACCACAGCGGATCGAAGCCCAGAGCCTTGACGATCGGCACGAAGATCGGCACGCAGAGCAGCAGAATCCCGACCCAGTCGAGGAACATGCCGAGCACGACCAGGATGATCTGCATGAGGATGAGGATTCCCCATCGTCCCAACCCGGAGCCTTGCAGCGCGTCGGCGACGAAGGTCTGGCCGCCCTCGACCACGTAAAGCCCGACGAACACGGTGGCGCCGAAGATGATCCACAGCACCATGGCCGAGGCCTTGAGCGTGGTGACGCAAGCCTGGTGCACGGTCTCCCAAGTCAAGCGGCGATGCAGCGCGGCCACCACGAAGGCGCCGAAGGTACCGATGCCGGCGGCCTCGACCGGCGTCGCGACGCCGGTGAAGATCACGCCGAGGACCAGGGTGATCAGGGTGATCGGCGCCACCATGCCGCCGAGCAGGTTGACCTTTTCGCGCGCGCTGAGCCGTTCGTCGGGCGGCAGGGCCGGGCCCAATTCGGGATTGATGTAGCAGCGCACCGTAATGTAGGCGATGTAGAGGCTCGCCAGCATCAGGCCCGGCATCACCGCGCCGATGAACAGCTCGCCCACCGACTGCTCGGCGACCACCGCGTAAATGATCGCCAGGATGCTGGGCGGGATCAGAATGCCCAAGGTGCCGCCGGCCATGATCGCGCCCATGGCGATCTTGGGGTCGTAGTTGCGCCGCAGCATGGCGGGAAGCGCGATGATCCCCATGGTCACGACGGCCGCGCCGATGATGCCCACCATGGCGGCCAGGATGGTCGAGGCGAACACCGTGGCGCTGGCCAGGCCGCCGCGCAGACCACCGAGCAGCTTGTAGACCACGTCGAACATTTGTTGAATCAGCCCGGCGCGCTCCAACATCGCCGCCATCAGGATGAACAGTGGGATGGCGGAAAGCTGATAGTCGGTCATCAGCGGGAAGATGCGCGACGGCACCATGTTCAGCATGTCGGCGTCGCCAAGCACGAACAGGAACACGCAGGCCAGCCCGCCGGTCACGAAAGCCAACGGCAGGCCCGCCATCAGCAGCACCAGCAGGCTGCCGAACATGAGCAGCGTCAGCCAGCCAATCGGAATTTCGAGACCCACGCCCTACCCCCGCCCGCCGCGTGGAGGCGCCCGGAAACAGCCATCATTCCCCGTCATCCTCGGGCTTGACCCGAGGACCCATGAACACGAACCGCGGTCCGTGTGCATGGATGGCCGGGTCAGGCCCGGCCATGACGGAAATTGGGGGGCCGTGGGGCCGGAACGGCGAACGAAATAAAAGTACGCCATGTCCGTCACGCCCGCCCGGCGGTGGCGAGGACCTCGATGTCCTTGAGAAGCTTGGCGACGCCTTGCAGGATGATCAGCGCGGCGCCGAGCACGATGGTGCCCTTCACGGGCCAGTACTGGATCGCCCATTCGGTGAACGAGACTTCCATCACGCCGGCGGAATCCATGAAGAAGATCCAACCGGTCCACAACAACGTGCCGGCGAAAATGAAGAAGAACACCGAGGTGAGAAGGTCGGTGAACGCCTTGCCGCGGGGCGAGAAACGCGCGTAGAACACATCGACGCGCACGTGGCTGTCGCTCATGTAGGCATAGGCGCCCGACATCAGGTACTGCATGCCGAACATCAGGAACATGCCTTCGTGCGCCCAATTGGTCGGCGAATTGAAAATGTAGCGGGCGACCACCTCGTAGTAGTAGGCGAACACGGCGATCACCGACCAATAGGCGACGAATTCGCCCGAGAACCGGCTGACCGCCTCGATCCCTCTCGTGATCGGGTTTACCGTCTTGAGGTCCGGCTTCTCCGCGGCGGTCTGCTCGGGGGGGGGCGCCTTTTCCGGCGGCGCGCGTTCGTCCGCGCGGCGGACCAGCCTGGGCAGCATCACCGCGTCGATCAGCAGCAGCGTCGCGATCGCGATCGCGCACCACCTTGCCATGGCCGAGGCCTGGTCGAAGGCGTCCCGCGCGCGCGCCACCCCGGCATGCGCCGCCTCGACGGCCTGTCGCGCCGCCGCCAGTTTGGCTTGCGCGCCGTCCTCCAGTTTATCGACCGCGCCCTGGGCCCGCTCTAGATCGAAATCCGTGATCATCACGTCCGATCTCGCCAGCGAGCGGGCCTCGCGCGCGTCGCGCGTCTCGCCGTTGGCATAGAGGATGGCGACGAACAGCGGCAGGTAGATCACGCCCAGCCAACTGCGCAGGTAGAACCGGTGCACGCCGACAAAACCGGCCGTGACCAGCAGCATATAGCCCAACGGCAGCGAGGCGCCGGCCGGCTGGCGCGCGCGCGCGCGGTGGCGCCGCACCATGACCATGGCGAGCAGCGGAAACGCCACCAGGCCCAGCCAATAGAGCCAATGCGGCAGAACGAAGGTGAGGTCCGGCATCGCGCGCTATTGGTTACCCGATTTGCGGCGACGCCGGCGGATCACGACCACTTCAGCTTCTGGCCCTTGATCATGTCCGACGTGACATAACCCAGGCTGCCCGACATCATATAGTCGAGCTGGATCTTGAACACCCGGGCGGCGGTCTTGTCCTTGTTGGCCCAGGCGAACCAGCGCGGCACCGCGAGCTTGATAAACTTCGCCACGTCCTCTTCGGACAACCGCGTGACCACGGTGCCGGCTTTCTCGAACTTGCCCCAGGCTTCCTGGTCCGCCTTCTGGATCGCCGCGTGGTGCATGTCGGAATAGACGTGCGTCTCCATTTCGACGAACTGTTTCATTTGCGGCGACAACGCGTCCCACGGCTTCTGGCCCACCGTGATGTCCATCAGATCGACCGGCTGGTAGAGCGACATGAAGCCCGGTGGGCCCATGGAAATGAACCGGGTCACCTGATGGAACCCCAGCGCGTAGTTGACCGCCGGGCCGACATAATCGGCCACGTCGATGGTGCCCTTCTCGAGGGCGGCAAAAATATCGGAGCCCGGCATGAGCGTGGTCTTGGCGCCCGCCGCCTGGAATACCTCGGCCACCATGCCGCCGGGAAGGCGCATCTTGCGGCCGCGAAAATCCTCGATGGAGCGGATCGGCACCTTGGAGTGGATGATGTTGGGGCCGTGATGGATCGGCCCGACATAATGCATCTTCTGCTTGGCGAACAACTCGCGCGCGATCTCCAACCCGCCGAGGCCGTAATAGAACACGTCCCATTCGTGCGGATTGCGCATTCCCAGCGGGTAGGACGTGAGAAACACCGAGGCCGGCATGCGCCCGGCCCAATAGATGGTGAACGGGTTCATCGCCTGCAGCACGCCGTTCTTGACCGCGTCGAAAAGCTGGAAGTCCCCGACCACGTCCTTGGCGCCGAACGGCCGCCAGGCGAGTTCGCCGCCGGTCTTCTCGATGATGGTGTTGCACCAGTCCTTGAAGATTTGCAGCCCGATGCCGCCCGGCCACGAGGTCTGGATTTTCCACGTCGTGGTCTGGGCCTTGGCGGTACCGATATAGGGCGCGCCAATCTGGCTCGCCGCCGCCACCGCGCCGACCGCGCCAACGGCGCCGGCGGCGCGCGTGAGAAACTGGCGCCGCGTGCGGTGAGAACGCGGCTCGGGCTTGAGCGATTTACGCGTGTCGTCCCTCGACGATGTCATGACCGGTTTCCTCCCTCAATCCGCCATACGTTGGGCGCTTGCGACGGGCGCAGTGTACAGGCGCCGCCGCGACGCGCCAGCCCCACCATAGCAGAAACGCGGGCCGGGCCGGCAAATGTCGAGTCCCGTGACGGTGTCGGAGACGTGGGGTCGCGCGCGCAAACGCCCGCGATCAAGAACCCCCTCCCCCCTCGCGGGGGAGGGCTGGGGTGGGGGGGCCGCCGCGCGAAGCGTGGCCGAAAAACCGACGGACTGAGCGGGAGCCTCGCCCTTCGGCGATTTGCGACGGGCGACCGGCATCGAAACATGCCTCTGGCCCGGCGGACACCCCCACCCCAACCCTCCCCCGTCGAGGGGGAGGGGGAAGATTCTGGCGGTGACGCCACGCGCCAAATCGCCGGTTTTTTTGACTCGGCCCCGGTTTCGTGTACGATTCACGGCTCCAACGCTGTCATGCCGCGCGGATCATGGAACAAGAAACCGAAAGCTCGTATCGCCCTCGATTCTGGATCGTAATCCTGGGCATCGTTATTCTTCTGGTTTTTCTGTATTTCTACCAGCCGTTCGAAAACTATTTATCGGACGGCATCGCCAATATTCACGCGAACAATATCGTGTTCTGGTTTGCTTCCCTGGTCGGCGTGATCGGTTACGCGGTGGCGCATTGGCAGACCTTCCGGCGCAACATGTCGTCGCAAGCCAAGACGTTGGAAGTCGACCGGCTGGTGTTCGACACCCTGCAGATCGGCATCCTGGTCGCCGTGATCTTCAGCGCCGGCGCGATCCTGCAAGCCATTGCCATGCTCGGCGCCCATGTCATCGAGCGGGGGCCGATTTTCGATCCGGTCATGGGCCGGCGCGTGCTCGCCATCATCCTGCTGGTGATCATGGCCGTGGCGTTCTACCTGCTGCACACCATGGTGCGCGCGTTCCGCTCCGGCTGGCGTCCCAAGCGGCCGCCGGCGCAGATGACGCCCTCGGGCCGGGCAAACTAAACCAAGCGATCCCGAACGGGACGCGTCACCAAGCCGGCGCGGTATGTCCGCCGGTGTTGCGCGGGTGCCGCCGCTTGAAGTCGTCGGCGATCTCGTCGAAGGTACAGAACCTTACGCCCGGATGGCTGGCGATGTGGTTGAACACGCGCTCCAGCATCAGCTGCACCTGGGGCCGGCCCGACACATCCGGGTGAATGGTCATGGTGAACACGGCGTAATCGTATTCCCGGTAGACCCAGTCGAACTGGTCGCGCCACAGCTCCTCGATATCGCGCGGATTGACGAAGCCGAAGCTGTTGGGCGCGCTCTTGATGAACATCATCGGCGGCAGGTCGTCCAGGTACCAGCTGCCGGGGATGTCGATCAGGTCGGTTTCGGTGCCGCGCACCAACGGCTTCATCCACTCTTCCGGCTGCTTGGCGTAGTCGATCGGCGTCCAAGAGTCGCCGACGCGAACGTAGAACGGATGAAAGTCGTCGTTCATCAGGCTGTGGTCGTATTTGATTCCCTTTTTCAGCAGCAACTCGTTGGTGACGTTGCTGAATTCCCACCACGGCGCCACGTAGCCGGTGGGCCGGCGCCCGGACAGGCGCTCGATGAGATCGATGCAGCGGTCCATCACCGCCTCTTCCTGCTCCGGCGTCATGGCGATGGGGTTTTCGTGCGAATAGCCGTGCATGCCGATCTCGTGGCCCGCGTCGACCACCATCTTGCACTGGTCCGGAAAGGTCTCGATGGAATGGCCGGGGATGAACCACGACGTCTTGATGCCGAACTTGTCGAACAGCCTGACCAGGCGCGGCACGCCGACCTCGCCCGAGAACATTCCGCGCGAAATATCGCACGGCGAATTTTCGCCGCCGTAGGAGCCCAGCCAACCGGCCACCGCGTCCACGTCGATCCCGAAGGCGCAGAGAATTTCCTTCCTGCCGCCGTCCCGGGCACGCCCCGCCGATTCGGTCTCGACGCTCGCGCCGCCCGAGGCCGCGCTGATCAGCGGGCGCGGACGATAGGCCGGTCCGATCGCGCCTTGGGCATCGTCGGTGGCGCGCGCGGGCCGCATGGCGGCGCGGGTCAATCTGTTGCTCATTGAACTCCCTCCTGTCCCGGCCGTCGAATTTCTCGCGGCCCCTTATTCGTTGGCCTCGTTGATACAGTCCGCGATCACGGGAATCAACCGACGCCGCGCGTTGAACGGTGGCAATTCAACGGCTATTGTGCGGCGCTCGTGGGAGGAATGACATGGACGAATCACAACGCAAGACGCTCGAGGACTACCAGCGCAAGGGCCTCGCCGTGCGCATGGGCTATGGCGCGCGCCCGGTCCTGCTGGTGGTCGATTTCATTAACGGGTTCACCGACCCCGCCTCGCCCTTGGGCGGCGATCTGTCGGCCGAGCTGGCCGCGACCGGACAGCTCTTGGAAGCGTTCCGCGCCGCCGGCCTGCCCATCGTGTTCACCACGGTCACTTATGAGGCCGACCTGCGCGACGCCGGCATGTGGATCAAGAAAATCCCGTCGCTGGAAATCCTGCGTAAGGGCAGCACGATGGTCGAGGTGGACGACCGCGTCCGTCCCCTGCGCGGCGAAACCGTGGTGCAAAAGAAATTCGCCAGCGCCTTCTTCGGCACCAATCTCGATTCCCATCTCAAGGGGCGCGGCGTGGACACGGTGATTATGACCGGCTGCACGACGAGCGGCTGCATCCGATCCTCGGCCATCGATTCCCTGCAATACGGCTTCTACACCATCGTCGTCGCCGACGCGGTGGGCGACCGCGCGGCCGGGCCGCACGAGGCCAACCTGTTCGACATCGACGCCAAATACGGCGACGTCGTGCCCAGCGCCGACGTGACGCGCTATCTCGCCTCGATCGCGGCCGGGGGCGATTTCGCCGCCAAGGCCCAGGACGACTTCCAGCGCTGGTGGAACCGCGACACCAACGCGGTCGCCTGAGGACGCCATGACCGCGGAGCCACGATCCGACGCCACGTCCGAATTGGACGCGATGCTGGAAGATAGTCGCCAACAGTTCGACGCGCTTTACGACGGCGCCGACGCGCGCGCGCCCGAGAAACCGACCCCTGCCCCGGGTCCGGCGCCGGAGCCCGCCGCCCCGGCAACGCCGCCTGTTTTCAAGGATGACAAAACGGCCGCGGCCAACAGCGCTCCGGCCACAATCCAGGGCAGCGCGGCCGGCGTGGCGTTCAGCGTCTCTTCCACGCCCGGCAACGCCGAGCCCAAGGCAGCCGCGGTCCGCGCCACCAAAAAGGACGCCCCTGGCTAACGCATCGCGTCGCCGTGGCGCCATCACGGAGTCTTCCATGACCGAAACCATGACCGTCGGCGATATCACCGCCGAATTCCTTCAGCGCTGCGGGGTCGATACCGCGTTCGGGGTGATCTCGATTCACAACATTCCGATGCTCGACGCGATCGGGCGGCGCAACGCCATCCGTTTCGTCATGGCGCGCGGCGAGGCCGGCGGCGGCCACATGGCGGATGCTTATGCGCGGGTCAGCGGCGGCCTCGGCGTGCTGATCACCAGCACCGGGCCGGGCGCGGCCAACGCCACCGGCGCGCTGGTCGAGGCGCGCTTCGCCGGCACGCCGCTGCTTCATCTGGCTGGCCAGACGGCAACGCCGAATATCGACCGCGGCCAGGGCGCGGTGCACGACGTGGCCGATCAACTGGGCATGCTGAAGGCGGTGTCCAAGGCGGCCTACCGGGTGCGTTCGCCGGAGACCGCGCTGGGCACGCTGGCGCGCGCCGCGGCCGAGGCGCTGACCCCGCCGCGCGGCCCGATCAGCGTCGAAATCCCGGTCGATATTCAACGCGCCTCGATCCCCCGCCCCGGCGAACTGGACTCTTTCACCCTGCCCGTCCCGCCGCCGCTGGAGCCGGCGCCGCAAGCCCTCGACACACTCGCCGACATGGTGGCGGCGGCCAGGCGGCCCCTGCTGTGGCTGGGCGGCGGCGCGCGCCACGCCGGCGCCGAGGCCGCGCGCCTGATCGAGCTCGGCATCCCGTTGGTGACAAGCTGGAACGGCCGCGGCGTGGTGCCCGAGGACCATCCCATGACCCTGGGACCGCTCAACAACACGCCCGAGGTCGAGGCGTTCTACCCCAGCGTCGATCTGCTGATCGTGGTGGGCTGCCGGCTGCGCGGGCACGAGACCCGCGACATGACCCTTGGCCTGCCGCCGCGCCGCGTCCAGATCGACGTCGATCCGGCGGCCAACGGGCGCACCTATTCGTGCGATTTGTTTCTCTGCGCCGACAGCGCCCCGACCCTGGCCGGCCTGGCGGATCGGATCGACGGGCGGCTGCAAATCGAACCCGGCTACGCCAGCGAGATCGCGGAACTCAAGACACGCACCACCGAGGCCTACCGGGACTATCTCGACGCCTACCGGACTTTCCCCGGCGACCTGCGCGACGCCATGCCGCGCGACGCCCTCTGGGTACGCGACATCACGCTCAACAACAGCACCTGGGGCAACCGGATATTCCCGTTATACGGCCCGCGCGACAGCGTCTATCCGGTCGGCGCGGCGATCGGCCCGGGCCTGGCCATGGGGATCGGCGCGGCGCTGGCCGCGAACGGGCGCAAGACCGTCACTATGTGCGGTGACGGCGGTTTCTTCCTTGGCCTGGCCGAGCTATGGACGGCGGTACAGGAGAACGCCGACGTCGTGTTCCTGGTCATGAACGACCGCGGCTACGGCGTGATCAGGCACATCCAGGACCGCATGTACGAAGGCCGCCAGTACTACGGCGACCTGGCGGGACCGGATTTCGAACAACTGGCCGCGCTCGCCGGCCTGCCGTTCCAAAAGGTCGCGCGGGCGGACCAGCTAGGCCCGGCGGTGAGCACCGCCCTGGCCGTGGACGGCCCGGCCCTGGTCGAGGTCGACATGGCGTCCGTCGGCCCCTTCCCGCCCTACTTCGCCCCGCCCCCCTTCGTGGACAAGGCGGACAAGGCGTAGCGCCGCCTGCCGGCCGCGATTGATTCGAACGTAAAGATGCTTCGACACGGGCCTTCGGCCCTGCTCAGCATGAGGTAAATAATTAGTTGGCTAACCACCTCATCCTGAGCCAATCGAAGGATGAGCAGCCGCCGTCAGGCGGCGGGCGGAAGGAACCTCAAGACGCCAGCGGCGCCTGGGGGCCGCGCACCACGGCGCCGGGAAGGGCGCCGGTGGCCTCGCCATTTTCGAAGGTGGGGATACCGGCCACGAGGGTGGCGCGGTAGCCCTCGACCTTCTGGATCAGCCGCCGCCCGCCGGCCGGGAAGTCGTACACCATCTCCGGCGGCTTGAGACGCAGGCCGTCAAGGTCGATGACATTGACGTCGGCCTTGCGGCCGGGCGCCAGCACGCCGCGGTCGCCCATGTCGTACAGCGCGGCGGTGTCACGGGTCTGCGCGCGCACTACCTGTTCGACGGGCAGTTTTTCGCCGCGACCGCGGTCGCGCGCCCAATGCGACAACATGAAGGTCGGCACGCTGGCGTCGCAGACCAGTCCGCAATGGGCACCGCCGTCGCTAAGGCCGAGCACGGTGTGCGGGTCCAGCAGCATTTCGCGGATCGTCTCCAGATCGCCGCCGCCGTAATTGAAGGCGGGGAAGAACAGCAGTTCGCGGCCGTCGCGCTGGAGCAGCATGTCGTAGGCGACTTCCGCCGCGCCCCGGCCCTCGCGCGCGGCGATCGCGGCGATGCTCTTGTCGGGCGCCGGCTCGTAATCGGGCGGATCGCCGAGCGGGAACATCTTGTGGAACGCCGAGGTGACGTCCGTCATGAGCGGCTCCCGGTGCCTCACGGTCTCGGATAGAATACGCGCGCGCACCTCCGGATCGCGCATCCTGGCGACGCGCTCGGCAAGCGGCAGGTGGGCGATCTCGCGGTACGAGGGTCGCGAGACGAAGGGGTTCAGGCTGCCTTCCAGACCCAGCATCAGGCCGACCGCGCGGCCCGCCACCTGGGCGGTGATCGGCGTCCCGGCGTCGGCCGACTGGCGGCACAAATCCAGCATGCGCCGCCACCGATCCGGCTCCCAGTCGGCCTGGACGAGAAGGAAATAGACGGGGCGCCCGCTTTCGGCCGCCACCTCACGCATCCAGTCAAATTCCGCGTCCATGTCTTTGAAATCGCTTACCAATCCGAAGGCACCCCGCCCCGCCGCGCGAAGCGCGCTGGCGATTCCGACAAGCTCCTCCCTGCCGGCGTACATCTCCGGCGTTGGAGCACCATCGGCGGTGCGGTGGAGGCGCGTGCGCGAAGTCGTAAATCCGGCCGCGCCGGCGTCCAGGGCCGCGCGGGTCAGTGCCGCCATTTCGGCGATGTCGTCGGCGGTCGCGGGCTCGTTGTTGGCGCCGCGTTCGCCCATCACATAGGCGCGCAGCGCGCCGTGCGGCATTTGCGCGGCGACATCGATGGCGCGCGGCATCGAGTCCAGCACGTCGAGATATTCAGGAAAGCTTTCCCAGCCCCAGGGCAGGCCTTCGTTGAGCACCGCCGCGGGGATGTCCTCGACCCCTTCCATCAGCCCGATCAGCCAGTCGTGTTGGTCCGGGCGCGCCGGCGCGAAGCCGACTCCGCAATTGCCCATCACCACCGTGGTCACGCCGTGCCAGGACGACGGGGTCATGTACGCGTCCCAGGTCGCCTGGCCGTCGTAATGGGTGTGGATATCGACCCAGCCGGGCGTCACCAGATGGCCCTCGGCGTCGATATCGCGCCGCCCCGGACCCAGCGCGCCGCCCACGGCGCTGATATGGGCGCCGTCGACGGCCAGATCGCCGACATGGCCGGGCGCGCCGGTGCCGTCGACGATGGTGCCGTTGCGAATGACCAGGTCGTGCATGATACGTCCCCGCGTCGCTTTTTTCTGAGTGTTTCGGATTGTGACCCTGTCGGACAGGCGCGGCAAGCCCAGTGCATCAGCGCCCTTTGAACACGGGCCTGCGCTTGGCCTTGAACGACTCGACGCCTTCGGCGAAATCCTCGGAACTCCGCAGCCGCCCGTAAGCCTGGCCCTCGCTTTCGATGGCGGCATGCAACGGCGCGTCCAGCGCCCCGTTGAGCACGCCCTTGAGGGTGCGTTGGGCCAGCGGCGAGAAGCCGCGCAATTCCGCCACCAGATCGGCGACCGCGGCGTCGAGGTCGGCGCGCGGCACCGCTTTCAGCGCGATCCCCCAT
>Ga0066376_10002079_pt1 | contig 18899 bp, 23 predicted proteins | sample Knorr_S15_td_Bot_FD_77009 | JGI IMG/M metagenome (GOLD analysis project Ga0066376, IMG submission 77009) | Marine microbial communities from Southern Atlantic Ocean transect - Knorr_S15_td_Bottom_ad_5009_LV_A | ecosystem: Environmental > Aquatic > Marine > Oceanic | place: Southern Atlantic... | reverse complement strand
TGCCTATCCATCAATCTACAATCTAATCGTAGACCCAAAAGAAGAAGAACCTGAAAAATTCTATCTCGATGACACCTGGGTAGACGCCCCTTTATGGAAAGTGATAGAGGAACACCAGGCATCGATGGAAAAAGATCCCGGCGCTCCAGATGCTTAGATGCTGATTCAACGACAACAGCCGAAGATATGCTGCGCCGCGGCAGGGAGTACACGGAATGGCAAACCCACCAAGTGTTGTGGGACCTATTAGAAATGGACATAGGTAGGAGTAGTTCAACACTAGTGAGATCCGTGGTTCCCCGCATCACTGAAATGGGGGAACAACGTCAAAAATCTAAGAGAACTGCTTACCTGGTAGGTTCTGATGTCGGGTTTGGGGTGTCGCGAATGCTCGGTACGCTAGTAAGTGAGACAAACTTTCGAACCAAGGTATTTTGGGATAAAGAGCAAGCAGTTCGATGGTTGCGAGAAGATCAAGAGTTGTAGCTTTGAAAAGCAAAAGTCCGCTGATCTATCCGAAGCGGTCATTTCACTAAATATTAGGCAACGCTCCTCTCGACCCATTCGGGACATGAACGATGCGTTGCCTTGCTACCAGGCTTCGACCTCCCGCTCAATCTGGTCGCCGAACTGGGCAATTGCATCCGCCTGTCGATTCGGCAGTGTGTAATCCGGAAACAGGGCATCGGTTCCCTCGTAGTCACGTAAGACCTGGCGAGCGAGTGTCACTTTGTGAACTTCAGTTGGGCCATCAGCAATGCCCATGACGTATGAACTGAGCAACATGCCGGACAGTGGCAGTTCGTTGGACACTCCCAAAGACCCATGAATTTGAATGCAGCGTGAGATTACATCGTGATACACCTTTGGCATTAGCGCTTTAATCGCCGCAATATCCTTTCGCACCTTCATATAGTCGTTGTAATGATCAATACGCCAGGCGGTACGGAGTACCAGTAGCCGGAACTGCTCCATTTCTATCCAGGAATCGGCGATCTTTTCCTGGACCATTTGTTTATCTGCTAAAGGTTCGCCCTTCGTGGTCCGGGATAGTGCACGCTTACACATCCAGTCGAAGGCGACTTTGATTTGCCCCATGGATCTCATAGCATGGTGGATACGCCCGCCACCCAGGCGTGTCTGGGAAACGGCGAATGCCTGACCCCTGGGTCCCAGCATGTTGGATTTTGGCACCCTGGCGTTGTCATATTTAATATAGGCATGTGAACCTTCGCCCGGTGCTTCACTGCCAACTCCCACATTGCGAATGATATTCACCCCAGGGGTGCTGGTAGGTACTACAAACATTGACATACGTTGATGAGGTGCAGCATCCGGATCTGTCACGGTCATCGTGATCAGGAAACTTGCATAGCGCGCGCTGGAAGAAAACCACTTTTCTCCGTTGATGACGAAGTGATCACCATCTTCTGTCGCGCGGCACTGAAACTGAGTTGGATCGGAACCGCCCTGGGGTTCCGTCATTGAATAGCTTGATGAAATTTCGCCATCCAGCAGCGGTTGCAAGTACTCCTTCTTGAGTTCTTCGGTCCCATAGTGGGCCAGTATTTCAGCATTGCCTGTATCTGGAGCCTGACAACCAAAAACTACCGGCGCAAACCTGGATCGACCGAGGATTTCGTTGAGTAGTGCAAGTTTCAGTTGACCGAATCCCAGCCCACCCAACTCTGGCCCAAGGTGGCAGGCCCACAGACCGCGTTCTTTAACCTCCTTTTGCAGAGGTCGAATCTGTCGGATGAAATCGGGATCGTCGTATTCCTTGGTAGCCCCAAGAACCATATCGAGTGGTTCTACTTTCTTGGTTACGAATTCATCAACCCACGATAATACACCCTGGTATTCTTCATCAGTTTCAAAATCCCACATTCGACCTGCTCCTGTTTGTATTGTTCGCTCCATGATTGTCTATCTGTTTTGCTATGGATAGCAAGGGCTTCATTCAAGCCTTACAGACGGCGTACCTTTTACTTTTCGCTGTAAGTAATTCGTGGTCTTCGTTTCATATCAACATCCTCCTCTCTATCACTAAAGGGGAAGCCGTGTTAGATGCTTGAAAAACGCCGCTCCTGCCCCATGGCTGACCTGTGACCGGACTTCACGAACCCAATTTCGTACACTGTTTTTGTTCTTTCTCTGGAGCAATTCCAGATAAGCCAAAGCAGAGCGGATGCAGCAATGGCTTCAAATGAGTCTTTTTTCAAAGGTACCTAAATCGAGGTTAAACGTCTTCACTAAGGATTGGCCTATAGAGAAAACGAAGTCCTTGGCTTTAAATGAGAAATATAAGGATGGTGAATCTTTGCCGCAGACCTTGGATCCAAACTTAGCGGTTGAGGAAGAATCATTTACCGACCTTATATCCGCACTACAAATCGAGGCCTCGCCCAAACCTGAAAATTCGCTTTCCTTCACCGAACTTCGTGAGGGCATGGAAATGAGGATCGAGAGAGCTTTTTTCAACGAGGCCCGCTCACATCTTGCAGGTTAGAGTTGGCCACTTAGCGAAAAATACGCCTTCAATTGCGTGTTAGGCGACACTACTAAAGGCATAGACGGCTCTCGCTGCTATTCGGCAGAAGGGTAACTATTCATAGGTATAAAGAGGCTCGCCCAGCACGTCTGAATACTTGGACAACTCATCGGCGGTCGCCATCGCCTGACACGGTGACCGAAAGGTAAGATGGCCATTTTCTGTGTTGTTGACTGCAATGATGTATTCCGTTCCGGGTTCGGGATATCGTCCACCCGCAAAAAATGCCAGCACTGTTTGGTCCACCGACCCTCTCCAGACCGAACTGACCTCTAGTTCAACTTCATACCAGGTAACTGTTTCGATCGCAGGTAACTGGTCACTCGTGCCAGTCCAGGAGAAGCAGTTCGAGCCAATACATCCTTCTGCTGTCATCTCCGCTAGTGGATCTGGCTGCTTGGCGCAGCCTTCCGACAGAATCCACAGGACACTTCTATGTGACGCTCCCTGTTTGGCTGTCGCCTGGTAGCTCCTTAATGTAGATATCCTGCTTGCTATAGGGTATCTCGATGCCTTCTGCTCCCAGAGTTTTGTAGATTTCCATGTACAGCTCATGGGTGATACGTCCCTTGTATTCGGGGTGTTCGATCCATACCAACAGATCGAAGTCGACACTTGATGGCCCAAAACCCCGCAGTCGCATCTTCGGTTGTGGATCTGTACAGACATCTTTGTGAGTTACTGCAATATCGGTCAAAATTGTACACAGCCGGTCCAGATCGGTACCGTAGGCAACCCCAACGGCGACACGCACACGCATCTTCAGGTGGGGTCCACCGCTCTCGTTGACGATCTTCGCATTCGCAATGACGCCATTCGGGATGGTGATCTCAACATCAGCACGGGTTAGTAGGCGGGTACTGCGCAACCCGATCGCAGTGACTTTGCCACGCTCACCAGTGTCGAGATTAATATAGTCACCGAGCTTGTATGGCGAATCAGCAACGATGAAGAAGCCTGAGAACAAATTTGCCAGTGTGTCTTTGGCGGCAAATCCGACAGCGATACCAACAATACCGGCTGAAGCAAGCCAACCAACAGGATTGACCCCCCAGATGAGCAGGAGTATGTAGCTGCCGACAAGTATGGTGATTAGTTTCGCCGATAGATCAATCAACGGTACGGTACGCGGCTCAATCAAGTTGTATCTATTTCCCTGACTCAGAGAATCCAGTAACACCGTCGAAATCCGTAGTGCGGCCAGCATCCAGCTGACCACTATGAGAGAAAGCAGTAGCTTGACGATAAGCTGAGTACCAAACGGCAGCTGCGCCGTGGTAACGGCCAGTGATAGCCCAAAGTACATGACCGTTGTAAAAACCGGTTTTCGCAAGTCCTGCAGGATGTGATCGTCTACCAACGAAGAAGTCATTGCCGACAGACGATCAAGGGCGCGGAAAATGACAAAACGAACTACTAACGCGAACAGGTAAAAGACAGATGCCACGATCGCGGCTTGCAGGATAGGAACCTGCGCGATGATTTCCCATAGCGGGAGCAGGCTATCTGGCAACCAGTCAACCACTGTTGGCAATTTTTCGTCCAAGGGTTGAATCGGTGCTGTTTGAGTGTCTGCTTCTAATGAGGCTACTTGCATGATTCTGTAATATCGCAGTTGTTTTCAATCAAAGCAACGCAACCCGGAACTTTACCGTTTTTCGCCGATAGCAGCGTCGATGGCATACCTCTTATTGACCGCAAACGCAAAGCAGACCTATGAACTGCTGATAATTTGAACGGTCTCCAAATAGGATTAATTCATTCTATCCGTAGGAGATTATTGGCAAATGAAATTGCGTTCTGTCCTCGTTGTGCTTTTTGGTGCTGTTAAAGGCGCATTTTTCTATTTTGTTTATACGCCGACGCCGGAAAAACCAGCGTTATCCGGTGAATTGGAGGAAAAGACCATCGTCGTTGGGGAGCCGACGGCTGTGTTGAAATGCGCCTTTGACTGCTATCCTCAACTACAGAAGGTTCTGGCTCGCACTGACGCTAAAAATACCGCGTCGATCCGGGTTCTCGACAAGCTCGGTTTTTCACGAGAACTCATTCACGCGAAGGACGAGCCCGTCGCCGAGACAATTTACGGCATAATGCGAGATGAGTGGCTGTACTCTCCAGGCAACAACAACAGTTATGCGCACAGGTGATAAACAATTCTTTTTTTCAGCGAAATATTTATCGAAAAGGTGTGAGAAATGGGTTACCAGATCATTCCATCCTTGGTCAACGTTTCGCAAGAAAAATGCTGCTTTAAGATTCTCCCTTACCTCGATCCAACAATGCTTTTGAAACGGAGCACTTTGATTCACGGGGATTAGCACTGAGAAAAATCGGTAAGGTTGAAAGGATTACTGTCTGAATTCATTGGGCAAGGGTGCATTCGCATGGCTTGAGAGATGTGCGAGATGAGGATAGTGTGTATTTTCATTCGAAACTAATTTGAAGCCGATGTTCGACTATCGAAATGCTACACAGGAGCGCGCGAGGGAATTCGCGTTCTCCGCTGACCTTGACCAACTCGATGTTTCCAATCACTTTCTGTTCCAGCACGATGCCCACTGGCCGTTGTTTGAGCGCCTAAGGCGGGATGATCCGGTGCACTATCATGCGGAAAGTCGTTACGGGCCGTTCTGGTCAATCACGAGCCACGATGCCATTAAGGCTATCGAGGCCGATCATCATCGATTTTCCAGTGCAAAAGGCATTGGCATTGTCGACAGCCCAGGGGCGGAGTCCTCATCCTTCATCGCCATGGACCCGCCGAAACACGATACGCAGCGGGCCACTGTGTCGCCGGTAGTGGCACCACCCAATCTTGCCAAGATGGAAGATCTGATCCGCTCGCGCGTGGTGGAGATTCTCGACAGTCTGCCGGTAGGCGAAGAATTCAACTGGGTTAAGCACGTTTCAATTGAACTGACCACCCGAATGCTGGCTACCTTGTTCGATTTCCCGTTTGAAGATCGCAGTAAACTGACCTACTGGTCCGACGTTGGCATCATGGGGCCAAGGTCAGGCCATGTTTCAAGCTGGGAAGAAGCGGCGGCGGAGCTGCAGAAGTGCCTTGAGTATTTTCAGGGGTTGTTTCAGCAAAGGCTTGACCCGAATCACAAGGGTTTCGATCTGCTGACTTTGCTGGCACATAATCCCGAAACCCGTGATATGCCGCCGCAGGAATTTCTCGGCAACCTGATGCTGCTCATCGTCGGCGGCAACGACACGACCCGGAATTCCATTTCCGGCGGTGTGCTGGCGCTGAACCAGTTCCCGGATCAGTATGACAAGCTGCGTGAAAACCCCGACCTGATTCCCAACATGGTTGCAGAAATTATCCGCTGGCAAACTCCCCTTGCGCACATGCGCAGAACGGCACTCGAAGACGTGGAGTTTCATGGCAAGACCATAAGCAAAGGTGACAAGGTGGTGATGTGGTACGTCTCAGGCAATCGGGATGCGAGTGTTTTTGACAACCCCGATAAACTCATTATTGACCGGAAAAATGCCCGCCAGCATGTGTCGTTTGGTTTCGGCATCCATCGCTGCATGGGTAACCGCCTGGCAGAGATGCAATTACGGGTGCTGTGGGAAGAGATCAGCAAGCGCTTTTACAAGGTAGAGGTAGTTGGTGAGCCAGTGAGGGTCGTGTCTAATTTTGTCAAGGGATACTCAGAGCTGCCAGTTGTGCTGCATCCTTTGACGTGAACCATGGTGGCCAGAAGTGCGTGCAGCAAGGCAATTATTCTGGTAGCTCCAGACTCGCATTATTTTTCAAAGGAAGCGTAAGCAGGTATCCAGCCACGACGATGTCAACGAGTGCGCAGAAAGCAGGGTACCAACTGAAAACTCCAGGGTTCACAAAGAGTAGCTCGTGGTAGTAGTCATAGAATCCGTGGCTCAGCCAGGCGATGGCGAGCACATAATGGGTCAGCGGAAACTTGACTCGCCAAACCACCAGCCCGGTAACGATATAGGGAAGGCCAAACAGAAACTCCTTTAATATCGCTGTGCCATCCATGGCCAGCAAACCGAATAGCATGTAGTAAACGGGTAAGGTCGCAAGAAAAATCGGCCAGGCCCAAGAGTCAAATTCCTTTGTTCGGATAACGTAAATTGCGGGCACAATAAAACCCACGCCGACAACGACACCTGCCAATTCAGGCCACACGCTTTAACACCTCGCGCTTCAAACCAATCCCCAGTAAATGCTCGATACCGGCCTTGATTCGGAACATGCTACTCATGAGTTTATGTTTACCCATGACGCCTTCCTGAAATGATCGTCTCGCCGATACTCGCTTAAACCAGGCTGAATAAGTGGGGAAACACTGGTCAAACGGATAATCACACTCGATCAAACGCAGTGTCTTCATCGCCCAAATAATATCTGCCATCGTCAGATCATCGCCCGTCAGGAACTTTCTGCCGTCCTGCAACCTTTCTTCATGACTACGAAACGCGTCATTGAGCTTAACCAGGTGTTCCACGTACACGGCATCTGGTATCAATCTGGAGTCGTATGCTTCATAGAAACTAACTAGCCGCTCACCATCGTCACCATTTTTCAGCAATTCCCGGAGCTGCTGCTCTTCCTTAGTGGACAACCGGGCTAAACCGCGCAAACCCCAGCGGAAAGTCACAAACCTGATAGATCGATGCAGTTTTTTTCCCAGATCGGTCAGGGCCAGTGCGTCAGCCAGCAATTCAGGATCATGCTTTGGTACCAGTGGTGTGCCACCGAAAGCTTCATCAAGGTATTCCACGATATCCATCGATTCAATGTACAGCTCGCCCAACGTGATGGTGAGTTGTCAAAGGAGGCACAACCAAAACTGGTGGCGAAGTTATTACAGGCCACCCTACAAACACTAGCCCTGCGCGCCAGAAGCGGGGAGTCCAAGGCCAGTCTTCGTAAACTTGCCCGATACGCCGTTGATGCACTTGTCAGATAGCCCCACTTTCTAAACAAACAGAAACACATGCCAAAGTATACGGGACCGTCCAGGGCAAGATCAGATCGTGTCAGACTTCGCTTTTACGAACGTACAAATTCGAACAAAGGGGCGTAATCAACGGATTGCCGCCAACGGAACTCGCAGAAATGGTTTTTGAAGGTATCCGCGCTAATAGGCTCTATACAGTTACTTCGGATGAAGCCAACGAGCAGATCGTGGAAAGATCTAAGTTCATTACCGCTGGTGAGAATCCACCCGCTCTATTCTGAACAGCTTTCGATGAATCGACAAGGTTCATTCGCGAAGCGGACCAAAATAGGCTCAGTTTTTGGACCAACTAGTTTGCCTCTGTTCCATACCGCGATATAGTCTTGGGACACCTGAATCAGAGGAAGGTGACATGACCTCCAACCCCCCCGATAACATGCCCAGGGTGACGCCCTATCTATTGTACGAGGATCTGTCCGGCACCATCGACTGGCTGATCAACGCCTTTGGACTTACAGAGCGAATGCGGGTCTCTGCGCCCGATGGGACAGCCAATCATGCCGAGATGGTTTATGCCGATGGCGTCATCATGATGGGGCAGCCGGGGGATGACTATCAGAATCCGACCCGTAGTGGGCATGTATCTAATCAAGTTTACATCTACGTTGATGATGCGGATGCTCACCACGCTCAGGCGAAGGCCGCAGGGGCGACGATTCTCGAGGAGCCAAACGATACCTTCTACGGTGATCGACGTTACGGTGCTGAGGATTGCGAGGGTCACCACTGGTATTTCGCGACACATGTTCGTGACGTTGCAGAAGAGGACATGCACCCATAGCAAGTGCGCAAACCGAGTGTACTACCTGGCAAAAGTCAGGCGTAACTAGCACCCGGGCTCGGTTCTTCACAGCTCTTTATACGCAAATAAAATAGCGCCAGCAGGATGAGATTGACCACGCCGGCGGCGCTCGCGAAACCAAATGACCAGATGTAGTCACCGGTCAAATCAAAGTAATAACCACCCAGGAAACCACCTATACCCATACCGCCCCAGCCAAAAAAGGAAGTTATAGACATGGCTCGACCAGCGAATCTCGCACTGACCATCATTCGCGTACAAATCAGGATACTCGACATCACACCTGAGTAAGTGAATCCAAAAAAGACCGCAAGTAAATAGAGGGCGGTCGTACCCTCAACATGGGGGAACCAGAATACCGAGATCGTCTGTCCAAATGACATTAACATGTAAGTTGGCAGGGCACCGAGAGTGTCTGCCAGCTTGCCACCCAAGATCCGACCCAATGTCCCGGCCAACATCAAAATCATCAGCACCCTTGCACCATACTCAAGTGTGTTGCCCTGATCAGTGAGCATCGGAACCAGGTGCACAATCGGTACTGCCATGCAGTTACAGCAGAAGATTACGGCGAGGCTAATCCAGACAATCACCTCAACTTCAGATAGTGGAAACTCGCGAACCTCCATGTCTGTTTCGAGTCGTGCTCGCTCGCGCCACGGCGACTCTCGAATTAGAAAACCAATCGGAAGAGCGATGATCAAATACGTAACTGCGAGGTATTGATAAGTCTCCCGCCAGCCGAAGGTAGTGATGCCCAATCCGGACAGATAGGGAACGAGTGCCTGGCCGACAGCACCACCAGCCGCGGCAATGCCTAATGCGAGTCCAGGGTTGGAACGAAACCAGAAACCGACGTTGGCGTACAGGGGTGTCGTTGCCATCGCGGTGCCGAATGCGCCGAACAGAAAGTGGTAGGCATAGAATTCAAGAATCGAACTTTGTTTGCTCAGCATGAAAAGGCTAAATGACATGACGATGGCGGCAATCACACCGAACCAGCGCGTACCGTATCGATCGGCGACATAACCCCAGAGAATGCCAAAGATGGCCGAAGAGAATGAAATTGTTGTGTATCCGAGAGACGTTTGACCACGTCCCCAGCCAAATTCTGCGGCGAGCGGTTTCATAAACACGGAGATTGAGCCCAGTGCACCGAAGGCCAATGCGCTGATAGTGAACACAACCGCGACCATCAGCCAGGCGTAGGTTGGGTTAGCATTTTCGACCCTAGCGGTCACTTTACTCCCAGGTCCGGATAGCTAACTTCCCAATTCTGAAGAAACCACGGTTCAGCCAGTAGATTGATCTCGTCACTGACCTGATATGTCACAGGATAGAAACCTTCAGATTTGAGTGATCCATTTTGGATGTTATCAAGGGCTTGCTTGAGGTCTTTGACATTCGTGATATTCACAACAGGAGTTCCTGGCGGTTTTACCCGGTGCGCCCCATATATCGACGTTTCTCTCGTAATCGCGGATAACACAGTTTTTGCGCCCTGATCGTAATCCCCAAGCGAGCTGTTCGGCAGGAACGCAAAAATGTCACCCTGGTAAATGAAGTCGCCACTAAAGAGAATATCCGCGCTCGGATCGTAAAGCGAAATCGAATCATTGGTGTGACCCGGGGTGTATAACACTATCAACTTGCGATCACCAAGGTCCATCTCCTGGCCTGGTTGCAACCATTCACTCACCTCGAAAGACGGAGTTGTATAGCCTTCGACAGATCCAAGGTGTTCATGCCATTGGAGAGTTAACTGGTTGTTTGTAACACGACTCGAAATGTGAGGAAGGTCCACTACCGCAATGTTATCGAATGGCAGCCCATCACCAAGGTGATCATAATGAAAGTGTGACGGAACAAAGGTAATGGGCTTATCAGTTAGTTGTTCAACGACTGGTTGGATTTTTCGGAGACCCGACCCTGCATCGAACAATACCGCTCGCTCTTCTCCGATGATGAGATAGTTGATGTTCTGCTGATAATACAAGGGTTCGCCGATGGCAACGGTATGCGGATCAAGCCATTCCAGGGTGTAGTAGTTATCATGCCATCTAACACTAGGTCCCTCGTCTTGTTTTGCTATGAGCAGGGGGATGTCAACGAACGACAGCAATTCGAGGAGTATCAAGTGTCTGTTCGACACAAGCAACGCAAATGTTATCAGTAGGATGGTGAGAATGATGGTGAATATTTTCATGGACGATTTTCCAGGAGCACCCAAGTCACATCCCTATTTTCAAATAATCATTCGCAATTAGAGGATGATACTAAAGCATGTAGGTAACGTCCGCTATTGGCGGCGGTCTCAGCCAAATCTATCAGATTCAAGTGGTAGACAAATAGTTCGCTAACCGCTCCAAAGCAGCGCTATTGCGGAATTGTTGGAAAAACGCCACCTAAAGACGACATGGTTTTGGGAGATGTTACAATAAAAAATGATCGAAGTTGACCGGCGCTGATCGTGTTAATGTCACCTGATCTAATTGTTCATAAAGTACATGCAATCAACAACAGAAGTGAAATTTGGACGCGTCCTGATACGAGTTAACTGGTTCGTCGTCGCCAGTATCGTACTGATTGCTGCGGGTTTCATCCGACTTGGCATCTGGCAACTCGACCGGGCTTCTGAAAAGATGGCGCTTCAGACAGCAATGCAACAAGAACTACAAAAAGAAGCCATCAATATAGAAGATATTGTCCTCACCGGGGACGGAGCCATCCCTAATCTGCACGTCTCACTAGCGGGAGAATACATCAACGAAAAGAGTTTTCTTTTGGTGCCGCAATCTTATAGCGGGCAGTTAGGATTTGGCGTCATCACCCCATTCCGGTTGCAAAACAGCAATCGAATCGTCCTAGTAGACCGTGGCTGGATAACGGTTGCTTCAGGCTCACAACTAAATTTTGGACCAGTTGTTGGAGCTCGCCAACTCACGGCCCAAATTCATCTACGATCCAGCTCACCCGGATCAGATGAACGACCCGATGCCAGCTCCTGGCCAGTGCAGATCCGTCGCCTGGATGTGGATGTCATATCCGAAATTCTCGGCGAAGATCTATTCCCCTACCCTGTGCGCTTGAACGAGGATCAGCCTGGCGTCTTGATTAGACACTGGACAGCTGTCACCGCAAACAGCAACGCCAATATCTCCTATGCGATTCAATGGTTCGTCTTCGCAGCCGCTATTATCATCGTGAGCCTGCTCGCAAGTTCGAACATCGTATCCGTTCTTCGCGAAAAAGAAGATCCATGGATTGGTTCCTAGCGGAAAACAAGGATTCCTCCAGTTTATCTAGCCATCAAACTTCACGCTGAGGTAAACCGAACATTTTGCTTTCAGTTCTCAACTAGCAGTAAATGTTTGTTCGCTTTCTCGCAGACGAAATTAAATCCACGAAGAACTCAGAGAGACGCCGCTTTTGCATTTTGACTTACACGTTTGCAGCTGTACACCGATGATCTTCTTCACATCGTAGGGGTGCTTTCTCACATCAATGCCGTCGATGTAGGCTTCTCCGTCATCAATGTCAGTCAATCCCTCAAGCATTTCTAATGTTGTGGTCTTCCGGCACCGTTCGGCCCGAGGATGCCGAAGATCTCGCCTGCTTCAATCGAAAGGGAAATGCCGTCCACAGCCGAAAAAATTCAGAGCTATTGTCCAGTTTGGGGTATTTCTTGACCAGGTTGTTGGCTTCGATGATCGGCATTTGATTGACTGAACGGTTGCCGTACCATCATATCAGCTTGTCCTCATGGGAGACTCACGCTATCGACATGATACGGTAGGGCTAAGGGCATCTGCTAAATGGGCTGCCGGTCTATCTAGTCTATCCAATATCTTCCGTCGGAAATTCGACTTCTGGCAGATCGGCTTTCTCAATTGTTCTCGTGAGCATCATTCATTCATCAATTTTGCAGTAGGATTAACTATGGCCAGTTACCACTACCACGAGTATCACGCATGAACCGCCTGGTGCTCACTATCACAACGATCCTTATTGCGAATTTTATCGTGGTAGAGCCTTCAGCGAGTGAAGAGTCTTCAGCGGGTAAAGAGCCTTCAGCGGGTAAAGAGCCCTCAGCGAGTAAAGAACCTGCCTATCACATCTCAACCATCCCAACAGGTAATATCAGGAGCCAGACAGTTTTAACCGGGTTTCTTGACGACCCGGTCAACGCAAATCTAATTGTCGTCACGGTCAGTGACACTAATCAACGTCGTGTTGGTTTATACCGGATGATAGATGGAAAGTATCCATCTCAACCAGTTGTTGAACACGCCCTTGCCAGCGACGTCATCTTAATGGACGTAGGGCGTATTGGTGAGCATGATATCCTGGTGCTGTTCGGCAGGAACAAGGTGTGGCAATTCGATCCTGTTACATCAAGGCGTAAAGAACTGATTAGTATTTCATCAATCTATGGGGCAACGATATCAGGCTCAATTCCGAAAATAGACTTCCTCAGAGACCTTAACGGCGATGGGCTGGATGACTTTATTATTCCCGGGTTCGATGGGTTCCAGGTGTTCGTTCAAAATAAACAGGGCGGCTTTGATGGGCCAGTTAACGTCTATGCTCCGCCCGTGGTAGAAATGTCCTATAACAACCTGCCCTGGTATCAACCGAGGCAGAGTTTTTTATCTGATCTCACACTTGATAACAGACAGGATCTAACCTTCTGGGTGGATGACATGTTTTCTATTTATAGCCAGACCGAAGACGGCCACTTTAACGTTGAACCCATCAGAATAAAGCCAGCAGTTCAATTCGACTACGATGGACTTGAGCGGATGAGCATTGCCATGCAGGATGAGGACCAGTCCGACAGTAGTGCCAGGGCTCTCCTTACGATTTCTGATCTCGATGGCGATAATCTCTCGGATCTGGTGACCGTCTCCATCAGTAGCAAAGGGGTCTTTAAAAAGAAGACAACGTACGAGATCCATAAAGGTTTACCAGGCGGTGATGTCGTCCAATTTTCCAAAGTTCCGGATTCTGTCATTGAAAGCAAAGGAATCCAGTTTGAAATGGAAGAGCAAGATTTCAATGGTGATGGTCAAACTGACATGGTGATATCAACGGTGGAACTTGGTATCGGAAAAATTCTGGCAGCGTTGATTACCGGATCTATCGATATCGACCTGAACTTCTACCAGATGAAAGATGGAACCTATCCTGAAAAGCCAGACCTGCAAAGAGAGATTACCGCGACTTTCAGCTTATCCTCAGGAGATTTCTTCTTTCCCTCGGTGTTAATCGCCGACGTTAATAACGATGGCGTTTCAGATTTGTTGATTCAAGATGGGGCCGACAAGCTGAAGATCTACCTGGGCGGTAAGGATGGCCAGCTATTCGCGAAACGTTCGGTGGATATTGATGTATCGATGCCGAATGAACCAGATTTGATTGAGCTGGCCGACTTGAACTCTGATGGCAGGATGGATCTCGTCATGAGGCATCAAGCCGTGGGTGAACCTCGCAAGGTCGTCGTGATGGTCTCTAAATAGGGAGAGTTGGCGTAAGTTTCCCCACCGCAGTAAACGCCTTCCTGCCTTTCTTTATCCACGCAGCCGCATCAGGCGATAACATCTCGTTTAATTGGTCTTCGTAGGTCGCCAGTTCCGCTGCCGTTAGTACATCTTTCCAGCGATCGTTTTGGCCCTTGAAGAGAAATCCTTTGATGCCCCCTTCAAATCCCTCGAACTCACCGACCATTTCCGGGTGCTCACGCATATACTCGAATGTGCATCGGCTGGTCACCTCGGCAAACTGCTCATCGGTTAGACCAATATCCAGGTAATCTGCAATCCGACGTATCTCTCCTTCAAGGTCGCTCTTCAGGTCTGCATAGTGAACCAGTAGCAGGTTGTTCTGATGGCGTCGCTGCCAGTAGCTGGCAACCATGTCAAAGTAGCCGTGGTCGCGCGTTACCCATGTCTTGAAAAATTCGTGCGCATCACCGTTGTACTTTGGCATCTCTGGCACGCCACGTTCCTGCGCCGCTCTATTCACCTCATCAAGAAATTTCATGCGTCGCTGAGATTGACCATCGACATGAACACATCCCGGCCATCACGTACCACGAAGATGTATTTGGCGCTCTCATACCAGGGAATGCTCTCGGCCTGTGAATGTGACTTGAGTACTCGCCGCGTCGTCTGTTTACGGAGGGCCTCGTGCATCTCTTCCTCCGGTGTGAACACAGCTTCTATCCATGGGGAGAGTTCCGAAACTGGCGCTGGCAGGTCACCATCCGGTCGAATCAAGTTACAGCAGATGGTTTGTGTCCAGGTGGTTCCACACTTTGCTGGCGTACAAACAAAGATATCATCGTCGTGGGGGGGTAAAGGCCTTCCATCGGCTGTAATCGGCCACCGCATGAGTAAACGGGACAAGTGAATCGAACAGCTCTTGATCCATGATATCAACCTGCAAATTAAATACATCTTCAACAACACGCTCATAGCGTTCGGCCCAAAGTGTGTGGTTGGTTTTTACTTCGGTGAGTTGGATGGTAGCCCTGAGATTCTTGCCAGATTGTTGCACGGCACCCTCTAGCACGTACTGAACCCCCAGGTCTGTTCCAACTGAGACGGCTGACACCTCCGTTTCGCGGTATGCATTGAGGGTCGTCGCGTGCACAAGGAACAGACCCGATAGCTGCACCAACGTTGCACTGATACCAAACCTGATGCCATCAGCCAGAAACTCCTGATCTGGATCAGCCCCCAGGCTTTTGAACGGCAGGATGGCAATTGACGGTCGTTCTGGCGCAACGGTCCCTATGTCTAGTGGGTCCTCAGGTTGCACTTTTGGTGGCGAACTCGTGGAAGGCGCCTGGCCGCCTTGACGCTCGGTTACGGCTCTGATCAAGGACTGCATCGCCGTGTGATCGGCCCGACCGTTCCATCCGACGAAATCGATAGTCTGGATCTGGCGGAAGCCTATCGGCGATTCGATATCATCAAAGCGGATGGGCACCAGCTTTTCACTTCTGAGCGCAAGCTCCGCTTCATCTGCTACCCATCGTGACATGAGCGAGGAGGAGGTTCACACGGCGACGACAACACCCGCTTTCTCAATCTCAGCTTCTATTTCTTTTGAAAACAGAGTGCCTCCCCGCAACTCGGGGTCCGCCCACCAGGTGGAGAAACCCGCCGTTTGCAGTTGCTCAATCAAGACCTGGACCCGCTCACGGTCATCGCTTGAATAGCTTACAAAGATGTCTGCCAAGAAACCTCCAATACCTAATTTCAATTTATATGGATTAGAGAGATTATTGAAGTATAGGCCAATGAAAATCAATTTTTGGCCGAAAAGAGCACTGATCTAGCCAAGCGTATAGCACTGCCGCCTGGCAATATCTGCTGTAACACTACGGTTGATTGATTGGTTTGAGTTTGAACCGGCGATCGAACCCATCATGCAGTTGCGAGAGCTGGCAAAGGCCGGTGAAATCGACGCTCAAGTTGCCCTGGGTTCAGTGGGCTGTTTGCGCAAATCGTTAGGGTCATTTTTCACGGAAGAAATAGATAAACTGATTAGCCAGTCACATTGACAAGCACTTCTTAACCAAAACTTTTAGCCCAATTTCACCTAACTACCTGGCGCGCTGAGCAGTGCGAAGTTTAGCGAATTGTTGGGCCGCCATGTTCTGGTATGATTCCGAGAAATGACCCGGTCGTCCCCTGAACCGGTAAAAACTGAAAACCTGATTCCAGGGATGGGAATTGAGTTGATAACAACAACTAAAGACGACCTGATAACCAACGTCGTTGATGTAACGACAACAATAGAAGACATAGAGACCCACGCCAGGGAAAATACAGCGTGGCTAACCCACAATGTGTTGTGGGATTTGCGAGAAATGAACTTCAAGAAGATTGATTCAACTGCAGCGAAGTCTTTGATTGAGCGTTCTGAATAAGTAGGCAAGCTACGCCAAAAATCCCTGAGGACTGCTTTTCTGGTAGGTGATGATCATGCATTTGCACTATCACGAATGTTTGGTTCGCTGATAGATGACACGGGCTTTCGAACCAGGGTATTTCGGTCTAAAGAGGACGCGCTTGAATGGCTACGAGAAAAGCGCTCCGGTTAGCCAGCATTCCGCACTTCTTTGGCTTCCTGAACCACGGGTCGCAATGCATCTGCTCGAGCCAGGGCGGGTTGCGCCAGCATCACGCCGACGGCGACAAAACAGGCCAGGGCCACGCCGTTTGCTGAATAACCGGCAAAGTCGCTTAACGCGCCGCCGATAAAGGGGGCAATCGCGGCGCCCACCATCAGGAATGCCTGATTGGCGCCAACCAGTCTGCCCGTCGGGTCAATCCGGGACAGCGCGCCCAGGAAAATGGGAAAGATGCCAGAGGGCAGTACGGCAAATATTGGCGCAATCAAAAAATAAACCGTTGGCAGCTGCGTGTTGGCAACTATCAATCCTGTAGTAATAAGTACCGCGCCCCCGATTGCAATCGAAATGCGTGAGGCCACCCGCGTTCCCACATAGCCAACCGTCACCGGCAGTGCGATACCCAACAGGCTGGCTGCCATGAACACATAGCCGATGACTTCCGGTGCCAGATTGAGATCACGCCCAAGCCTAACCAAAAATACACCGAGCAAGCCGTGGCCACAGAAAAGCAACGCCAGACCCACCAATGCAAACCATCCAGATCGATGCAGCGGCGCATGATCACTGGCTGATTGCGCGCCCCCCGACCCCCCCGGAGTCCAGTGAATAAAAAGCAACGCGCACAGTGAACACAACACATAAACAATGTACAAGCCGTCCAGCTGACTCCATTGATGCACGGCAGGCAGAATTTGATGCATGTTCAATGCCCGGGGTAACACAAAGGAGATAAACATGCCCATTACGCCTATGGAAGCGGTGATGAGACCGAAGGTCATTTCAGGCCGATGACTGCGCCCAGCAGTCTGCATGACGGTGGCAGAGACAGCGCCGAGGGCAAAACCCGCTGGCAACCTGGACAGGCCGAGCCACAGAACATCCGGCGCAATAACGGACACAACATTGAAGGTCACAATGGTGGCAGCACCCACAAAAAACACTCGGTGCGGGTGGAACCTTCCGGACAGGCGAATAATGAGCAGCGTCCCAGCAGCGATCGAGCCCATCTCACCAGAGGCAACCAATCCTGCAACGGTATCGGTTGTATTAAATGACACGACGATCGCGTCGAGATTGAATGCCATGCCCAGGGACGCAGCAAAGGATAATAGTAGTACCAGGGAAAGTGACGCCACCTGCAGCGGAGTCAGTACCAGGCGTGCATCTGTTGATCCGATTTGTGAGTCAGACAGACTCCGTACTCCCTGCCTTCAGTGTGAACAGCGATACTAAAGCAATATATGGGGTCGGGGTAAAGGGCCGGAGTAAAACTAAAGCAATGCTAACTGGTAAGGACATTGAGTCGCCTTAACTATGGCGCCAGTTGTCTGAATCTGGTGACAAGCCGAGAATATCGCCAATGGTATTCACGCCCAAACCCAATACCGTTCTATTCGCGTAATTAAAATAGGAGACAATCTGATTGATCTCTAGAATCTCACCGTCGCCCCAGCCAACGTCCCTCAGGTTTTTAACATCATCAGCAACCATCTCACCCGGCGTCAGTGTCATTTTTCTCGCATAGAGCATGGCGGCTGCCTGTTGTTGATCAAAAGTATCAGTGAATGATTCTGTTTCGAGCGCGTGACGAATTGCACTGGATCGAACCTGATCATTTAAAAGACGTGCCATCCCGGAAAGATGATGTTCGACACAATAACTGCAACCGTTCTGCATGCTGGTATAGACACCCAGTGCTTCCAGAAACCATTTGGCGATTTCATTACTTGTATGGTGCAGCACATTTTTGTACAACACCATGTGACCCTCCATCGTATGCGGGCGCAAGCTATGGGCCTGCATGATGTTATCAACATTGTCATCGGGTCCCTTTACCCGGTTATACAACCTGAGCAATTTGCCTTCGGCCTCTTGATAGGGGATGTGTTTAATCCAGCTCACTTCAATCTCCCAGGATTGGCCGCCCCGGAAATTGGCATCGCCATCTGCGGCTGCAACCAGAAATCCGACCATGACGAGCAAACCAGCAATAACCCAAACTTTGGGTATATTCCTGGTGAACAAGGTTAGGTGTAAGAGTATTTGGGTTCCCAGCCATTTGCACCTTCAGGTAGCATGGCGAAAAAATTCCAGATGCAGTTGAAATCATCACCAGGCCCAAATGATGTGTCAGAAACGCGCATGATCCTGTCGCCATCTTTTCTATAGACTGACACACCAGGCCAAAAGCTTGGTTTACCTTCATATTCACCGATGTATCCCATGTTTTCTGCAAAGCTGGTTCCTTCATGAGACACCATTGTGAATTTCCAGCCACGGCCTTCTGCAAACTCTCTCTGCACCTGGGGTGTATCAGGTGAGGAGACCGCGAAAGCTGCGCGATCTATTAGATGATCCAGCACACCATTAAATCCATCAGCCCATTGCGTACAGTTC
>Ga0066376_10002078_pt1 | contig 18906 bp, 15 predicted proteins | sample Knorr_S15_td_Bot_FD_77009 | JGI IMG/M metagenome (GOLD analysis project Ga0066376, IMG submission 77009) | Marine microbial communities from Southern Atlantic Ocean transect - Knorr_S15_td_Bottom_ad_5009_LV_A | ecosystem: Environmental > Aquatic > Marine > Oceanic | place: Southern Atlantic... | reverse complement strand
CGCAAAGCGCGCCTTGCCTTCGGGCAAAATAATCCCGGTGAAATGGGTCCCTATCATCGCAAGGGGGTATTATGAGCCGCGACAACAGCGCTATCGACCCGGTTGAACTGGCGGCGGCGATGATCCGCTGCCCGAGCGTCACCCCCGCCGACGAGGGTGCGCTTGGGGTGCTTCAGGCGGCTCTGGAAGGACTCGGTTTCACCTGCCACCGGCTGCCGTTTTCAGAGGCCGGTACGGCCGATGTGGACAATCTCTATGCTCGCATCGGCGAGGGTTCACCCAACTTCTGCTTCGCCGGCCACACCGATGTGGTGCCGGTGGGCGATGCCGAAGCCTGGGCCGTCGGGCCGTTCGACGCCGCAATCAAGGACGACACTCTATACGGCCGCGGCGCCGCCGATATGAAGGGCGCTATCGCCTGTTTCGCAGCCGCGGCGGGGCGTCTGCTGAAGGCCCGCGGGGACGATTTCAGCGGCTCGATCAGCCTGCTGATCACCGGCGACGAGGAAGGCCCGGCAATCAACGGAACGGTCAAAATGCTCGATTGGCTGGTAGAGCGGGGCGAGATTCTGGATGCCTGCCTGGTGGGCGAGCCGACCAATCCCGAGCGCCTCGGCGAGATGGTCAAGATCGGCCGGCGGGGAACCATCACCGGGCAGCTCACCGTGCGGGGAACCCAGGGCCATATCGCCTACCCTCAGCGCGCCGACAATCCGATTCCCCGGCTGGTGCACACCCTGGCGGCGCTCAACGATGAGACGCTCGACGAGGGAACCGATCACTTCCAGCCATCCAATCTGGAAGTGACGACCATCGATGTGGGCAACCCGGCCCATAACGTGATCCCCTCCTCGGGGCGGGCGACCTTCAACATCCGTTTCAACGACCAGCACACGGGCGATAGCCTCGCGGCCTGGATGCGCGAGGTCTGCGCGCGCCACGCCGGCGACCACGAGCTTGATATCCGCATCGGCGGCGAAGCCTTTCTCACCCTGCCCGGCCCCTTGAGCGACGCCATCGCCGCCGCCATAGAGCAAGTTACCGGCGCGCGCCCCGAGTTGAGCACCACCGGCGGCACCTCGGACGCACGCTTCATCAAAGATCATTGCCCAGTCGTCGAATTCGGCCTGGCCGGCCAGACCATGCACCAGGTCGACGAGCGCGTGCCCGTCGCCGACCTCCATGCCCTGACCGACATCTACGCCGCCCTGCTCGACACATACTTCGAGATTTGATGCCCAGCCAACGCGAAATCATTGCCGCCCTTTTCGGTTCCTGGCGCCTCATGCGCTTCGACGCCGACGGCATGAACTGGTTCGATTTCTCGAGTGCCGGCTTCTGGCGATCCTTCTTCGCCGCCCTGCCGGCCGCTCCCTTCTTCGCCCTGCTGGTCTATCTTGATTTTCAAAAACACACCGTCCCGGTCGATGTGGGGTGGGAAATTTTCGTCACCATCCTGGTCTATGGGATCGGCTGGGCGATCGTTCCGCTGATCATGATCCCGGTTACCAAGCTGTTCGGCGCATCCCACAGCTTCATTCCCATGATCGTCGCCTACAACTGGACCACGGTGCCGCAGATCATCTTACAGGCGCTCGGCGCCCTGCTCGGCACACTCGGGCTGATTTCCGAAGGACTATCCGCGATTATCCTGTTTACGGTGGTGGTCTATGTCCTGGTTTTCGAATGGTTCGTCATCCGCACCGCCCTGCAGACCACCACGACGACCGCCATCGGCATCGTCATGCTGCTCGAGACCGTCGGCATCCTGATCAATATCATCGCCTACGGGTAATTTCCGCCGCCGCCGCATGGCCCGAATGGACGGCGCCTTCCAGGGTCGCCGGCAGGCCGGTGTCGGTCCAATCGCCGGCCAGGACCAGATTGGCGTATTGGGTTTTCGCCCCCGGCCTGCGAGCAACCTGGGCGGGGGTCTGAGCGAAGGTGGCGCGGCGCTCCTTCACGATGCGGTTGGGCGGCAGAGGCGTGTCGCCAAGATCGCAAGCCTTGGCCACATCGGCCCACAACAGCGCGGCAATATCATCGGCGGGCACGTCGAGCATAGCGTCAGCGGCGCTGACCGTTACCGAGGCCACGTCGCCGCGCAGGAATATCCACTGAGCCGCGCCGCCAATCACCCCTATCAAGGGCGAGCCGCCGGGCAGGGACAGCGGCGTATCGAGCCGGTAATGCGCATTGACGATGGCGCGGGTCTCCTCCGGTGCGACCAGACCGGGCAGCAGCTCGACAGCGCGCGCCGGGGGCACGGCGAGAACCAGGCAGTCATCGTCAGCGAGGGTGATTTTCTCAGACCCGAAATCCAACCCGGCCACGCGGTGGCCATCGAATTCCAGAGCCCGCAGCCTGGCCCCGAACCGAGTCTCGCAGCCGCGCCCGCCAAGCCATTCCACGGCCGGATCGACCAGGCTCGACGACAACCCATCGCGGGCGACGTAGGCGCGGCAGGCAGCAGCCCCACGGCCGAAAGTAAGGTCGATGACCGGCCACATGAGCCGCGCCGAGGCCGCCTCGACCTCGGTATTGAGCACAGCGACCATGAGCGGCCCCCAGAACCGCTTGAAGAAGGTCGACCCGGTATCGAAAACATCGGCGACGGTAGCGTCGGCGTCGGCCGACTTGAGCCGCCAGGCGGTTAAATAATCGGCCAGCCGACTATCGGGAACCCGGCGGCCGGGCGCCAGCAGCCACCAGGGCAGCGGCCCGGCGTTGGGCCTGAGCGTCCAGCGTTTGCCCGTGGGCAGTTCCACATAGGGATAGACGACCTCGGGCGCGCTGATCAGACGATCGCGCGCGCCAATCACCTCGAGATACTCCATCAGCGCATAGTTGGCGCCGAGAATCAGGTGATTGCCGTTGTCGATAAGACGGTCGAGGGCGGGTTCAAAATAGGAGCGGCAGCGGCCGCCGGCCTGGGGTGCTGATTCGTAGAGGGCAACCTGATGACCGTCCCGGGAAAGCCGCACTGCGCAAGACAGACCAGAAAGTCCGGCGCCGATAATATGGATCGTCGTCATGGCGGCAATGGTAGCCCCTGCTCCGGCGCATTGACAGAGCGCGGCATAAGCCATCACCATGGCCGGCGAAAATACAGATCAAGAATGACAACAGATCAAGGGACTCTCGAACGATGGATTATTACGGTATCCATGTCGCCTTAGCCACGCCGTTTAGCAGGTCCGGCGCGGCGGTTGATCATCGGCGGCTGAAGGCGCTGGTCAACGACCAAATAAAAAACGGTATCCACGGCCTGGTGACCTGCGGATCAACCGGCGAGTTCCCGGCCCTGACCAGTGAGGAGCGCCGGGCGGTGAGTGCGACCATCTGCAAGGCGGCGCGCGGCCGGGTGCCGGTCACCGTCGGCGTCGGCGCCATGAGCACGGCGGAAGCGGTCGACCTGGCCCGCCACGCCAAGAAGGTCGGCGCCGATGCGGTGATGCTGGTCGGGCCCTATTACGAGGAGCCCAACGAAGCGGAATTGCGTGATTATGTGGAGGCAGTCGTCGGCGACGGCGGCCTGCCGGTTCTGCTCTATAACAATCCGGCGGGCACGGGATACAGCCTTTCGACCGCGTTCATCGCATCGCTTGCGCGCATCCCCGGCATCGTCGCCATCAAGGACACCACCCATCAGGCCGCCCGCATCGAAGAGCTGCGCCATCTCTGCGGCAACCGGATCCAACTGTTAAGCGGCCAGGACACCTTGCAGTTTGTCGGTCTGGTGGCCGGTGCGCGGTCGGCCATCTGGGGGGCGCCCAACGCCGTGCCCCGCGCCTGCGCCGAGCTGTTCGAACGCATTGCCGTTCGCGGCGACGTGGAGGGTGGGCGCGCCCTGTGGGACCGGCTCTACCCGGTCAACCGCTTCCTCGAAGCCGAAGGCTATGTGGCCGCGGTCAAGGGGGGAGCGAACATACGCGGCCTCAAGCTCGGCGATCCCCGGCTGCCGATCAAACCGCTCACCGCCGCCGCCGAGGCCCGGCTCGCCAAGCTGATGGCCCGGCTCGATAAAGCCATGTGATCTTTAGTGATGATTTACTGGCTGGACAGGACCAGTCTCTTACCAGACAATCATTTCCAGTATGTGGCTGACAGGGGCCGACGTGGGGACGCCGGGATGTTCTGGGGCGAACATTTCCAACAGCATCCGCCCGTAGAGAACAAGGCCAGTCTGACGGCTTCAAACAGGGAGCGCGACGTATGACTGTCTTTATCGCCAACCGCTTGTTCCTGATGGTCGTAACCATGGTGGTTTCGTCGTTCCTGGTGTTCGGCGTGATGGAATTTTCGCCGGGCAACGTCGCCAGCAAGACCCTGGGGCCCTACGCCAGCGATGAATCCAAGAAAGTCCTGTTTGATAAGCTCGGACTCGGCGACCCGCTGCTGATGCGCTACGGGCGCTGGGCCGGGGTGCTGACCGGATTGATGGAAGACCCCCTGGCCGACCCCGAACTCGATCTCGGCTTCGACGATCCGCGCGGCCATAAATATTTCGGCAATTTCGGCTATTCGACCCTGTTCAAGGCGCCGGTCAATGACGTGCTGTGGGACCGGCTGGGCAACACTGTCGTGCTCGCCGGCATCGCCTTTGCCCTGATTATCCCGCTATCCCTGGTCTTCGGCGTGCTGTCGGGCATGGCCGAAGGCAGTCTGCTTGATAGGGGGCTTTCCCTGACCGGGATCATCCTTACCTCGATCCCCGAATTCGCATCGGCCGTGTTCCTGATGGCCATCTTCGTGGTGTGGCTCGGCCTATTGCCGGGAACCAGCACCCTGAACGTGACGCCGGAATGGCCGTTGGCGACCCATTACATACTGCCGGTCACGGTTCTGGTGCTCTACGATTTCGGCTATGTGGCGCGTATGGTGCGCGGCTCCATGGTCGAGGTCATGACCAAACATTACATCCGCACGGCGATCCTCAAGGGCCTGCCCTATCGCACGGTGATCCTGCGCCACGCCCTGCGCAACGCCATGATCGCCCCCTTCACGGTGATGCTGTTGCAGATCAACTTTCTGATCACCGGGGTTGTCGTCACCGAAGTCGTCTTCGCCTATCCCGGCTTCGGCCGCATGCTGCTTGAGGCGGCGTTGTTCGGCGATATCGCCCTGCTCGAAGCCGCGACCGTCGTCGCCCTGGTGATCGCCGTATCCACCCAGCTTATCGGCGATATCGGGTACATGTTTCTGAACCCGCGCATTCGATTCGTCTAGGAGGTTTGGCACATGACTGATCAAATCCCCACCGCCAAGCCTGTACCGGTCAAGCGTGACCCCAGCGTCGCCCCCGATGACATGCTCATGTGGATCCTCGGCCAGGCCTATGACACGGTCAACCGGACCCTTGAGATGCTCTATTATTTGATCCGCGGCACGCTGCACTGGTTCTTCCTGCTGCGCGAATCGCCGGCCGCCATGCTGGGTCTCGCGCTCATCGGATTCTGGGTGTTCGTCGCCATCTTCGCGCCCTATCTGACCTCCTACGATCCCAACGCCCTCGATTACGCCATGCTCGCCGATCCGACGCCGAAGTGGATGCCCTGGGAAGAGCATTGGCTGGGCACGGATGAGCTGGGGCGCGATGTCTGGTCGCGGCTGATCTGGGGATCGCGAACCGTTTTTATCGTCGCCCCCATCGCGGTGGCCGGCGCCTATCTGGTCGGCTGCACCATGGGTATGCTCGCCGGTTACCTCGGCGGCTGGGTCGATATGCTGATCAGCCGCATTTCCGACATCATCCTGTCGTTTCCCGTGCTTATCCTGTTCATCATCCTGATCTCCGCGTTCGGTCCGTCGGCGTTCAACATCATTGTCGCCGTCACCCTGGCGTCGTCGCCGGGCATCGGGCGTATCGTTCGCGGCTTGATTCTAGATCTGCGCAATCATGAATATGTTGATGCCGCCAAGATTCGAGGCGAGACCCCGCTCTACATCATGGTCGTCGAGCTGCTGCCCAACGCGCGCGGGCCGCTCATCGTCGATGCCTGCGTCCGCATGGGCTACACCATCATCACCATCGGCGTGCTCGGTTTTCTCGGCCTCGGCCTGCCGCCGCCCGATCCCGATTGGGGCGGCATGGTGGTCAAGGCTAAAGCGGTGATCAGCATATGGCCGCATATGGCCATCCTGCCCAGCATCGCCATATCCAGTCTTGTTGTCGGCTTCAATTTGCTGGCCGACGGTCTGCGCGAAATTTCAATGCGCGATTGAGCCCGGGAGTAACTCTATGAATGACGATACCCCGGTCCTGCAAATCAACAACCTGGGGATTTCCTATTTCGTCCGCGCCGGCGAAATTCCCGCCGTGCCGAATTTCTCCCTGACCCTGAAGCGCGGTGAAAGTTTCGGGCTGGTTGGCGAATCGGGTTGCGGCAAATCAACCGTCGCCATGGCGATCATGAGTTATCTCGGCAACAACGGCGCTATCGTTCGCGGCAATATCATCTTCGAAGGCCGCGACATGGCGGACCTGTCGAAAGAGGAACTGCGCCAAATGCGTGGGTCCAAGATTGCCATGGTCTATCAGGAGCCCATGAGCGCGCTGAATCCCAGCCTGACCCTGGGCACCCAGCTCATGGAAGTGCCAATCTTCCACGAAGGCGCCAGTAAGCGGGAAGCCTACGACAAGGCGCTTGCAATCCTCGCCGACGTCAATATGCCCGACCCGGAGTCCTTGATGAAGCGCTACCCGCACCAGATTTCGGGTGGTCAACAGCAGCGCGTGGTCATCGCCATGGCGTTTCTCGCCAATCCGTCCCTGTTGCTGCTCGACGAGCCGACCACTGCGCTCGACGTCACCGTCGAGGCGACGGTCATCGATCTGATTGCCAATCTGCGCCAGAAATACAACACCACCCTGATCTACATCAGCCACAATCTCGGCCTGATCGTGAAGGTCTGCGACCGCCTCGGGGTGATGTATTCGGGCGAGATGATTGAGGAAGGCACTATTCGCGAGGTCTTCAAAAACACCAAACATCCCTATACCTACGGTCTGTTCGATTGCATCCCCTCGCTCAGCGCCGACAAGCATTCACGCGCCCTGGCGCCGATTCCCGGCCAGGTCTCCCTGCCCCACGAGCGCCCACCGGGCTGCGCCTTCGGGCCGCGTTGCCGCTATTTCGAGGCCGGCACTTGCGATGCCGAGATCATCGACATCGAGATGGTTGACGACAACGCGAGCCACCGGGTGCGCTGTGTACGCTGGGATGAAATCGACCATCAACCGCCGGTTCCCGAGGTCGAACTGGTCGCCGCTGGCAAACGCGTTCCCGCCGAGGTTCTCCATGTCGAAAACATGGACAAATTCTACGAGCAGCGGGACATGTCCATCAGCGCTTTCTTATCGGGTGATTCAATCCGCTATATCAAGGCCAACGAGGGTCTCAACTTCAACGCCCGGCGCGGCCAAACAGTCGCCATCGTCGGCGAATCCGGTTGCGGAAAATCGACCTTCGCCAAGGTTCTCACCGGGCTTGAAACCGCTACCAAGGGCTCGATCCGCTTCAACAACGAGAACATCGCGAAGATCGCCACCGAAGATCGCGACGCGGAACTCATCCTCGCCATGCAAATGGTGTTTCAGAACCCGGACGGCACCCTCAACCCAAGCCATACGGTAGGCGGCGCCATCGGTCGGGTGATCAAGAAATTCGGCCTGGCCAGCCGCCGCGAGGACGTCAACAAGATGGTCGAAGATCTGCTTGAGATCGTACGCCTGCCGGCCAGCTTCGCACGCCGCAGGCCGCGCCAGCTTTCCGGCGGCCAGAAACAGCGTATCGCCGTGGCCCGGGCGTTTGCCGGCAATCCCTCCATGGTGATCGCCGACGAGCCGGTCTCCGCTCTCGACGTCTCCGTTCAGGCCGCCGTAATCAACCTGTTGATGGAAGTGCAGAAGAAATACAACACCACGCTTCTGTTCATCAGCCATGATTTGAGCGTGGTGCGCTATCTCGCCGACACCGTGGTCGTCATGTATCTCGGCCAGATCATGGAGGCCGGCACCGCCGAGGAGATCTTCAGCCCGCCCTATCATCCCTATACCGAGGCGCTGCTGTCGGCAATTCCCATCCCGGACCCGGACATTAAACAAAAGCGCGTGCGCCTTGAAGGCGAGATACCCAGCGCCATCAACCCACCCAAGGGCTGCCGCTTTTCGACCCGCTGTCCGCGCCATATAGGCGATATCTGCGATAATGTTCCGCCGCCGGAAGTCGAATCCTCGCCCGGGCACCGTATCCGCTGCCATATTCCCATCGAAGAGCTGAAGAAGATCGAGGAAATCTTCCAGAGCACCGCCGCCGAATAAGGCTTGCTCTGAGTCCTGTAATCGGGCGACAACAGGGTTTCATGACCAGATACTCGATCTTCAGTCTGCTGCGTAACGCAGCCACTTATCATCAGGATTGGCAGCGCGTGTGGCGCGCGCCGGAGCCTCGTGACTCCTATGACGTGGTTATCATCGGCGGCGGCGGCCATGGCCTTGCGACCGCCTATTATCTCGCCAAAAACCACGGCATCACCAATGTGGCGGTGATCGAAAAAGGCTGGCTCGGCGGCGGCAATACAGGGCGCAACACCACTGTCGTGCGGTCAAACTATCTGTGGGACGAAAGTGCTGCGATCTACGAGAAATCCCTGAAATTATGGGAAGGCCTGTCCCAGGACATCAACTTCAATGTGATGTTCAGCCAGCGCGGCGTACTCAACCTCGCGCACAACCAGCACGATCTCCGCGAGCTGTCGCGCCGCACCAACGCAAACCGCCTGAACGGCATCGATTCCGAAACCCTGACCCCGGCGCAAATCAAAAGCTTTTGCCCGATCCTGAACACCGAGCCCAGCGCGCGCTACCCGATCCTCGGCGCCTCCCTGCAACGGCGCGGCGGCACCGCCCGCCACGATGCAGTGGCCTGGGGCTATGCCCGCGCCGCCGATCAATACGGCGTCGATATTATCCAGAATTGCGAGGTCACCGGCATCCGCCGCAAGCGCGGACGCGTCACCGGCGTCGAGACCAGCAAGGGCTTCATCGCCACCGGCAAGATCGCTTGCGCCGCGGCGGGCCATACCAGCGTCGTCGCCGACATGGTCGGGCTGCGACTGCCGATTGAGTCCCACGCCCTACAGGCCCTGGTGTCGGAGCCTTTGAAGCCAGTGCTCGACTGCGTCGTCATGTCGGGCAGCGTACATGTCTATATCAGCCAATCGGATAAGGGCGAGCTGGTCATGGGCGCCGGACTTGAGCCGCCTATCTCCTACGCCCAGCGCAGCAGCCTGCACACCATCGAGGAGATGATGGCCTCGGTCATAGAGTTGATCCCGATCACCAGCCGGCTGCGCATGATGCGGCAATGGGCCGGCATCGTCGATACTTGCCCCGACGCCAGCCCGATCATCGGCAAGACCCCGGTGGAAGGCTTCTATATCAACTGCGGTTGGGGCACCGGCGGTTTCAAATCGACGCCCGGCGCCGGCTGGGCCTACGCCCATACCATCGCCCATGATGCGCCCCATGAAATCAACGCCCCCTTCACGCTCGAACGATTCTCGACGGCGGCCCTGATCGACGAGCACGGCGCCGCTGCCGTGGCTCATTAAACGGGGTCGAAATCATGCTGTTGATCCCCTGCCCCTGGTGCGGCGACCGCGACGAGACCGAGTTTTCCTGTGGCGGCGAGGCCCATATCGAACGCCCGGCGAAGCCCGCCGGGATGAGCGACGATCAATGGGCCGATTATCTTTTCTTGCGCAGCAACCCCAAGGGCCGCCACCTGGAACGCTGGCTCCATAGCCAGGGCTGCCGGCGCTGGTTCAACGTCGAGCGCCACACAGTGAGCCACCACATCACGGCAGTCTATGAGATGGGCAAGAAGCCGCCCAAGGCGTCTAAAACGTCAAAGGCCGGGAAATGACCGCCCAGGATTTCCGCATTGCGACAGGCGGCCGCATCGATCGTGACCAAAGCTTGCGCTTCACCTTCAATGGCAAGCCCTATACGGGCTACGCTGGCGACAGCCTCGCCTCGGCGTTGCTTGCCAACGGGGTGATGATGGTCGGGCGCGGCTTCAAGTATCATCGCCCGCGCGGCATCTTCAGCGCCGGCGCGGAGGAGCCCAACGCGCTCATCCAGCTCGCCGGCGGCGCCCATAGCGAACCCAACCTCCGAGCGACACAAATCGAGCTGTACGACGGCCTCGAGGCGGCCAGCGTCAACTGCTGGCCGTCCTTAGAGTTCGATATCAGCTCTATTAACAGCCTGATTTCTCGCGTCCTGCCTTCCGGCTTCTACTACAAGACCTTCATGTGGCCGGCGCGGCTGTGGATGACCTACGAACATATCATTCGCCATGCCGCCGGTCTCGGCCGGGCGCCGGAAAGCGCCGATCCAGACCGTTACGACCACCGTCACGCCCATTGTGATGTTCTGGTTGCCGGTGGCGGCCCCGCCGGCCTCGCAGCCGCCCTGGTCGCGGGGCGCGCAGGAGCGCGGGTGATCCTCGCCGATGAGCAAAACGAGATGGGCGGCGCCCTGCTCGGCGACAGCGTGGATGAAAAAATAGGCGGTAAGCCTGCGATGGCATGGGTCGAAGCCGCGCGCGCCGAACTCGCCGGCCTTGAGGACGTTCGCCTGCTGCCGCGCGCCACGGTATTCGGCTATTACGACCATAATCATCTCGGCATCGCCGAGCGGGTTACCGATCATCTCGGCCCGGCCGCGCCCGCCACCCTGCCCCGCCAGCGTCTGTGGAAGGTTCGCGCGAACCAAGTGGTGCTGGCAACCGGCGCCCACGAACGCCCCCTGGTGTTCGCCGACAACGACCGGCCCGGTGTCATGCTGGCATCGGCGGCACGGACCTATGTCAACCGCTACGCGGTCATGCCGGGCAGTCGCGCCGTGATCGTCACCAACAATGATTCGGCCTATGCGGTGGCCATTGACCTCGCCGATGTCGGGGTCGCCGTGGCCGCGATCGTTGATCTCAGACTGTCGCCGACCGGGCCTTTGGTTGAGCGCGTTCGCGAGATCGGAATCGAGCTGCTGACCGGATGGGCGGTGGTTGACACCCATGGCGGCCACCGGGTGGAAGCCGTCGATGTGGGGCAGCTTGACGATACCGGCCAGGCCATTGTCGGCGATGTGCGGCGTATCGACTGCGATCTGGTCTGCGTATCGGGAGGCTGGAGCCCGGCGGTCCATCTCATGTCGCAATCGCGCGGCTCGGTCCGTTTTGACGACGAACGCGCCTGTATCGTTCCCGACAAGTCATTCCAGGAGGAACGCTCCGCCGGCGCCTGCAACGGCGCCTTCAGCCTGGCGGAATGCCTTTCACAAGGCTTCAGGAGCGGCGTCGAAGCGGCCAAACGCGCCGGCTTCGCCAAGGCCAATGCACCGAAAATGCCATCAGTGGCGAAAGTGGAAACCACCCCGCTTCGCGCCCTGTGGCGGATTCCCGGTGTTGGCGACAAGGCGCGAAACAACAAGCATTTCGTTGATCTGCAAAACGACGTAACGGCGGCTGACCTGGCCCTGGCCATGCGCGAAGGCTATCACTCGGTGGAGCATGCCAAGCGCTATACCACCACCGGCATGGGCACCGACCAGGGCAAGACCAGCAACGTCAACGCCCTGGCCATCATCGCCGAGATCACCGGCGTCGAAGCCAATGCGGTCGGCACCACCACCTTCCGCCCTCCCTATACGCCGGTCGGCTACGGCGCCCTGGCGGGGCGCAATGCCGGCAAGCTTTTCGATCCGGTCCGCATGACCGCCATGCACCAATTGCACAATCAAGCCGGCGCGGTCTTTGAGGACGTCGGCCAATGGAAACGTCCCTATTATTACCCCCAAGCTGGCGAGACCATGGCCGAAGCGGTCAATCGGGAGTGCCTCGCGGTTCGCTCCAGCCTCGGCATCATGGACGCGACGACCCTGGGGAAAATCGATATCCAGGGGCCCGACGCCTGCGAATTTCTCAATCGGGTTTATACCAACGCCTGGGACAAGCTGGCGGTCGGGCGCTGCCGCTACGGCCTGATGCTGGGCGACGACGGCATGGTGTTCGACGACGGCGTCACCTCTCATATGGGGGACAACCATTATCTCATGACCACCACCACCGGCGGGGCGGCGGGGGTGATGGCCTGGCTCGAGGAATGGTCGCAGACCGAATGGCCAAAGCTGGAGGTCTATTTCACCTCGGTGACGACTCACTGGGCGGTCGCCGCCATCCAGGGCCCCCGGGCGCGCGATCTGCTTTCCGAGCTGTGCTCCGACATCGACCTCGAGCGCGATGATTTTCCCTTCATGTCGTGGCGCGAAGGAACCGTCGCCGGTATCCCTGCGCGAGTCTTCAGGGTGAGCTTTTCCGGTGAGTTGGCCTATGAGATCAACGTCGCCGCCTCCTATGGCGCCGCCCTGTGGCAGGCGCTGATGACCTCGGGCGCGAAATACGACATCACCCCCTATGGCACCGAGGCGCTGCATGTGCTGCGCGCCGAGAAGGGCTTCATCGTGGTCGGCCACGATACCGACGGCACGGTGACGCCAGGCGACCTGGGCATGGACTGGATCGTCTCGAAGAAGAAGATCGACTTCATCGGCAAGCGCGCCCTCAGCAGGCCCGACACCATACGCGCCGACCGCAAGCAGCTCGTCGGCCTGCTTACCGAAGACCCCTACGAGGTCCTCCCCGAAGGCTCGCAAATTGTCGGGGAAGTCCGGCCCGAGCCGCCCATGCCGATGATCGGCTTTGTCTGTTCCAGCTATTGGAGCGCCGTGCTCGACCGGTCCATCGCCATGGCGCTGCTGGTTAGTGGCCACAGCCGCCACGGTGAGACGGTAACCATCTCGCTCGATGGCAGAACCGTCAACGCCACGGTCACCAAGCCCGTGTTCTATGACGAGGAGGGAGAGATCATCCGTGGCTGAACCTTATCTGCGCCTCGGCGTTCTCGATCACCGCCATCTCGACGCCCGCGCCGCCAACAACGCCGGCAACGCCGGGGTGATCCTTTGCGAACGCCGCTTCCGCGCCAAGATCAACCTCCGCGGCAAACCGATTAAGAAGTTCCTCGACGCGGTTCGCAAGGCGCTCGGCGTGGCCTTGCCCAAGACGCCCAACAGCACGGTAACCACCAAAGACATCACGGCGCTTTGGCTCGGTCCCAACGAATGGCTGCTGGCCGGCCGGCCGGGCGCCGAGGGCGGCATGGTCGAAGCGCTCAGGCAAGAGCTGGCCAGCCAGCATGTCGCCATCACCGACGTCACCGAGGGGCGCACCATCATTGGCCTGACGGGCAGCAACGCCCGCGACGTGCTGATGAAAGGCTGCTCGCTTGATATCCACCCGCGCCACTTCAAGCCCGGCGATTGCGCCCAATCGGCCCTCGCCAAGGCGCTGATCATCCTGCACCAGACGAGTGGCGATTCTGGCATTGAGCCGACCTACGATATCTATGTGGAGCGCAGCTTCGCTGACTATCTCTGGATCTGGCTCGAAGACGCCGCCCTGGAATACGGCCTTGCCGTGACCAAGGGTTGAACGCTTCCATCCAGGGCACGACCGACCCACGTTTCGCCGCCGTGCGTGACGCTTTTGCGGCCAATTTCGAGGATGGGCTCGACCAGGGCGCGGCCTTCGCCGTGGTCTCCGATGGGCGTCTGATTGTCGATCTCTGGGGCGGGCGCGCCGATGCCGCGGGAGGCCGGCCCTGGGCGCGCGATAGCCTGGTCAACGTCTGGTCGACCACCAAGGGCGTCGTCGCCCTGGCCATGGCCATGCTGGTCGAGCGCGGCACGCTCGACTATGAGGCGCCGGTTGCGCGTTACTGGCCGGAATTCGCGGCCGGCGGCAAGGGCGACATGACCGTCGGCTGCATGCTGTCTCACCAGGGCGGCCTTGTGGGCTGCGACAAGCCGATGACCCTGGACGATCTCTATAGGGGCAAGCCTTTCGTCGACTGCCTCGCCGCCATGACGCCCCTCTGGCCGCCCGGCGAAGAATGCGCCTATCACGCCCTTACCTACGGCCATCTCGCCGGCGAGTTGCTGCGCCGCATCGATGGCCGGACCATCGGCGCCTTCATCGCCGAAGAGATCGCCGGGCCGCTCGACGCCGCATTCTATCTCGGCCTGCCCGAGGCCGAGGATGGCCGCGTGGTTGACCTTATCGCCGGCCCCGGTTCCGATGATTTGACCAAACGGGCGGACGAGCGGCTCTATTCACGGATCAGCTACCGTAACCCGGTCGCCCACCCGGCCATGGCCAGTGAACGTGCCTGGCGCGCCGCCGAGATCGCCGGCGGCAATGGTCAAAGTGACGCCCTGGGGATGGCGCGTATTTTTGGCGCGATGGACAGATTGCTTAGCCCCGATACCCTGGCTGCCGCAGCGGCGGAGCGCTTTCGCGGCAAGGAAGCCGCCTTCGACCTGCCGATCGCCTTCGGCGCCGGCTTCATGCTGAATCTGGACGGTCTGTTCGGGCCGTCTCTCCGAGCCTTCGGCCATAGCGGTTGGGGCGGCTCCTTCGCCTTCTTCAATCCGGACGCGGGCCTCGGCGTTGCCTATGTGATGAACCGCATGCTGGGCTTCGGCGACGACATCGACCCGCGCAACATCCGCCTACTCAACGCCCTCTACGGTGCCCTCTAAGGTCCCGGCACGGGCGTAAAACCGAAGGTCGCGAGACGGCGTACCGCTTCCTCACCGCCAAGGGCTTCGATCCTGGCGGCCTGATCGGCGAAGGCCCTCTGATTAGCGGCTTCGGGATTGACAATATCGCGCAGTTTCGCCTCGCAATCGACGCGAACCTCGGCATATTCGTCAACCTCGCCGAGGTCGATCAGTTCGTCGGGATCGGCCTCAAGGTCGAACAGTTGGGGCGCGTAGCCGACGTAATGGATGTATTTCCAGCGCCCCTGACGAAGCATGAAGAAGCCGGTGACCGAACCGCCGTCGTGATACTCGCTGAGCACAGCCCTCTCGCTATGCGCACCGTTGGCAATATCGATCAGCGAGTCGCCCGGCAATCCACGCTCGTCCTCGTTGAGCGCCCCGCCAACGGCGCCCACCGCCGTCTGATAGACGTCGACCAGTGATACCGGCGTCGCCACGGATCCGCCCTCGGGAACGCCGGGACCGCTCAAGATCATCGGTACACCGGCAGAATCCTCGTACATAACCGATTTCGCCCAGATACCGTGATTCCCAAGCATGTCGCCATGATCGGAGGTGTAGAGCACTCGCGTATCATCAGCCAGACCGACCTCCTCGAGCACGCCCAAAACCTTCCCGATATTGTCATCGAGGAAAGAGCACAGGCCATAGTAGCCGGCGCGCGCCAGGCGCAGCTGGTCCTCACCGGTGAAATGGGAGTCGTAATCGAGGTGACCCGTCAAGGCTTTGAGAACCGGATGGCGGGGCCGTTCAGCGGAGTCATAGGCAATCGGTAAATCCATCATGTCGGGGGGATACAGATCGAAGAACCGGGACGGAGCGATGAGCGGAAAATGGGGGCTGACGAAGGAGACGAACAATACCCAAGGCTTGTCGCCGGTCCGCCTCGCCGCGTCGCGCAACCAGTCGCGGGCGGCATCGCAGACGGCACGGTCGTAGGTTGTGTAGCTGGTCTCACCGGGGCCGAGCTCGGCAGCATAGGCCCAGGCGTCCTTGTCGGGCTCGCGCTGATGGCGCAGCAAAGCGGTCGCCCACCCGACCCCGTTGAGGACATGCATGGGCAGAATTTCCGGATCGAAACCGTTCGCATCGCTGGTCTCGCGGTAATGCAGCTTGCCGATCGAGACCACCTGATGACCCTCGGCGATCAAACGATGACCCCAGCCGGGCATGACGCCGTCATAGGGCTCGGCGCTGCTCCAGCAGCCGGTCGCATGGACGTGTCGGCCGGTCGCCAGGCTGGCCCGCCCCGGTACGCAAATCGGCGATGGTGTGTAGGCGCTGGTGAAGCGTGTGCCGCGCGCCGCCAGACGGTCGAGATTGGGGGTCTTGACGATGGCGTGACCGGCGCAGCCCATGGCGCGCGGTGTATGCTCGTCGGAGCAAAGTATGAGTAAATTGGTCGCGCCCATGAGCCCTCCTTACGCCGACATGCCGACCGTTATTCGAGCGCGTCGGGCATGCTGTTTTTCTTATTGGTGATGAAGGCGGTGAGCGCCTCGTCGATGGCAGGGTCCAGGGCCGGCGCTTCAAATTCGGCGAGCATCTTCTTGAAGATGCCATTGGCGCGCATAGCGGCATCCTTGGAGCCGTCTTCCTCCCACTGCTCGAGTGAGTTGTTGTCGGCGATGGAGGATCGGTAGAAGGCGGTTTGAAAATTCGCCTGGGTATGGGCGCAGCCGAGGAAGTGATTGCCCGGCCCGACCTCGCGCACGGCGTCCATGGCCTGGCCGTTCTCGGAGAGATCGATGCCGCCGGCAAGCGCCTGCATCATGCCGAGCTGATCGCCGTCCATGACGAACTTCTCATAGGACGAAACCAGCCCGCCTTCGAGCCAGCCCGCCGAATGGAGCATGAAATTGACCCCGCTGAGCACACCGGGCAGCAGAGTCTGGGCGGACTCGTAAGCGGCCTGGGCGTCGGGCAGCTTGGAACCGCAGAGCGAGCCGCCGGAGCGGAACGGTACGCCCAGGCGGCGCGCCAGCTGGGCGGCGGCGAACAGCACCAGAGCCGGCTCGGGCGTGCCGAAAGTCGGCGCCCCCGACTGCATGGAGATTGAGGACGCGAAGGTGCCGAACACCACCGGCGCGCCAGGCCGCACAAGCTGGGTAAACGCCATGCCCGACATGGCCTCTGCGAGAAGCTGGGCCAGGGTGCCGGCGACGGTCACCGGGCTCATGGCGCCGGCCAGGATGAACGGCGAGATGACGCAGGCCTGACCGGCCCGGGCATAGACTTTCAGCGCGCCCAGCATGGTGGCGTCCCACACCATGGGCGAATTGGCATTAATCAGGTTGATCAGCACGCAGTTCTCGGCAACTAAGTCATCACCGAACAGGAGCCTCGCCATGGCCACTGAATCCTCGGCGCGTTGGGGCGCCGTCACCGAGCCCATGAAGGGCTTATCGGAATAACGGATATGGCTGTAGACCATGTCGAGATGGCGCTTGTTGACGGCGATATCGACCGGCTCGCAAAGCGTGCCGCCAGAATGATGCAGCGACGGCGTCATATAGGCGAGCTTCACGAAATTGCGAAAATCCTCGATCGTCGCGTAGCGCCGCCCACCATCGAGATCACGCACGAAGGGCGGCCCGTATACCGGCGAAAACACCATGGCGTCGCCGCCGATCTGCACAGAGCGCACGGAGTTTCGGGCGTGCTGGATGAAAGTCTCGGGCGCGGTTTTAATCAGGGACCGCGCTAGCCCGCGCGGCAGACGCACGCGGGTGCCCTGCACATCGGCGCCGGCCTCGCGCCAGATGGCAAGGGCCTCTTCATCGTCGTGGAACTCGATACCGATTTCCTCGAGGATGATCTCGGCGTTGTTCTCGATAATTTCGAGGCCCTCGTCCGACAACACCTCGGTGAGCGGGATACGCCGCGTGATATAGGGCATCTGAATGATCGCCGGCCGGCACCGCGCTTGCCGGCGCGCCGCTCTGCCGCCGCTGCGGGTGCGGCCAACCTTCTCCCCTTCTACGCCCATCAACCCGACCTCCTAGTGCCTCGTTATGCATATTTTATACAGCCGGTCACCCGGCCTGTATGCATAGAAATAGGGCGGTGACACGTAATGCGCCACCGCCCTATTGGGTCTTGAATATTTGGTCGGCTAGAGCATCATCCTTTCAGTTAGATCGCTTTCAGCGATTTCACTGGCGGATATAGATGCTCTATCTTTTTAAAAGCTAGATCAATTTTACCCGAAGGGATTGATCTAGACGAGCTTGCGGACCACGGTGTCGATGTCGAAACGGTTGATGCCGATGTCGGCAAGCATGCGGTCGTCGAGGCGGGAAAGCTGGCTGCGTGAGGTTGACCGCTTGCGCCAGTTGGTGATGCTTTTGAGGACGTTCATTGTCTTATCTCCGGAATGAAATCATGTGGGGGTGATCAATTGTTCTGATAGCGAAATAAGCTTCCCGGCGACCGATCACAAGCGCCTGAATTGCGCGGCTGTCATGCCAAAATTGCATGGGTCGAAAAGTGCCGCTTTAAGCTGTATTTAACTTTTGTTTTCGCCTGCGATCATCGCCAGCCACGCGGCCTCATCCAGGGTCTCGACGCCCATATCGCGCGCCTTGGCGGCCTTGGAACCGGCGTCGGCACCGGCCACAAGATAGTCGGTCGCCTTGGACACCGAGCCCGAAACCTTGGCGCCCAGGGCCTCGGCGCGGGCCTTGGCCTCGGCGCGGGTCATAGTCTCCAGGCCGCCGGTGAAGACGATGGTCTTGCCATCCAACGGCATGGGCCCGCTTGGAGCGACGTAGTCGAGCGGCGGCGCGGCCACGGCCAGCTCGTTGACCGCATCGAAATTCCGCGCCTCGGCGAAAAATTCGACCAGGGTTTCGGCCATCTTCGGGCCGATACCGTCAATATCAATAAGCGACTTGTAAGCGTCTCCCTCACTGTCCTGAGCGGCCTGCAATTGCTCCCGTAAACCGTCCCAGGATTCGTAGGTCTTGGCGAGCAGATGCGCCGTGGTTTCACCCACATGACGGATACCGAGGGCATAGATAAACCGGCCAAGGGAGACATGGCGGCGGGCCTCGATTGCCGCGAACAAATTGCTCACCGAGGTCTCCTTCCAGCCGGGGCGGTCCGCCAAGGCCAGGTTCCGGGCCTCAAGGGTGAAGATATCGGCGGGGTTCTGGATCAATTTATCTAACCAGAACTCTTCGATCTGCTTTTCGCCCAGGCCTTCGATATCG
>Ga0066376_10002077_pt1 | contig 18909 bp, 14 predicted proteins | sample Knorr_S15_td_Bot_FD_77009 | JGI IMG/M metagenome (GOLD analysis project Ga0066376, IMG submission 77009) | Marine microbial communities from Southern Atlantic Ocean transect - Knorr_S15_td_Bottom_ad_5009_LV_A | ecosystem: Environmental > Aquatic > Marine > Oceanic | place: Southern Atlantic... | reverse complement strand
GATACAAGCAGGTCAAGCCCATGGTCTTCTACGGTCTCTATCCAGTGGACAGTGACCAGTTCCCGGATCTAAAAGAAGCCCTCTTGCGGCTGCAACTGAACGACGGAGCCCTCTCCTTCGAGCCCGAAACCTCAGCCGCTTTAGGGTTCGGTTTTCGATGCGGATTTCTGGGCCTGCTGCACAGTGAAATCGTTCAGGAACGGCTGGAGCGAGAATTCGATCTGGAGCTTATTGCCACTTCCCCCTCGGTGGTCTACCAAATCACCCTCACCGATGGGTCCACTATCTTGGTAGACAATCCCACCAATTGGCCTTCCACGGGTAAAATCTCAAAAGTAGAGGAACCATACGTCTTGGCTACCATCGTGACCCCCACCGACTACGTCGGTGCCTGCATGGAGCTGTGTACGGAGCGGCGCTGCGTTTTTCGCACCATGCATCACACCACCACCACCCGCGTGGTGTTGACCTACGAGCTGCCACTGAGCGAGATCCTTTTTGACTTTTTCGATGGGCTAAAGAGTCGGACTCGCGGCTACGCTTCTTTTGACTACGACTTCCTCACCTACCGGGATGGCGAACTCGTCAAACTGGACATCGCCGTCAACGGTGAATCTGTGGATGCGCTGAGTTTCATCAGCCATCGGGACAAGGCCTATCCACGAGGCAAGGCTTTGGTGAAGCGGTTGAAGGAGGTGTTGCCTCGACAGCTGTTCGAAATTCGAATTCAGGCCTCTTTGGGTTCCCGGGTCATCGCATCTGAGAAGGTGCAAGCACAGCGGAAGAATGTGTTGGCCAGATGCTACGGAGGAGACGTCACTCGTAAACGCAAACTTCTGGAGAAACAAAAGAAAGGAAAGCGCCGCATGAAATCGGTCGGCCAGGTGGAAATTCCACAGGAGGCTTTTCTAAGTATACTTCGAGTCGGAGATGAATAAAGAGACAGGAGTGAGCACCCTGGAGATGAATCGTACGACAGCACAACAGCACCAACTCGGAATCTACCTTCACATCCCCTTCTGCGTGCGCAAGTGCTACTACTGTGATTTCAACTCGGGCCCACTGAGCCAGACGGCCCGGCAGGATTATCTTGAAGCGCTCAGGCAGGAGATCCTCCACTCTCCCTGGAGAGGTTTCGAGGCCAAGACCGTGTTTTTCGGAGGGGGTACGCCTTCCGAACTCTCGATCGCTGAACTAGGCACACTGGTCCAGGCCCTTCGGCAGACCTTCCGAGTAAGGGAGAAGGCTGAATGGAGCATCGAATGCAACCCGGGTACGACAACTCGTACCTTTTTTGCGGAACTGGGCCAAATAGGATTCAACCGAATTAGCCTGGGTGTGCAGTCCTTTCACGATCATCACTTGCAAGCCCTGGGGCGAGTCCATGACTCAGCCGAGGCAAAATCGGCCTACCGATTGCTGCGGGAGGCGGGGTGTGACAACGTGAATCTGGATTTAATGTTTGGCTTGCCACAACAGACCTTGCAGGAATGGGAAGCCGATGTGTCCGAGGCTCTAACCCTCTCGCCCGAGCATCTTTCACTCTACAATCTCACCATCGAAGCCGGGACCGAGTTCGGCAACCGTCAGGCCAGAGGCGAACTGCGGGAAGTGGACGAGGACCTTTCCGCTGACATGTACGAACTGGCCATGGACCGAACCCGGGCGGCCGGCTACAGCCAATATGAAATCTCGAATTACTCTCGGCCCGGACGGCAGTGCGCTCACAATCTTATCTACTGGCGCAATGAACCTTACCTCGGTTTTGGAGTCAGCGCCGCCTCCTTCATAGACGGCCTTCGCTGGACAAACACGGGCAACCTGCGAGAGTACGCGCAAACGGCTGCCTCCGGCCGGGTCAGCCGGGCCACCGAGGAAGCCCTTAAGGATCGTGAGGCTTTAGGAGAAGAGATCATGCTTCGCCTGCGCACCAGTGAAGGGATCTCGCTTTCGTCCCTTTCAACCCACTATCACTTTGACGTCGCCTCCCTCTTCTCTCAGACCCTGGAGCTTCTGAGTACCCACGACTTCATTACTCAAGCGGGAGACCGCGTCCAGCTCACCCGGCAGGGGAGACTGATGGCCAATGAGGTTTGCATGCGGTTTCTATCGGATGATGCATAATCCGGGCTAGCTAACGAAGAGAGAGAGATTTTCGATACTCCAGATTTGCCCATTCAGGCCTCCCCAAAGCCAGATAAATTTGGGCCAGCAACACGTGGGGCTGGGGATCGTCTGGTTGAATGGCGATGGCCGTCAGAAGCTGATTCCTGGCCTCCTGGAACTCTTCCCGCTCCAGGGCCAATTCACCCAGGCGTAAATTAGCCGTGTATTGGGTTGGCTCAACTTTCAGGAGGCGTGCCAAGTACTTCGCCTCCAGGAGCCGATCTTCCTGCATTCGATAGTAGTTGGCCAAGGCAAAAAGAACCTCCAAGGATTCAGGATCAATCTGATAGGCATTCTCCAACCACTGCAGTTGCTCTTGGGGTTGACTTTGGGACTCGGCAAAACGCAATCGACTCCAAACGGCTGTTGTATCTGATCCGTCCAGGAGTTGCCCCAGCAACTCCGGCATCTTTTCCCAGCTTTCCTGTGCGAAGTGGAGCCTGGCCAGATAGAAGGCGGCTTCTCGATGTTGCGGATTGGCCTTCAGGACAGCTTCAGCTCGTTGAATAGCCGCATCCACTCGATTTTCTCCGAAGTCCCTGGCCACTAGTTCCAACTGAACTGCCGGGTCTTCAGGGGCCGTCAGGACTGCCTTCTTGAAATAGAGACTCTCCCTGGCGGAATCCTTATGAAGCCGGGAGACGAGCGCGGTGTCCAGATAATGTCTCCCTAAGGCTTCTTGGTCGACAAAGTAACCCTCCACCAGCGAGGGAGGCATCAGTGGAAGGAATTCCTCGAGAATCCCACGGAAGTAGGATTCATGGAGGGTTCTGGGTGCTGAAAGCTCAAGAAAAGGTCGATCGTCGGTGTGGATCATCCGTCCCTCTCCCAAGAAAACGCTGACACCCTCCCTGTCCAGGCGGTAAGCCCACTCGAGAAAAACCAAGGGGTTGGGCAGCTGAATCTCCTGAAACCGCTCACCCATGTGCGGATTTTCATCGAACAAGGCAACGATCCGGTCCGGGTCAATCGATAGTTGATCTTTCGAGCCCAGCAGAAGAATGTCACCAGGAGAAGTCTGAAAGATGTGGACCTCAGGAAAAACGGAGTGGAAGGTTCGCACCACCATTCGGATGTCTTCCGGCCGCATGGAGTAAAGATGGAACCACTGACAGGCGATGCCTCCAGCATCCAACCGGTCTCTCATCACCGTGAAGTGCTCCTGCGAAAAAAGGCTTGCCACGCCCGACATCCAAGGATTAGACGGCTCCGAGATGATCACATCGAATTTCTTCTGGTGTGACAAGAGATAGTTCCTGCCGTCTTCAATGACCAGGTTGAGCTTCGGGTCCTTTAAGACGCTACGGTTCTCGGCTTCAAAGTAATGGGCAGCCTCCAGGACCGCTGCTTCAATTTCAATCTGTGTCACCGCCTTGACGGGAAAGTCCAGGACAGAACTAGTGGTCACGCCAGTTCCAAGACCGATCACCAGCACTTCCTGGGGGCTTTCATGGAGCATCAAGGGAGTATAGGCAAGCATGGTCTGAGTCGACATGTCGAAAAGCTCGTTGGAACCATCCGGCTTTCCATTAACGATCAGGTAGCGGTTTGCAGGACCCTCCAGAACAGTCACTGTCGAGGCAAGTCCGTCTCGATAAAACAGGATCCGATCACGATCCAAAATATGCTGGAAAACTTCTCGATTATAGAGTCGCCGACTGTAGCGGTCAGGATGCAGGAAGACGCCGAGGCTCAGACTCCGTTCGGTTACAGGGGGAATCACAAGTAGAAAAACGGAAAAGCCTACTCCACAGACGCCATAGGAGATGCGTTGTCTCAGGTTCGAATCTCCAGCCAGCACGACGGCCAGGCCTACCCCCACGTTGATGACGGCCATGAGGAGAAAGCTCGAGTTGATTCCTACAAATGGGATCAGAAAAAACCGGTCAGGAAAGCGCCGATGATGGCGCCCACCGTGTTCATACTGTAAAGAACCCCGAGTCTGTAGCCAAGATTCCGCTCGTCGGCGGTAACGATTTGAATGGCACAGGGGATGGTGGCTCCCATCATCACGGCTGCCGTTAGAATCAGGGTGCCGATGACACCCGAGTGAAGAAACTGGGTTGCCAGAAAAGAGAAATTAAGAGGGTTGATGTAGCGGGCAATCCAGTAAGGGAGCTCGTTGACCAGAGGAAAGGTTAAGAGGGCCAGAAACCCGATAGACAATTCCAAAATGGCAAACAGGAAGACGCTGACACGACCTCGCCCAAAGTAATGGGCATATAAACGACTTCCAAGCGCTATGCCGGTCAAATAGATAGCCAGGATCAGAGTGAAGGCGTAGATGGAGCTGCCGAGAATGATGCCCAGCATGCGAACCCAGAGAATTTCGTAGGAGAGGGCGGCCATGCCGGAAAGCAGAAGCGCTGCAGACAAGAGCCTGAGATGCTTGGAAGGCGCTATTGCCGGTATTTCTTCGAGTTTCTGCTGTTGGCCCGTTTCCTGCTCAATTCTCCGGCTGGCACCGATAGAGAGGACACCCACAAGGATGTTCAGCAATCCAGCTATCAACAGGCTGGATTGAATTCCAAACCAAATGGGAAAAAACAGCCCGCCGCAAATCACCCCGAAAACACCACCGAATGTATTGAGGGAATAGAGACGGCCCGCCCAAACACCCCGGTGCTTTGTTCCCAGCAGGAAGAACTTGCAGATAACGGGAAAGGTACCTCCCATCAAAGATGTGGGGACAATCAACAGAACCAAGGTGAGAAGAAAGCGCAGGAGACTTCTGGCTAGAAAGCTGTCTTCTCCCGGCAGGAATAGCTCCAGGGGGAAAGCCCCAAGAATCCAGTACAGGAGAGGAAACATCAGGGCATAGATTCCGATAGCCACTTCCATCATGCCGTAAAGCCTCAGTGGTCGTGGATATCGATCGACACCTTTCCCGAAAAAGTAACTTCCCAGGGCCAAGCCTGCCATGAAAGTGCACACCACTGTGGTGACCGCCAGTGAAGTACTGCCAAAGACCAGTTTAAAATAGCGGGTCCAGAGCGTCTGGTAGATGAGTGCCGTAAACCCGGATGCTGTGAAGAGGCCCAGGACCAGCAAGCGGAATCGATCGTCCGCGCGCTTGATTTTCACAATGCCGTTACCCCCAGAAACTCCACCACCGTCTCCACGTACAACTCGGGATGGATCCGGTAGGCTGCTCCATGGGTGGTATTTTCAAAGACGACGAGTTCTTTCTTTACCGATGGAATGGCATCAAAGATGTTTTGGATGCCTGACGGGGGCAGGCGGCGATCCTCCTTGCCGTAAATCAATAGAACTGGAGTCTCGTCCAACCTTCGAAGAGCCTCAAGGGTGTTCAGGTCCTCTGGTTCATACTGGTTGATTCGAGTGAGATTCCATATGAAGAGATCGGCAAAGGGAAAGGAGGGCAAGGTTAACATCCCTACATGGTGGGCGACGGTTTCATTCAAACTCTGAAAGGGACTATCGGCAATGATCGCCTCAAGGTCCTGCTGGAAGTCGCCCGCTGCATGGATGACCGCCACTGCACCCATGGAGACACCGAACAGCACAAAGCGTCGCCTTTCTCTCTTCTCTTTCAAAAAATCATAGGCCCCCAGAACATCCAGCCGCTCCAGAAATCCAAGAGAGGTGGACTTTGGTTCACTTTCCCCGTGATTGCGCAAGTCGAACAGCAGAACTGAAAACCCTCTCTTGTTGAGGGCAGAGCCCCTTTCAAGACCCTCTCGCCGGCTACGAAAGAGTCCGTGTCCGAAGATGAGGGTCGCTTTCGTTTCCTCTCCCTTCATCAACCAACCCCGCAGCATTAAGCCATCTCGACTTGGGAATTCAACGTCGACAAAGTCGATTCCGTAGTCAGCCGGAGTATCGGTCAAGCGACGCTCGGGAGGTCTGGTGCCCATATGACTCACCGCGTAGGAGAGGATCATTGGGGTGATCAAAAAACCAAACACCGGCAGAAACAACACCAAGGAAACAAGAGTTCCTTTGAAAATCTTCCAACCGGCGCTCCGAATCCTCAAAGCTCGTGCTGCCAGCCAAACCAAGCCGCCGCCCAGTGCAAAGACCACAGAGATCAGCAGGCTCACAAAGACAATCGCCATAACCTTTATTATCTCTAACCGGCGCCCCTCAGGTAAATGCAGGCTGGCCCGCAGGCTCGAGCCTGTGGCTCTGACAGAGTAACCCGGACCACTCAGGAGTGTGGGTTAACGAGGAATAACAGAGCCGTGGGCTTTAGCCCACGGGCCCGGTAGAAGGTAGCTCCGAATCGCCCACAGGCTGAAGCCCGCGGCTCTGACGGAGTAACCCGAAGTACTCAGGGGTGTGGGTTAACGAGGAAAAACACAGCGGGGGCCATCCTAACCGTCCCAGCTAAAACATATCCTCAATCTTGAATTGCAGCTTTTCAAAATCTTCCTGGGAAATGGTCCCCTGACGTCCAGATTCCACCTTACGAGCCCAATACCGATCGCCGTTGGCCGCGAAAACGAAGGTGCGCTGGGATCCATCGTTGAGCGTAACGATCACTTCCACATCCGGCTCTGGCAAGTTCATGAGATCCGATCCCTCATCCTGGATCGATAAAAATCGGATCTCGGTGATGGGATACCAGAATTTATAAGCGAGGGCCTCTTGATCCTTTTGCGCATCGGGGGATTCCACAATCCATGCGTAGTCCTCATATCTTAGAGCAATCTCTTCATCCTCTTTCCTGTGGATCACAATCCGGGCAATCTGATTCTGCTCAACATCCAGCACGCTCTTGTCCCGAAAGGCCAGGACGTCCTGGCTGAGTTTGTCTCGAATCTCCTGGCTGACGGTGAACACGGAAGCACGCTCGGGATTTCGTGCCAGAGTGTGTTCCCCCTTTTGCTGGCCCAGCTCCAGTACTCGCCAACCCTCTTCTTCCTCATGTTGAACCCGTATCGTGGCCGTGGGGGAATCCAAACCGTAAGACTTCAACTCTTGGGCCTCATCCGCTACAAACTCCTGAGCTTCCCCAAACTCGACGGTGGAGAGCAGACTGCTGACCGCATTCTGATCGGCGTGCTCCTGAATCGGGGATTCCAGATGCCACTCCTCATCCTGCCGGATGATTCGAATCGTGTTGGCGGAGTTGATGACTTCGATGGTTTGGATCTTCTCTCGATCAATGACCAGCACCCGCTTGTCGCGCCACTCCATGAGCTCCTTGTCTGCAGTCGAGAAGAGGACCTGGGAGGTGAGGAACACCTCGGGCTCTCCTTGAAACTGGATGTAGACATGACTTCCCGTAAAATCCTTGTTCCCAATGAGTAACGTGTGTTCCTTCCCGTTGGCCTGAATCCTTAAGGTCATGGGCGGCTCATGGAGCCCATATTCTTCGAGCCGTGTTCCCCCTTCAGGGAAGGTGCGGTCTCGAACGGCCCGGCTCAGGTCGCGAAGGAGCACGTCGACCGTGCTGTTATCAGCGGAGGTTTGCACCGGACGTTCAAGTATCCACTTTTCCCCCTCCTTGCTCAATAGGATTCCCTCTTGCTGGGGGCGCAGGATTTCCACAGCCGTGATCTCCTCCTGCCGGGTGCGAAGAAGGCTTTCTTCCAAGCTTCGGGCTACCTCTCTTTCGCCTTCGCCCACGATCTCGTAAAAGTAGACGAAAGCAGCCAAAGCAAGGAAAATGACGAAAAGGACTCCAACCTTCTTCAAGCCGTTACCTTCTACGAAACCAGAGGGTGGTTCCGAAAATCAGTGTGACTAGAGGAAACAGCACCACCGTGCTCCAGAAAATCAATCTTGACTGGGTGAAAGTCACGTTAATCCGACGATCTTCCACATCTCTGGGTCGAATGGCGATCAGATCAGCCTCTTCCGCCAACCAGCCGATAGTCATCAGCAGCAGGTCTCCATTGGCCACACTGTTGAAGTAGGCATTGCTGGCAAAATCTGAATCGCCAAACAAGACCAAGCGAGCTTCCCGCGGAATGGGAGCAGCCCCCTCACCCTCACCGATCTCTTCCTCTCCTTCTGCAGCTCCTTCTCCCTCGGATCCTTCCTCGCCCTTTATTTCTATCGACTTGGTAGCCACAGCGGCCAGCTGAACCGGCCCTTCGACATCCTGACCCTCGTCAAAGGCGGCTTGCCCATCTTGCAGATTGCTCTCCGCCCAGCTATTTGGGGAAGTCGAAAGCAGCTCGGTGGTCCGGTATTCGAGGACGCTCGACGAAGTGGTCACGTTTTGAGCCATCGGGAAGAACGTCATCGACTTGTTCAACTCCCGAGTCATGGGGTGGTCCGCATATGCCGCCACCAGTGGTGCCGCCGCACCCAGCCCAAAGATCTGACCTATTCCGCTGGCATCGATCACCACCTTGTCTCCCAGACCCAGACCAAACTCGGCCAGGAAGTCATTCATCTGAAATTCGGTCTGAGGATCCACCAACAGAAGAAATTTGCCTCCCTCCTCCAGGAAGCTCTTCAACAAAGCGGCTTCGGTGGCGAGAAAATTCATCTTGGGCCCCACCGAGGCAATGACCGTAGCGTTTTCAGGTAGAGCGTTCTCTTGAGCCAGGTTGTAGGTTTCAATCCGATAGTTCTGTTTCTCGATCTCCTCGCCAGCTGTGGAAAACCCTTCAGCCTCGACGTTGTCCAGACCCCGCTCTCCGTGACCCTGAAGAAAATAGATCACTTTTTCTTCTTCACGGGTGATCTTGATGATGGCGTTGGTGATTTTTTGCTCGTCTGCGTTGTCGATCACTTCCCTTTTCGACCCATTCAGGATCACCACCTGAGCAGCGGTAGAAATCTCATACTGGGCGGCCCGGCCCGGCTCTTCTTCCGGATCCACCAGTTCGTACCCGACCTTCGACGAAACATCGCGGTACTGTTTCACCAGATCCTCAAAAGCCAGGCGTCCCGCTTCCCCACGGAAGAAACCGATGATCTGAATTTCGGTCTCCAGATTCTCCACCACTTTTCGACTCTGCTCGGAGATGGAATAAAGTTGATTTTCCGTCAGGTCAAGGCGGCTGTGATAGCGAAAGTTCAAACCATTCAACAGGACCAGAATTCCCAGCACCAGCGAGACGGACAGACCGGCAGTGCCTCCATAACGGACCCTCCGGGTTCCCAAAGATGCCCGGATTTCGGAAAAATGAGTGATCCCATAGGTCAACAGCAGGGCAAGACCTGCGTAAAACAGCGTCTGCGCTCTCCAGTCCCACCGTCCCTGGACCGAGTACACAACGAAGGCTAAAAATAAAGCCGCCACTCCAGCTTGAACAAAACCCTCAACGACCTTTCGAAACATTCACTGCCTCCAATTGCTTGAATCCAAAGATACGGATGTCAAGAAAAGTCCCAGAAAAATAAAAGAGAGGTAAAAGACCAGGTGCTGAGAGTCCAGGACTCCCTTGGTGAAATCGTCATAGTGGTTGAGGATGGAGAGATAGCGAAGCGTCTCGCTGGTCAGGGTCGTTCCCGTACCCGCTGTAGCATCGATCACCCACAAGACAATGAAGACCCCGAAGGTGATCACCGCGGCAACAATCTGATTTTCGGTCAGGGAAGAAACAAACAAGCCGGTAGCCAGGAGCGCTCCTCCCAAAAGAAAAGCCCCCAAGTAGCCGACCAGCAGGGTCGCCAGAGGTGGCGCGGGTTCACTCAGAAAGTACAGGAGCAGGGAGTTGAACATCGTGGGAACCAACATCACCAGAAGCAATACAACCAGGGCTGCGAATTTACCCAAAATCAGCTGCAGGTGGGTCAAAGGAGAAGTCAAAAGAAGTTCGATCGTCCCCTGCTTTTTTTCTTCGGCCAAGACACCCATCGTCATCACCGGTACCAGGAACAAGAGAAGGGTGCTCAAGACGCTGAAAAAACCCCGCATGACCGCGGCGCTGGCATCGAAGGGAGGTGTTGCGGTACCAAACTGCTGGGCCTGGAAGACTTGCTGCATGGTAAATTCAATGACATTGACCAGGATCATGTAGAAAAAGTATCCGCTCAAAGCAAAAAAGACTCCGATGAGAACATAGGCGATGGGACTCACAAAGAGGTTGTGCAGGTCTTTGGTCATCATGGCCAGGAAATTTCTCATTCCTCCTCCCCCTCAACCACTTCCTCTTTTGCCTCCTCTTCGGTGGTCAACTGAACAAACACTTCCTCCAGACTGATACTCCGGGTCCTCAACTGGTACAACTCGAGACCCGAGGCAATCACTTTTTGGGCAACCAGGTGACGAACAGTCTTTGCTCCCTCGGTCTCGACAGTCACGGGGCTATGGTCGTTTTGCGGCTCACCTACAGAGACACTCTTCACATCAGGAATCTCCTCCAGGAGAGCGACTATATTGTCCACTGAACCTCCGATTTCCAACTCGAGGGTTTCTCCCCCCGCCAGCTGACCGGTTAGGTTTTCCGGCGTGTCCACGGCCACGATTTTTCCATTGTTGATGATGATCACGCGCTGGCAGGTCATGCTGACTTCGGGCAGGATGTGGGTGGAAAGAATGACGGTGTGGTTACCAGCCAGATTCTTGATCAGCTCTCGCACTTCAATGATCTGTCGAGGATCCAGTCCAATGGTGGGTTCATCCAGGATAAGGACCTCCGGATCATGAATGAGGGCCTGGGCTATACCCACCCTCTGCTTGAATCCCTTTGAAAGTTGCTTGATGAGACGAGGACCCTCCTCCCCTAATCCGCAACGGATCTTGACCTCCTCCAGACGAGAGCCCACCTGACCTCGATCGACGCCCTTGATGTTGGCCACAAATCGAAGATAGGCGTTCACCGACATCTCCCCATAAAGGGGAGGATTTTCGGGCAGATAGCCCACTCGCCGCTTCACTTCCAGGGGCTGCTTGAATACATCAAAGCCAGCCACAACCGCCCTTCCTTCCGTGGCCGGAAAGAAGCCGGAGAGGATGCGCATGGTGGTCGTCTTCCCCGCCCCATTAGGACCCAGAAAGCCCAGAACTTCCCCTTTCTGAACTTCGAAGCTCATATCGTCAACGGCGGTGTGCAATCCGTATCGCTTGGTGAGATGCTCTACTTGAATCATGATTCAAAAGAAGACTACGGACCACAGACCGTTGACAGCTGACCGCCTGACCGTCAGATTTCTGTCTCCCTATCTCCTGTCTCCTAGTTTCGGACTTCAGTCTCCTTATATCGTTCCTTCACGTACTTTTCCAGGATCTCAATAAAGTCTTGGGCGATGTTTGCACCCTTGAGCGTGGTCAGATGTCGCCCATCCACGTAGACGGGAGCCTTGGGCGATTCACCGGTACCGGGCAAGGAAATGCCGATGTCCGCGTGTTTGGACTCACCCGGTCCATTGACCACGCAACCCATCACAGCCACCTTTAGATCCTCCACACCCGGATAATCTTCTCTCCAAAGCGCCATCTTCTCTTTCACATGCTGCTGAATGTCTTCAGTCAGTTCTTGAAAGAAGGTGCTGGTGGTTCTGCCACAACCGGGACACGCACTAACCTGGGGAGCAAAGCTGCGGATGTTCAGGGATTGGAGAATCTGTTGAGCGACGAAAACCTCTTCCGTTCGGTCTCCACCCGGCTGAGGCGTCAGGGAGACCCGAATGGTATCTCCGATACCTTCCTGCAGCAAAATGGAGAGGGCGGCAGTACTGACCACCACTCCCCGGGTTCCCATTCCAGCTTCTGTAAGACCCAGATGTAAGGGATAGTCGCAGAGCGAAGCCAAGTGGCGATACACTTTGATGAGATCGGGAGCTGCGGAAACCTTAGCACTGAGAACGATCCGCTGGTGGGCCAGCCCGTACTCCTCGGCCAGAGCAGCCGATTCCAGGGCGCTTTGGACCATCGCATCCATCAGAACTTCAACGGACTCCTTGGGTTCAGGAAGCTGGGCGTTGCTGTCCATCAATCGAGCCAACAACTTTTGATCCAGCGAGCCCCAGTTCACTCCGATCCGAATCGGCTTGTCATTCTCAAGAGCCACCTGGATCATCTGTTTGAAATTCTCATCGTGGTGCTTTCCCATTCCGACGTTGCCGGGATTAATGCGGTACTTGCTCAGTTTTCGAGCGCACTCCGGATATCGTGTCAGAAGGAGATGCCCATTGTAGTGAAAGTCTCCGATAATGGGGACCTGAAGGCCCTCTCCCTCCAGACGATCGACGATTTCAGGGATCGCCTGAGCCGCCTCCTCCGTGTTCACCGTCACTCGAACCCATTCCGACCCAGCCTGGAAAAGCTGGCGGGTCTGCTCAACGGTGGCCTCAATATCTGCAGTGTCGGTGTTGGTCATGGACTGGACCACGATGGGGTGGTCCGAACCGATCGGAACCTGTCCTACCTGCACTGTGACGGTCTTCCGGCGCTCTATCATTCCCCTTACTTTACAATAGACATCCCTCGAAAACACAATCGTGGAACGAATTCACGGTGCGACTCTGTGAGACTGCACTTTGTCATCCGAGCCGTTATCTCTTATCATGAGCCAATGAACGATTTTCTTGAGCAGCTGTTTCGAACCACCAAGATCAAGGAATTTGTCCCTCTATTCAAAGAAGCGGAAGAGAAGTATGGCAGCCAGGAGGAATTTCTCAAGGACGTTACTGCCTATCTGCCTGTGCGTCTGTACGAACACTACTACGACGACACCGTGCCCCACAGCTTCTTCGGTCTGATCGCAGCCTCCCTGCTGGCTCAATCTCCGTTTCCTGAGGACAGCCGCTGGCGACCGCTGGTTCAACAGTCCTGGTTCGCCACCAAAGAGAGAAAGCGGACCCCACTGAATCTCGACGACATCGAGGGCAAGAGCGAAGGCGATCGGGAACAACGGTGGCAACACTTTCAGGAGACCGCAGATGGCGGGAATTTCCAAGCGGCAATGGCCTGGGCTAAGCCATTCTTTAAAGAAGAGGAAGATCGACAGTTCTTTCGCGGCAAATCACTGACCTACGCCTTGATTGACATCTTTCAGGGAGGACATAAGTTCCTTTATCTCTTCCAGGCCTGGCGACTGGCAGAGGCTCTGAAGTGGACCCATTTGGATCAGATCATCTGCCCGGCCCTGCACTTCCTGATTGTGGCACCCCAGGATCACTCACTCTCCCTGTTTGTGCTCAAGCAGGGTCGTTCGAATGTTCTCGATTCCCTTCTCTCCAGCCAGGGGGGAATCACCAGCGAAAGCTACGATGAGGCGGAAGCAGCCTTTCTTTTCGGCGACGGGCCCGATGAAGCTCTCCAGATGCTGGAAAAACTGGCTGACTCGGGAGCCAGTATGGAGTCTGTCCAGGAACTCATTCTCCTGGCAGCCGCCCAGGCACTCTCGAACTCGAGGGTTGGAGACTGGATCTGGCCTATGCGAGCTTTTCACATTGCCTACTGCATACGCCAGTGGACCGATCAAACGCCTGACGAAAAACTCTTTGCCCTGAGGATTGCAGCAGTACTGCTCAATCAAGCCTCCGCCAAAAGTCGTGAAACGGACCAGAACCGGACGCTGGACGAAGTGGCCCGCAATCTCTGTCCCCTCGAACCCTTCAGTGTGCTGAGAAGCGTCATCAGCCACACCGATCCCTATGCTTCGGCGACGGCTATTTACGCCATTTTGGGAATGGATGACAGCAAGAAAGAGGAACTTTTCACAACCCTTTCCAGCCAGGCGGTCAAGAACGACGGAGACATGTGTTACGGACACGACATTCTCTTCATGCACGAAGTGGTCGACTGCTATAAGGATCTTCAGCTTGCACAGAAAGACCGACTCCCGGTCGCGGCAGGATTCTTCCTGGGACGGGTGGCCAAGAGCTACGAACTCTTCGGGACGTACAAGAGTTGACCAGAAGACCCTGACCTTCCGAGAACCTGACCGCCTGACCGCCTGACCACCTGACCGCAGCCAGAAGACCGGTTGAAATCCCTAATTCAAAATTCAAAACGAAATCTTTTCTTGTTTTTCTATTTTCTGCGCGCGAAGCGTGCAGGGTCAGGTGGTCAGGGGGTCAGATTCCTCCAACAGTTCCGTCTCCCCCCAAACTTGCTCCCAGTCACCGGTCAGGACGGCTCCCGAACGACGCTGTTTGGGCGGACAAAGAAGGTGAAAAAACACGAAAATGGGCATATCCAAGGCCAGGCTAAACAAGTTAAGGCTTTTCTTTAACTCTTCTTCTTTCCGCCTTTCCAATAAAGAGAAAAATGTCTTTGATTTTCGGTAGACAGGCACCACCTGCTGCCTTTGAAACGAGGTTCGACCCTGAATCGGATAACGAGTGGCTAAATGGGTCTGAATCGGGTCTTCATCGATCGTATCTCTGAGATCTCGATGGTCAATCCAATCCCGCCAGAAGGTGGCCTTTCCATATCGCTCAGGCTCAGCAATCTCGAGGGCACGCACCAAAGCCACCCACTTCTGCTGAGGAGTTGCCTGACGCACGCTTCTGATGCCCGCTGGAGAGAAACGGGTACCCACCAGAAGCTGAAGGGTCAGTGGGAAGGTAGAGGGACCAGGGAGGCTGAACTCCGAGAAAACGCCCATCTGCAAGGCCATCTTCAGGAGCTGCCGAAGCGCACCCTGAGAGAATTCTCCCTCTCGCCCATAACTCCAGAGAAACTCCCGTGATCGTTCGCTTCCCTTCAGGGTCTCCCGGTGCAACAGTCTCATGAACTGGATCTCATCCCAGCGATAACGAGTTTTCTCCAGTCTTTCAGTTGCCTCAAAAACAAGGTTTCCTGCCGGGCTGACCCTGAGTGACTGACGGGACTGGCGTTCGCTGGTCTTTTGGAATCCAAACCAGTTGAACACATTCACGCGCACGGTGACCCGTTGACCTTGGATGCGCTCAAACCCTCCAGTGACCTCTACTCCTGTTTCAGGATTGGGCAAAGAACCGCCTAAGAGCCGGCCATAGCTCCGACGAAAGACCTCAGGCCGGGTTAGCAGCCAATGGGCCGCCAGCAGCGTAGTATTGCTGCTCCAGCGCGTTCTTTCCAGGGCTATCGCAACTTCCAGACGTCTCACCAAGGCTCGCTTGAATACCCGATTGATTTTCTTTTTTAGCGGCCCAGTCAATCCCTTGGAGAGTATCCGCAGTGGCCCTTGAACGGTCGGGCCAATTCAGTTCACCCGAAGCGAATTTCCAAAGTGCACGCCAGCAGAGAGACCGGCCTGTCGCGTTCGCTGGCGATGGCGTCGCAATCGGAACTCGATTTTCCCGGCTCGTTTTCTGACTTGGAGGTTGAACTCTCCTTCTTCCACCACCTCAACCCGAGCACCCAGAGAGGCTCCCGATGAGAGTCCCTTCTGAATATTCAGCATAGGGATGGAACCGGGTACAACCCACCCTGGTCCCAGAGCCCACTCGACACCTACTTTCAGTCCTACCCGCCCACTCCATCGCCAGCGCACCACCTGCCCCTCTGACATCTGAAGAACCTCACCCGGATCCAGCGGATTTCGATAGCTTCTCCAGGCATCCCGCAGTGCTCGAGCAAGGGAAGTTTCCTCGGGAAAGAGTGTGACCCAGGAATGGTACAGTCTTGTTTTGGCCCCGATGTCCACCAAAAAGGGTACTCGGTTCAAACCTGCTGAACCTTCCGTGCTGGCCTCCACATTCCATTGAATGGCCAGGTGATTGGGTGGAACCCGAAAATTCCCCAGGAAAGCATTCCCGGCAAAAAGGATTACCGAACGGACCTGACCCTGAGGACGGACACGCCACCGCAAACCTCCCGGGCCCTTCCCTGTAAACCCCCGTGTGGCTTGAAAAATCAGATCGATTGGCTGGGAGCGATGGATGAGACCTGAGGGGGACACATCGAGACTATGGCGAAAGGGCTTTTTCTCCAGGCGCAGCTCCACCCGCGACCCTTCTATGAATCTCGAGTAGCCCCCTTCCAGCCGCCAGGTGAGTTGGGCTCCCATGACCCTTCACTCCCTTCTACCGTGCTAAAGTAAATCTTCTTCCAGGAACTCAATCAGATCTTTGATCATAGCCGCCGTCAATCCCCAGATCACATCCCCTTCATAGTCGTAGAAATAAAGGGTCACCGCCCTTCCAAAGCGATGGTGGATCTCTTCGGTCGGTTCAGCTTGGTAGAAAAAGCGCAGTGGGACCTCCAGGATGCGCTCCACCTCCCTGGGATTCAGGGAAACGGAAAACCCCTCCCTGAGGAAGGCCACAAAAGGCGTCACCCGGTAATTGGTGACGGCCATGTACTGGTTGAATCGGCCCAGGACTTCCACAAAACCTGCCGGAATCCCCACTTCCTCCTCCATCTCCCTCAAACCCGTTTCACGAAGAGAGGAGTCCCCCTCCTCACGAACTCCGCCGGGGAACGAAATCTGGCCCTTGTGGGTGGCGACTTCCTGGGTGCGTCGGGTTAAAAGAAAGTAGAGCTCGCCGTCTCGCTGAAAAATCGTCATGAGGACGGCAGCTTCTGCCTCGTGGCCTTCCTCAAGACTCCGTGGAGACCAGCTGTCTAATTTTTTTCGAATGCGCTTCTTGAGATCACTTCTCACTGCAATATCGTCGGGAGTTTACACTCCGCTAAAGAGCGCGTCCAGAGAGTGTGGGGAATCAGACGAATGGGGTATACTCCACCCAAACAAGGGGATTGCGGTGAGAACACTTCCTTATCTAATGACGCTTCTTGTCCCTATCTCCCTCATCACTCCGCTGTTTGGGGGAGGAGATTCCCTCGAGCCCCGCAAATCACCGCAGGCCCTGCAGTTGATCCTCTTTGAGGATTTCCCTTTCCAGGTGTCCCCGGCAGACAATCCTCCCCACTACCATGTGGTTGATCTACCCACGGCAGAATTTCCGCAACAGTTCTCCGCGATGTATACCCCTTTCCGGAAGCTTCAGAAATTCGCGGTGCCCGAGGGCATCGAAATACCGAGAAAACTGATCCTGTTGGATATTCATACCCTCTCGGAGTCGGCCCTCCGGGGAAAGAAGGTCTCCTACCGAAGCCCTGTCGGCGACCTGTCGTACCGATTAAAGGTAGACCGATGGAAGGGGGAGTCCTACCAGATCAGGTTAAGTGGGCAATATAATGGCTTTAAGTTCGACAACATTCCAATTCAGGGCCGCAGCGATCGAGCCAAGCTGGTGACCATGAGAAAGACAGCTCGACAAACTCTTTTTGCTGTTTTAACTCCGGTCCAGGCCATCCCGCTTTTCTCGGACCAGGAAAGTCCTCCTGGAGTCAACTTTGAAGAGCCCAAACTGATCGAGGGGCCAAAGCCGCGCTATCCCGAAGGGTTGTCGGAAGCGGGGCGAGTGCTGATTCGAGGCATCATCACCACCGAAGGACAACTCGATCCCGATCGCTTTGTCCTGCTGGAGTGCCCTCACCCCCAGCTTGGCCGCACGGCTCTGGAGACCGTTCTCAACGATTGGACATTCCAGCCGGGGACAAGAAACGGACAGCCTGTGGAAGCCCTGACCACCATCGAAGTCCAGTTCACCGAGTAGCGGGCTTCGCCCGCGTTCCAAGTTTCAGGTTCCAGGTTCCAGTTGTCAGCTGGTCTGAGTCTGCAGTCAGGTTCCCTTAATCATTCGTTCCACTTTCGGCAATACTCGGGACGGCACCACGTGTCCTCCCTCAAAATCAAACAACTCCGGCTTCAACCCACGGGCCTTAAGGTGTTTTAGCGCTTCCTGCGCTTTCTCCGGTGGAACATTCTCATCTTGACGGCCATGCACCAGCAGGATTTGGATGGGCGGCAGTCCCTCCAGTTGCTCGACGATATCCGGTGGCAAATCTCCTCCGCAGGCAACCACTCCCCGAACCGGAAGTGAACTGTGGGCCCAGGTTCTGTAGGCCATGGAAACTCCTTGTGAGAAACCGAGCATAAAGACGCGCTGTGAATCCACTTCAAACCTCTCCTGCAGGAGTTTGTAAAATTGTTCCATGTATCCTACAAAATCCACGACCGATTGATCGCGCTCGTATCGCGTCAACCATGAAAATCCGACCTGGCCCTTTTTCAGATGAGTGTAAAACTGGTGGGCCCCCTGGGGAGCGGCCACCAGAATGCCCTTCTTTGCCAGGGGCTCAAAGACCGTTATGAACTGGCGGGCCACCTGTCCAAAACCGTGCAAAACGATGAGAAGCGGACGGGGTCCCTTCTGCTCCGGCACCTGCACGCTGTAATATACGGTGTGAGAGATCTGAATCTTTTCATTGATCAAGTCCATGGTCCTCGCACTACTTGTTGTCTGCAGCCTTTTGAGCGGCCACGACCAGGTCGTGAGAATTGCCGGGCTCAAAAGGCCCTCCCTTCATGTCTCCGTGAATGGACAGGATACTAAAACCGGCACTCTGCAGGAGCGGTAGAAGATCAGCCTGCCTCCAACCGCGGAGCTGGGTCATTCGAGAGCGAACAACCTGGACGGGAGGATCCGCTAGCGGATTGTACTTCAAAGTGGTGGGGCAAAAGCGGATCCTACCTTCATCCAGAAATTCCATGAGACGAATAAAGATGATCTCCCCATCCTCCTCCCGGCGAAAATTCAGTGGTAGATGACGAATGTCTTTCTCGAAGATGCGCTCGTAATTGAGGATCTGGAACAGGAAGATGCCCCCAGACTCCAGGACATGAGCCACTGACGCGAAGGCCTGTTCCAGCTCTTGGAGTTCCCGTAAATGGACCAAGGTGTTACCCAGAGAGATTGCCGCACCGAATCGGCCTTTCACCACCTCCGCCAGGCTTTGAATTTCCCCCAGGACAAACTGTAAATTCGAGGGAAGAGTCTTCTCTTGGGCCTTGGCAAGCATGGTCTCAGAACGAT
>Ga0066376_10002075_pt1 | contig 18911 bp, 13 predicted proteins | sample Knorr_S15_td_Bot_FD_77009 | JGI IMG/M metagenome (GOLD analysis project Ga0066376, IMG submission 77009) | Marine microbial communities from Southern Atlantic Ocean transect - Knorr_S15_td_Bottom_ad_5009_LV_A | ecosystem: Environmental > Aquatic > Marine > Oceanic | place: Southern Atlantic... | reverse complement strand
CAAGTGACCGAGCTTTTGGCGCCTCTTTCGCAAAACAGCTTCAAGCTCACCTTCACAGAGGACTCCGCTGACAAACGGGTGGGAACCTACGAAGGAAGCTTCACCGTGGGCGACTTCGCCAGCTACAAACTGCCTGACCCGATCGCCTTCGAGTCGTTTGACGACCTCGACGAATTCGCCATGCCGGAGGGCTGGATCGTGACAAGCTACGTCAACGAAGCCGACGCGATCATCTGGGAAGAGGACCCGGACGACTGGACCTCTATGTCCTACGTCGGCTGGGCCAATGTCTCGCTCGATCGCTGGAAGACCAGCCCGTACTGGAATGAAAAATCACAGGCTGCGACTCCCCCGGTGTTCGTCAACGGCAAGGCCCCGTTCCCCGAAGGCAACTTCCTGATCGCCGACTCGGCACTGCGCAACGCCCACTTTTTGACCGTGCTCGAGACGAAAGATTTCGACCTTGGCCAACACGCCAACGTGCACCTCGGCTATTACAGTCACTACACTCAAAATCAGGACAACTCGGCCAACGTCGAGTACTCAATCGACGGCGGCGAAACTTGGCTGCCGGTCATCTACATGCTCGACCAAGCCGACGTTGTCGCCGGTGACGACGGCGCGGCCGATGCGGTGGCAACCTTTGAAAACGCGCAGGGCGACGTGGCGATGGTGGACCATGTCCTTTTTCAAGATGACGACGGTGAGTGGGACATGGAGTATCTCGACGAGCCGATCGGCGGGAGCTACGGCGCGTTCGTCGGGGCGGCCATCGACGAGTCGCTTTCGCCGCACATCAGCGGCCGTGTGAACGACAACCAAGTCGAGTCCAAGCGCTACGAGCTGCACCGCCTGCCCGAGGCCGACAACCAAGCCAAGGTACGCATCCGCTTCGCCATGAACGGCACTTGGAGCTGGTACTGGGCCATCGACAACTTCGGCCTGTACAGCATCGAGGAAGCGCCCACAACTGTCCCAGCGATAGACAGCATCTCGTCGGACGGCGGTGTCGTCACGATCAACTGGCAGGGCGCGGACGGCGTCCGCCTGCAAAAAACCTCCAATTTGGCCAACCCAAGCTGGGCGGACGTGCCGGACTCGCTGGGGGAATCGTCCGCCAAGGAGGTTGCCGACCAAGCGGAAGCGTATTATCGTCTGATCCGCGACTAGCAAAAACCCACTTGGCCAAGCGCGCCATGAAAACAACAACACCATCCGGGCATCGGCAGCGGCGGGGATTCACCCTGATCGAGCTGCTGGTAGTCATCGCCATCATCGCCATCCTCGCCTCTCTTCTGCTGCCCGCCTTGGCCAAGGCCAAGGGCATGGCCCACAAGATTAGCTGCCTCAACAACCACAAGCAGCTTGGCCTCGCCGTGCAGCTTTACTCAAGCGACAACGAAGACTGGCTCAACCCGATCCAAGCACGGCTCGCCTCCGGCATCGAGTCGAGCTGGCGCCCCTACCTCTTCACCTACCTCGGCGCACGATGGGACTCGGATAAAAAAATGTACCTCGGCGGAAGCAAATCAAGCTACGACTGCCCCACCGAGAATTCCAAAGGCAAAAAGGGCGACGTGTATCATCAGGGCAACCCGGCGGTCGTCGGCCAGTTTCGCGTCGGCGAGATCGGCATCGCTAGCGGCATCGGCGCGGTGAACGTCCACTGGGTTCGGGGTGGCGCCCAGCCGCCCTTCGGCCGGCCCGCCGGCTACGAGAACAACCTCTGCAAATGGGGCATGGTCGAGTCGGCCTCCGAGCTGATCCTGCTCGGCGACGGCAACAGCAACCTTGGCGGCTGGCCCAACGACGCGTGGTGGATTTGGAAGGAGATCGGCAACGCCAACTCCGCCGGCTACAACCGCTTTATCCAGAACGACCCCGGCGCGATGCGGCACGGCGGCAAGTCCAACTACGTGTTTGGCGACGGCCGCGCCGAAGGACTCGATCCCAACCTCATCCCGTGCGACGAGTCGGCCTGCTGGTGGACCGCCCCCCAAAGCCCGCACTGACGCGCCGACCACCGCCATGCCACTGCAACCCGCCGAAAAAAAACAGCTCACTTTTGCCGGCGTGCTCTTCGGGCTGGCCATCCTGTTTTTCGTCCTGTTCGGCCCGTCCGAGCGCGTGGCGCTGGAGTACTTTTACGACGAGAGCGAACAGAAACTCTTCACCGCCCCGGCCGGTTCCATCCCCCCGATCAAGGGCATCAACGACGACCAGCTCGACGGCGTCCGGGCCATCGTCATCGCGCCCAAGGGCAAACGCGGCGACGAGTCCGCGCACCAAATCGCCTATCTCGAAAAATGGTCGCCGCAACTCAAGCAGCACATGGAGGCCGTCACCCGTGCCAAGGCCGCCGGCCAAGCCGTACCCAGCATCGTCGATCGTTCCCAGCGGAAATTTCACCAGTTCGTCCGCCGGACCGATTCCCCCCAATGGGTCCACTTGAACACCGACGAGGCCGCCAAGATCATGGCCGTGCTACGAACCAAGGACGCCCAGGGGAAAATCCCCGAGATCTGCATGCCGAACCGTTGAGGGATTCACTTGAACCGACATCCGCCAATCCTGCTGTCGGCACTGCTGGCCATCGCCGCCTCTGCCGCCGCTGAGGAGCCCTTGGCCAAGCTCACGGCTCCCGCGCCCAACTCGCCGGACGAGCCGTTGGCCAAGCGGATGTCCGTCGCCAAGGCGGTGGACTTCATCGACCGCGCCTCGCTCCACTGGCAGCGCTCCCGCAAGTGCGTCACTTGCCACACCAACGCCGCCTATCTCATGGCGCGCGGCCAACTGAAAGCCGATCCCGCGCCGCACATTTCCGTCCGCAAATTCTTCGAGCAATACGTCGCCGGCTGGGCGGAAAAGAAACCGGAACCGGAAGGCATTGTCGCCACCGCTGCCGCGCTCGCCATGGACGACGCGGCCAAGGGCAAACTCACCCAAGCCACCCAAGCCGCCTTCGATGAGGCATGGAAAATCCAGCGCGCCGACGGCTCGTGGGACTGGCTCAAGTGCGGCTGGGGGCCGTTCGAGTCGGACGACCACTACGGCGTCACCCTCGCCGCCATCGCCGCCGCCAAGGCGCCGGGCGACTACGCGCAAACCAAGCGCGCCGCCGTCGGCTTGGCCAAGCTCCGGGGCTATCTCAAAAACCATCCACCACGGCTGCCGCACCACAAGGCGATGATGCTTTGGCTCGGCGGCACATTGCCGGAATGGGTGACAGAGGGTGAGCGGCTGCGTTGGCAAAAAGAACTGCTTGGCCTACAGTTGCCCGGCGGCGGCTGGGCCACCGCCGCGTTGGGTGACTGGAAGCGCAAGGACGGCTCCGCGCAGACTCTCGACGAGGCCGACGGCTACGGAACCGGCTTTGTCATTTTTGCCCTGCGCCAATCCGGCCTGCCGGCGAGCCACCCGGCGATTCACCGCGGGATCGGCTGGCTCAAGACGCACCAGCGCGAAAGCGGCCGGTGGTTCACCCGGTCGCCGTACAAGGACGGCCGGCACTACATCAGCCACGCTGGGACGGTCTTCGCGCTGCTGGCGCTGGCCGAGTGCGGCGAACTGAAATAACTTGGATGGACACAACCTCATTTAACTTCCCGACAGACACGCGGGTCGGCCCGGGCGTCATCGCGCAACTCAACGAGACCCTCCTCGCGCTGGGCATCCGCCGGCCGCTGGTCGTGACCGATTCCGGCCTGCTGGCCACCGACGCCTTCAAGAAACTCGCCGCCGCCCTGCTCCCCGGCGAGCCGGATCGTGACTGGTTTTTGCACTCCGACGTGCAGCCCAACCCCACCGAGGCGAACACCCGCGGCGCGGCCGAGCTGGCCTTGGCCAAGGGCTGCGACGGCGTCGTCGGCCTCGGCGGCGGCAGCGCGCTCGACGCCGCCAAGGTCTGCCGCATTCTCATTAAGCAGCCCAAGCTCAAGCTCGCCGACTACGACTGGGAAGCCGACTGGAGCGGCCTGCTGCCGTTCATCGCCATCCCCACCACCGCCGGCACTGGCAGCGAGGTCGGCCGCAGCGGCGTGGTCACGCCCGACGGCGCCGGCAGCAAGGGCATGTTTTTTCACCCGGAACTGCTGGCCAACTGCGTCTTTCTCGACCCCGATCTGACCACCGGCCTGCCGCCGGGCCTGACCGCCGCCACCGGCCTCGACGCCCTCACCCACTGCATCGAGTCGTACACCTCACCGGTATTTCAGCCGCTGTGCGACGGTATCGCGCTCGAGGGCATCGCGCTCATCATCCACGCGCTGCCGGTCGCCGTCGCCGACGGAGCGGACATCGACGCACGCGGCCACATGCTCGTCGCCGCCGCGATGGGGGGCGTGGCGTTCCAAAAAGACTTGGGCGCAACGCACTCGCTCGCGCATCCGCTCTCGGCGATTTGCGGCGTGCACCACGGCACGGCCAACGCCATCTGCCTACCGCACGTCATGCGCTTCAACGCCCAACGCAAGCCGGGCGTCTATCGGCGCATCGGCTTGGCCTGCGGACTCGATGTCGTCTCGTGCAGCGACGCCGAGGCCGACGAGCAAACCGTCCAGTTCATCGACGACTTTATCCAGCGCTGCGGCATGCCGCCGTCGCTCGAGGACGTCGGCGTGGAGGAGCAGCACATCGAGGCGCTGGCCGACCAGGCGTGGGTCGATCCCTGCCACCAAACCAACCCCGTGCCGGTCACGCGCGAAGATTTGAAGGAACTTTTTCTGAAAGCACTGTGAGCGATTTCCCGACCCAACTTTTGATCAACGGCCAGTGGCACGACGGCGACGGAGCCAAGCGCTTGGCCATCGTCAACCCGGCAACGGAGGAGACGTTCGCCGAGGTCAGCAGTGCCACCGCCGGTGAAATTGGCCAAGCGGCCGAGGCGGGCCAAGCGGCATTCGAATCCGGCTGGCGCGACATGCCTCCGGGCCAGCGCGCCGAGTTGCTTCACGGCTTGGCCAAGCGCATCCGCGACAACGTCGAGGCCATCGCCCAACTCGAGACGCTCAACGTCGGCAAGCCGATCGGCGATGCCCGCTGGGAGGCCGACGCCGGGGCGAAGGTCTTCGAGTATTACGCCGGTGCCATCGGGCATTTGTGCGGCCAGACGATCCCGGTGGCGCGCGGCGGATTCAACTTCACGCTGCGCCAGCCGATGGGCGTCGTCGCCGCGATCACCCCGTGGAATTTTCCGTTCCTCATCGCCTGCTGGAAGGTCGCCCCGGCGCTCGCCGCCGGCAATTCGGTCGTCCTAAAGCCGGCGTCGCTCACGCCTTTGACCGCGCTGCTGCTGGGCCAACTGGCGCAGGAAGCGGGCCTGCCGGACGGCGTGCTGCAGGTGTTGCCCGGCGCTGGCGCGGAGGCCGGCAACGCGCTGGCCACCCATCCGCTCGTCCGCAAAATCGGCTTCACCGGCTCGACCGAGGTCGGCTCAAAAATCATGAAACTCGCCGCGGACGACATCAAGCGCGTGTCGCTCGAGCTGGGCGGCAAGTCGCCTAACATCGTCTTCGCCGATGCCGACTGGCAACGCGCCGCCGCCGAGTCGCCGATGAGCGTCTTCGCCAACACCGGCCAAGACTGCTGCGCCCGCAGCCGCATGTTCATCGAGCAACCGATCTTCGACGACTTCGTGAACCAGTTCGTCGCCGCCACCGAGTCGCTCAAGATCGGCGACCCGACGCTCGACGAAACACAGCTTGGCCCGATGGTCTGCGCGGCGCAGCGCGAAATCTCCGAGTCATTCGTCACCGAGGCCAAGGGCGCGGGGCGCGACATCCGCACCGGCGGCGACCGGCCAAGCGAGCGCGGTTTTTACCTGAACCCCGCCGTGATCACCGGCGGCGAGACCGGCGACCGCGCGTGGCGCGAGGAGATTTTTGGGCCGGTTGTTTGCCTGCGCCCGTTCACCAACGAAACCGAAATGTTGCGCGAAGTGAACGACACCAACTTCGGCCTGAGCGGCTCCATTTGGTCGAGCGACCTGAGCCGGGCGTTGCGCGTGGCGCGGCGAGTCGAGAGCGGCGTCATCAGCATCAACACCCACTCGAGCGTGCACACCGAGGCGCCGTTCGGCGGGTTCAAGCGCAGCGGCCTTGGCCGCGACCTCGGCATGTCCGCAATGGAAGCCTGCACCGAGGTGAAAAACATCTACGTCGGCGAATAGCCCATGACCAAACCGCGACAAAAAACCCTCAGCTTGGCCAAGCGATTGTTTTTTAACCGCGAATGGACGCGAAGTGACGCGAATGAAACGGAGCATTCCTTCTCCCTCAGGGAGAAGGTGGCCGTAGGCCGGATGAGGGTGAGCGGGGAGTTTCAAGGGAAAGCAAAAGGGGAGGGGCGAGTTCCACCTCGCCCCAAAAATCATAGAACGCGCTCTCCCTCTCCCCGACCCTCTCCCGCTGGGAGAGGGAGCCGCAGCATTCGCGGCAGCGTCGTGGAGTGCGGTTCTCTGCACCGCTTTTTTTTGGAAGTTTTCAGTTTCAAGTTTTCAGTTTTGAGTTCTTCAAAACCGTGTCCATCCTGTTCATCCATGTTTCCTTTTTTACAGTCCCTAATCCGGCCCCGGAAAGCGGCGGGGACAGCCGCACTCCAAGACGCTCCCGCGACACCCCGGCCCCACTTGGCCAAGCGCGGCCTGCTTGATTCCTTCTCCCTCAGGGAGAAGGTGGCCGAAGGCCGGATGAGGGTGATCGGGAAGTTTCAAGAGAAGGCCACAAGGGAGGGGCGAGTTCCACCTCGCCCCAAAAATCATGAAACGCGCTCTCCCTCTCCCCAACCCTCTCCCGCTGGGAGAGGGAGCCGCAGCGTTCGCGTTTGTTTGTTGCTTGTCGCGTTGGTGCTTGGGCAATCGGCTTGGGCCGGCTTGGTGGCTTACAATGACTTTGGCGCGCCGAGCCGCCGCGACAACTCTGTCACCCGCATCGGCGCGACTTCGGACGAACTGAAAGCCGGCAACGGCACGGTCGAAAAAACCGGCAAGCTCATCGACTTCGCCACCGACGAGGCGAGCGGTGTGCGGCTGAAACTCACCGTGAGCGGCACGCCGCTTGGCCAAACGCAAACCGGCGGCGACGCCCCCGACGGAACCGCCGCAGGCGACGTGTTCACCGGCAAGATCAACGGCTCCGGCGGCACGCCGCTCCCGGCCGGCAAGGTGCATTTCATCGACCTGTCCGGGCTCGACCCGGCCAAGCGCTACGAGTTGGTTTTGTTTTCCAGCGTCACGGCCGGTGGCGGGGCCAAGCCGGTTTCGTTCACGCTGTGGGATGTCTCGTCGTTCGAGAATCGCAGCGCCGCAGCGCCGGGACGCGTCACGGTCAGCGGCCAGTTCAACCGCACCACTAAAATTGAAACCGCCGGAAACGACGACGCGACGCGCGGCGATGTTTGCCGGTATGAGTTTATCCAAAGCGGCAGCGACGGTGACTTGCGGGTGATTCTCCAGTCGCCAAGCGGTGGCCAGTTGAACGCCCTCATGCTGCGCGAGCAGACGCCGCCAGTGCTCGCCGCCAAACCGGTCGTCGCGCTGGGCGAGGACAGCGCTGTCATTCGCGGCACGATCGCCGATCCGGCCAAGGGCGCGGTCGAGTTGCGCTGGCGCGAGACCGGCGGCGATGCGGCTTGGCAGTCGCAAACGCTGACGCCGGACGCGAGCGGCGCGGTTGAGGTTCGGCTCGATTCGTTGCCGGTGTTCGTCGAGCAGGAGTTTGTTTTTGTGCAGCAGACCGCCGATGGCGAAATTGCCTCGGAGGCACAAACCATCCGGCCGCAAAAGCTGGGAGTGATTTACTCGACCGGCTTCGAGCCGACCGAGCCTGTGGCGTTCCTGCCGGGAGCGATCACGGCGCAGACCGGCCCGTGGCGCGTGGCCAAGGGCAGCGCCGAGGTGCAAACCGACCGCGTCGCGCACGGCGGCCAAGCGGTTCGCACCGGCGACTGCATCATCGAGATGACGTTTGAAAATCGTGAGTCGGTGCTGTGGGTCGATGCGTTCATTCAAGATCCCGGCATCAGCCAAGCGCGACAAATCCCCGACGGCAAAGCGAGCAGCGTGCTGTTGTTTCATGACGGCAAACTCCTCGCGCTCGACGGCAACGGCTCCGGCGGCGGCAGCTTCGTCACCGCAGCGGAACTGCCGGGCGACCGTTTCACGCGCCTCACCATTCGCACCGACTACGAGGCCAAGCAGTTCGACGTGTGGGTGGACGGCAAACGCGCCTTGGCCAAGCTCGGCTTCAAGGACAACTCAGTGACGCGCTTTCACGGGGCCAAGCGCTTGGCCGGCGCGAACAGTTACCTCGACGACTTCAGTCTCTCGACGTGGGGGCTCGACCGCGACAGCGACGGCGACGGGTTGGTCGATCTCGACGAGGCCAAGTTTTACGGCTCGTACCCGCTGCTCGCAGACAGCGACCGCGACGGCGCGAGTGACGCGCACGAGATTGCCGCCGGGACGCACCCGGCTGATCCCGGCTCAATTTTTGCCGTGAAGATCGACGCGGCAGCCGGTGGCAAAACCAAGCTCTCGATCCCGACGATTACCGGCCTTGAGTACACGCTGCAACGCCGCGCCGCGCTTGGCCAAGGGCAGTGGCGAACCGTGCCCGGATTTGAAAACGTGCCGGGCGACGGCAGCGTGCAGTCGTTCCTCGAGACGCCGGACGGGCGCAACTATTTTTACCGCGGCGTCATCGTGAACCGCCTCAACGCCGTGAATCCCTGACATGAATTACCGCACTAAAATTTTGTCGGGCGTATCTGTTATCGCGGCCGCGCTTCTGCTTGGGTCTGTTTCCGGGGTTGCTCAAAGCCCGGTGAATCAGTGGGTGCTCTCGCCGGAGAACATCGACATCACGACGGTGAAAGATATTTCCGGCGACGAGGACGGCCTGCTGCACGGGCGGATGGTGCCAACGAAAAACCCGCCGGCGCTGTACTTCGACGGGACGGATAATTACATCGAGTTGGCCGGCAAGGACGAGGCCAAGTCGCTGCCGACGAGCAAGCTCACCGCCGAGGCGTGGGTCGCCGTGAACTCTCCCGCCGAGTGGGGCGGCATCGTCGGCTGCCTGCAGGACAACGGCAGTTTCGAGAAAGGCTGGGTGCTCGGCTACAACAACGACAAGTTCAACTTCGCGCTGTCCACCGGCGGCGACCTCACTTACATGAACGCCTCCGTCTCGTTTCAGACCGGACGCTGGTATCACGTCGTCGGCACTTACGACGGCTCGCGGATGCGCATTTACGTCAACGGCACCGAGCGCGGCAACAGCAGCAAGCGCAAGGGAAAGATCGACTACTCGCCAGCGGCGTTCGTGATCGGCTGTTACCTCGACGACAACGAGTTTTATCCGCTGGAAGGCTTCATCTCCGAGGTGCGCCTTTACAATCGCGCGCTCACGAGCCAGCAGGTTCGCAACCGCTACAACAGAACCAAGGGCAAGCACACCACCCGGCCCAAGCCGCCGGTCGTCCTCACCAACCGCCAGTTGAGCGCCGGGCCGTACCTCGCGTTTGCCTCGCCGAGCGAGGCGGTCGTCCGCTGGGAAACCGCCAAGCCGATGCCGACGCGCCTCGCGTACGGCACGACGCCGGCGCTGCAAAACCGCATCGACCTGCCGAGGCGGACACGGCAGCACGAGGCCGTTATCCCCGGTATCAAACCCGGAGTAATTTATCATTACTCGGTCGGCGTCGAGCAGGACGGACAAACCCAGTGGCTCGAGCCGGCGACCGCCGAGTCGGACTTTAATTATTCGCGGCCGGACATCACTGGCGTCGAGTCGCCGTACGCGGAGGATGAGCGGATGCATAAAAGCCGAGCCGCCGCCGAGGCGATCGTCGCGGCCACCGGCATCCGCAAAGGCTACGCGATCGACTACGGCTGCGGCGAAGGGCGGCTGGCGTTCGCGCTGGCCAAGCGCACCGAGTTGACCGTGATCGGCGTGACCGCTGATGCTGGCGAGGCGGCGCGCGCGCGCGCGGCGCTGCGGCGGGCCGGCATTTACGGCACGCGCGTGATCATTCAGCACCGGCCCTTGGCCAAGCTTGGGCACACCGGCAACCTGTACAACCTCGCCGTGTCGAGCGAGCTGCTGCACGACGGCACGCTGCCGGGCGACCGCGCGGAGCTGCTGCGCGTTCTGCGGCCAAGCGGCGGCGTGCTCGCGCTGGGTGGCCTTCCGCAAAGCGGCTTGGCCAAGCTCATCGCCGGCTCGGCGCTGGCAAGGGGGACGACCACCAAGGCCATCGGCGATTTCCTCTTGGCCAAGCGCAAGCCACTCGACGACGCGGGCGAGTGGACGCACGCCTACGGCAGCGCCGCGCAGACGGCTAACAGCGGCGACAAGATCGTCAACGGCAGCAAAATGGCTTTGCAGTGGTTCGGCAAACCGGGCGCGCGCGGCATGATCGACCGGCAGGGGCGCAACCCGCCGCCGCTCACCAGCAACGGTTTTCTCTACGTGCAGGGCGACAACCGCATCTGGGGGCAGGACGCCTTCAACGGGACGATCCTTTGGAACTACGAGTTCCCGACTGAACTGCGCCGCGTCAACACGCCGCGCGACGGCAGCAATATGTGCGCCGACAACTCGTCGCTGTTCGTCGCGATGCGCGACCGCGCCTACCGGTTCGACGGCCAAACTGGGCGACTGCTTCGGAGTTTCCCGGTCGTCAGCGGCGACGCGGCCAACTGGGGCTACATCGCCAACGACGGCGATTTGCTCTTCGGCGGGAGCATCAAGCCCGGCTCGGTGTACACGAAATTCAAAGGCACGCCGTACTGGTACGACTCGAGCGGCACGCAGGACACGGCCAAGGTTTGCAGCGACAATTTGTTCGCGATCAACAAGCAGACCGGCCTCACAAAATGGGAATATCGCGGCGGAAAAATCATCAACACCACGATCGCGATCGGCGGCGGGCGGGTCTATTTCGTCGAGTCTAATTCATCGAGCCTCCGGAATGAACCGACGAGCCGCATCGACTCGAGCAGCCTTTGGTCGAGCCTTCGACTCGTCGCGCTGAACCAGCAGACCGGCGCAAAGGTTTGGAGTAAATCGATCACCGTCAACAAGTCGCCTTACCCGGTCGTGTTTTTCCTCGCGCAGGCCAAGGACCGGCTGATCTTGAGCTACAGCACCAGCCGGTTTTATGTGGACGCCTTCTCCACCCGCAACGGCAGCAAGGTGTGGTCGAAGAACCACTCGTGGAACCGCAACCATCACGGCGGGCATATGTACCACCCGGTGATCGTGGGGGACGCGGTGATCGTCGAGCCGTACGGCTATCGCCTGTCCGACGGTGCCACCGTCCATCGCGGGTTGCCGCAGCGCGGCGGGTGCAGCACGATGTCCGCCTCGCACAACACGGTGCATTACATCAACTGGGATTACGACAAAGGCTCGATGTATTTTTGGGACGTGGACACCGGGAAACGCCGGCTGATGGTCGGCTCGCGGTCGAGTTGCTGGCTCTCGCTCATCTCCGGCAACGGCATGATTCTCTCGCCGACTGCCAGCTCCGGCTGCCGCTGCCGCTACCCCATCCAAACCTCAATCGGGTTCATGAGACAATGACGACGCGCAATACTCAACGACTCCTCGGCTTGGCGCTCGCACTCGCTTGGCCAAGCGCCGGGCTGCACGCCGCCGACTGGCCATCGTACCGGCACGACAACCAGCGCAGCGCAATCACCGCCGAGACGCTCAAGCTGCCGTTGGCCAAGCGCTGGCAAATGACCCCGGCGCAGCCGCCCTCTCCCGCCTGGGCCAAGCCGGCCAAGTTTGATTTTTACGTGTCGCCACAAACGCGCAAGCCGCTCGTGCATCGCCTGGCCTACGACCACGCGCACCACGCCACCGCCGTCGGCGACTCCGTGTTTTACGGCTCGTCCGCCGAGCACACGGTGCATTGCCTCGACGCCCACAGTGGGAAGGAAAAATGGGTGTTTTTCACCGACGGCCCGGTGCGGTTCGCGCCGTCGATCCACGCCGGTCGCGTGTACGCCGGGTCGGACGACGGCACGGCGTACTGCCTCGCCGCCGCCACGGGCAGGTTGCTCTGGAAGCACACCGCCGCCAGCGAGAAAAACAAGCTCGTGCCCAACGACGGACGGCTCGTCTCGCCGTGGGGCGTGCGCAGCTCGGTCGCGGTGGACGGCGGCACGGCCTACTTCACCTCCGGTTTCTTTCCGCACGAAGGCGTTTACATGAGCGCTGTGGACGCCCTCACCGGCAAGGTCACAAAAAGTCGCCACTGGAAAAAACATCATCTCAACAAAGGCTCGTTCCAGGGCTACATGCTCCTCTCCGACTCGCGCATTTACATGCCGGGCGGACGCAGCACGCCGTTTTATTTCGACCGCCGCACTGGCAAACGGCTCGGGCATTTCGCCAAGGGCGGCGGCATGGGGACGTTCGCGCTGCTGGCCGACAACCGCATCGTCCACGGCCCGGCCGACCGCAGCGGCGGCGTGCTCACCGAGGCCAGCTTGACCGGCGACAAGCTGGCCTCGCACGAGGACGCGCTCGATATGGTCGTCGATTCGCGGGTGATTTTCATGCTCACCCCAGACAAGGTGACGGCGATGACGCGCAGCAACCGGCGGGGGCTTTGGAGCCAACCCGTCGAGGCGGGCAACGCGCTGGCCTTGGCGGGCAAGACGCTTTTCGTCGGCAGCCGCGGCAAGGTGAGCGCCTTCAACGCCGCCAACGGCAGGGCGCTTTGGAGCGGGACAGTGCCGGGACGGGCGCTGGGCCTCGCGGTGGCCAACGGCGCGCTGCTCGTCAGCACCGACACCGGCGCGATCGTCAGCTTCGGCCAGCTCTCCGACCAGCCAAGCGCGTGGATTTTATATTAGGATGGGAACTATCAAGGCGATTACATTTGATCTTTGGGACACGCTGGTCATCGACGACTCGGACGAGCCCAAGCGGGCCGAGCGCGGGTTGCGCTCGAAATTCGACGAGCGGCGGCACCTGCTTTGGGAAGCGCTGAACGCCGACGAGCCGATCGGCTTGGAGACGGTTTGCCTCGCCTACAGCGTCGGCGATGTGGCGTTCAACAAGGTGTGGAAGGAGCACCACATCACGTGGCACATCGCCGATCGGTTGCGCGTCATTCTCAATGGCCTTGGCCGCGAGTTGCCGGAGGCTGCGTTCGACGCCGTCGTCCGGGCTCACGCCGAAATGGAGGTCGATATTCCGCCGGACGCCATTCCCGGCGGGGCGGCGGTGCTCGAGCGCTTGGCCAAGCGCTTCAAGCTTTGCATCATCTCGGACTCCATCGTGTCGCCCGGGAGCACCCTGCGCCGGCTGCTCGAGAAGCACGGCTTGGCCAAGCCGTTCAGCGGGTTTGCGTTTTCCGACGAGGTCGGCCACAGCAAGCCGCACCGCGCGATGTTCGACTCGGCGGCGGAACAGCTTGGCGTCGGGGTCGGCGAGATGCTGCACGTCGGCGACCGCGACCACAACGACGTCAAGGGGCCGCAGCGGCTTGGGATGAAGGCGATCCTGTTCACCGCCGCGAACGACACGGACAAGGCGGCCACCACCGCCGACGCCATCTGCGGGTCGTTCGACGAACTGGAATCCGCGATCGACCGGCTGAACGCCTAGCGGCGCATGCCGGGCAGGACGAGGTGGTTGATCCAGTTTCGCACCTCGACGGTGCGCAGTGACTCGTCCATCACGTCGGCCTTGAGGCCAAGCGCCGTGGCGATGTCGGTTCGCGACGGATCGGCGTGAAGCGCCTCCAACTGGTCGATGTGCGCCAAGCCCGCAGGTTCGTCCTCGAAGAAATTCAGCTTCACCAATTTCTCCAAACGGCAAAACATCAGCCGGGCCATCTCGTGCAGGTTGTACTCGGGATGATACTGCAACCCCCAAAACTCGGTGCCGTCGTGCTTCACGACGACCGACTGCACGCGGGTGAATTCATTTCCAGCGAGCAGAGCCGCCCCAGCGGGCACCACGGTGACCTCGTCGTCGTGGCTCGTGAAGGCGTCAAACACCGCCGGTTTGTCGTCGTAAAGCGGATGCGCCCGGCCCTCGTCGGTGAGCGTGATTTCCCGGGCGATGCCCATCTCGCGCCCGTTCGGGTTGAGCGCGACTTCGCCGCCCGCCGCGACGACGGCAATCTGCGCCGCCCAGCAACTCCCGAACGCAGGCACGCCGCGCCGGAAACATTCGCGGGCGAACTCGATCTGTTCCGCGACGTCCGGCTCGCCGGAGAACACGCAGGTGCTGCAACCAGTCCACGCCACGCCGTCGTAATCGCGGATCGCCTCGCCGACCGGCAGGCTCGCACCGGGATCGGCGGGAAAAATGACGTCGCACTCGATGCCGTTGGGAGCGCACCGCTTGAGCATCCCAACGTAAAGGTCGGCGGCAATGCTCGCGCCGCCGGACTGCAACTGCTCACGGGCGGCCTTGGTGTAGCCGTCGATGATTAAAATTCTTGGAGCCGTCGTGTCCGTCATGCGATCCCCTCAGAAACTGACCCCCATTTCGTTGATCACCTCCGAGACATGGCCGATCAGCCCGGTCATGTCTTCCGGGTGAACGTCGCCGATGCTGCCGATGCGGAAGCATTGCGCGTGCGACACCTTGCCGGGATAAATCACAAAGCCACGCGACTTGAGTGCGTCGTAGAATTTTTGGAAATCAAACTCCGCCGCGTCGGGATAATAAAACGACGTGATGATCGGCGACTGCACTTCGTCCCCGATCAGCGTGCGGAAGCCAAGCGCCCGCATGCCGTCCACCATCGTTTTTTGGTTGGCGACGTAGCGCGTGTGCCGGGCGGCGACACCGCCCTCGGCGGCGAGTTCGTCGAGCGCGGCGGCGAAGGCACTCACGACGTGGGTTGGCGAGGTGAAGCGCCACTTGCCGCCCTTGGTTTCCATCTCGCGCCATTGGTCGAACAGGTCGAGGCTGTGCGAACGGGCCCAACCTTCGGTCGCCTCGAGCGTGGCGCGGTCGGCCACGACGAAGCCGAAGCCGGGCACGCCTTGGATGCACTTGTTCGCGGAGGAAATGAGGTAGTGCGCGCCGGTGGATTCCATGCTCATCGGAATGCCGCCGAACGACGACATCGCGTCGAGGATGAACACCCGGCCGTGGCAGCGGACGATTTCGCCGACAGCCTCCACCGGGTTGAGCATGCCGGTCGTCGTCTCGCAGTGCACCATCGCGATGTGCGTGATTGCCGGGTCATTGGCCAACATCTGCTCCACTTGGCCAAGGTCTGTGGACTCAATCTCCGCTTGGCCAAGCTCGACCGTGTTGATGCCGAGCATTTGCGAAATCTTTGTGATGCGCGCGCCGTACGCGCCGTTGTTGAGCACGAGCAATTTGCCATCGGGCGGGATGACCGAACCGATCACCGACTCGACGGCGAACGTGCCGCTGCCCGGCATGAGCGCGGCGGTGTGGGCGTCGTCGTCGGTCGCGAGGCGAACCAAGCGCTCGCGGATGGACTGGATGATGCTGTTGTAATCGACGTCCCACGTGGAAAACTCCTGCATCATGGCCTCGCGAACCGTGCGCGTCGTGGACAACGGGCCGGGGGTCAGCAGCAGATATTGTGTGTCGCGCTCGTTTACCATGGCAGCGAAAATGTCTTGGTGGTGGTCATAAATTTCATCGCCTCGATGACGCCCTCCTTGATGCCGAGGCCGGAATCCTTCACGCCGCCGAACGGCGAGCATTCCATCCTGAAACCCGGCACTTGGTTGACGTTGACCGCGCCGGTTTTCAACTCCTTGACGGCGCGGATTGCCGCCGCCATGTCGTTGGTGACCACGCCGGAGGAGAGGCCGAAGTCGGAGTCATTGGCCAAGGCGATGGCGTCGTCGAGGTCGCGCACCGGCATGATGGGCGCGAGCGGCCCGAACGATTCCTCGCAGACCATCTCGGCGTCGCGCGGCACGTTGGCGATGATGGTCGGCTCGAGTTGTGCGCCGTTGCGCTTGCCACCGAGCAGCACCTCAGCCCCAGCGGCGACGGCCTTGGCCACGCGCTCCTCGAGCACGATGGCGGCCGGTTCGTCGATGAGCGTGCCGATGCGGGTCGCCTCGTCGGCGGGATCGCCCACGGTGAATTCCTTGGCCTCGGCCACGAACTTGGCCGTGAACTCGTCGAGCACCGGCTCCTCGACGAGGATGCGCTTGACGGCGGTGCAGCGCTGGCCGGAGTTGCGGAACGACCCCTCGGTGGCGAGAATCGCGGCGAGGTCGAGGTCGGCGTCCTTGAGCACGATGAGCGGCGCGTTGCCGCCCAGCTCGAGGCAAAGTTTCTTGTAGCCGGCGATGGTGGTGAGGTGTTTGCCCGGGCCGGTGCCGCCGGTGAACGTGACCAGATCGACACGCGGATCGCGCACGAGCGCCTCGGTGATTGTCTTGCGGTCGCCGACAAATGTGCTGAGCATCGCCGGCGGCAGGCCGGCCTCGTACAGCAACGCAGTGAGGCGCACCGCGACCAGCGGCGTCTTGCTGGACGGCTTGAGCAGCACCGGCACGCCGGCAGCGATCGCCGGGGCCAGCTTGTGCGCCACTTGGTTGAGAGGGTGGTTGAACGGCGTGATCGCGGCGACGAGGCCCAGCGGCTCGCGCAGGGTGAAAATCTTTCGCGCCGGGCCGTCCTTCGCGGCGTCGCACGAGAAAATGCTCTCGTCATCACGCAGCGCCTCGGCGGCGGCGAACTTGAAAACCTCCTGCGCGCGGCTGACCTCGTGGCGGGTTTCGCGCATGCACAAACCGGTCTCGAGGCGGATCAAGTTGGCGAACTCGTCGGCGCGCTCGGCGAGCAAACCGCGGGCGCGCATGAGGATTTCGTATCGCTCATTTTTGGTCGGCGGCTGCCCTTGGCCAAGCGCGGCCTCGATGGCCTGCTCGAGTTGCTCCGGCGTGATCTTTGGCAGCGTGCCGGTCAGCGAGCCGTCCCACGGGTAGCGCACCTCAAGGGTGTCGTCGGACTCCACCGCCTTGCCGGCGATGTAGCACGGCCAAGCGACTGGCAATATTTGGGTGATGTCAATGGGGTGTGTCATGGCTGGGTTCCGTTGCAGGCGAAGTCAAAAATGTCGAAGTTTCGCGGGTCGCCCTTGGCCAAGGCAGCGTACTTCGCGTTGAGCGGCTCGGAGATGAGGAACGGCACCATCTCCTCGTAGCGGCCGCCGTGCGAGCGGAGCGTGCCCTCGAGTTTTGCGAGGTCGTGATGCCCCGGCGTGCGGCCGATCACCCAGTCGCGGGCGGAGAGGACGAACAAGTCGCCGATCCGGTCGCCCGGCAGCTCGAGCTTGGCCACGGCCGCCTCGCGCGTACGCACCTCGGTGATGCCGTCGAGTGCGGCGATCCAGTTGGCGACGGTTTCGCGGTTGAGGTTGTCCGGCAGATAAACGGTCACGGCCGAGCCAAGCGCGCCGTGGTGCACGACGTACGGGTCGGTGATCGGGCAGATGACGCGGCAGCCGTCGCCGAACTCGCGGGTAAGCTCGGTCTCGAGAAAAATAACATTGGGCTCGCCGTCGGCGTTGCACTTGGCGTTCATGCCGTGGTCGGCGGTGATGCCGACGATGGCGCCGAGGTCGAGCAGCCGGCCGACTTCCGTGTCGATGCCGCGATAAAACTCGCGCGACTCGGGCGCTTCCGGCGCGTACTTGTGCTGCATGTAGTCGGTGAGCGAGAGGTACAGAAAATCGGCGCGCCCGGCGGCGAGCAGCTCCACGCCGACGCGCAAGGTGTACAGGCTGGCCTCGCCGGAGTAGATGGAGGGCTTCGGGCCGGCGAGCGACTCGACGTCGTCGATGCCGTTGACCTCGAGGCTCACGTCGTCGGCCTTCTCGGCGGAGAGGGCGATGCCATCCATGCCCTTGGAGAGGAGTTCGCGCAGCTTGTCCTTGGCGGTGACCATGGCGACCTTGCGGCCGGCGGCCGAGGCGGCGGCGAGGATGGTGTCGTTGCGAAGGAAACGGGAGGAGTTGGTCATCACCTCCTCGCCGGTGTCGGGGTCGAGGATGTAGTTGCCGCCGATGCCGGTCTGCGACGGCGGGGTGCCGGTGACCATGGCGCAGTTGTTGACGTTGGTGAAGGAGGGCAGCGCGCCGCGGGCTTGGCCGAAGTGGCCGTTGGCCGCGAGCTTGGCCAAGCGGGGTAGCTCGCCGTGCGCGAAGCCAAGCGCGAGGTATTCCCCGGCGCAGCCGTCGACACAGATGACCACCACCGGCCGGGCCGGCAGGCGATAGTCGCGTTGATTGACAGTGATTGTTTCCAAAAAGATTTATTTATAAAAAGGCTTCTGCCGCCGGATCGGGAGGCAACGCGCTTGGCCAAGCGGGGGTGGGGTGTCGCGAAAGCGTCTTGGAGTGCGTGCGCTGTGCGCCGCTTTCGGGAGCCGGATTGAGTTAGTCAAAAAAGAAAACATGGATAGACAGGATGAACAGGATTCTGAAGAACGGAAAAGTTGAAACTGAAAACTACCATAAAAGCGGTGCCCAGCACCGCACTCCAAGATGCTGACGCATTTCCGGTGTTTTCCGGTTCCTTGAACCTTGAAACGGAAAACTTGAAACTCTCCGTTCACCCTCATCCGGCCTCCGGCCACCTTCTCCCTGAGGGAGAAGGAATCAAAGTGGGGAGCGCACGCGCCCTCGCGTGCTGCCTTGGGCGCCCCGCCCAAGGCTCGAGCCGTGAGTTGCCGCTGGATGATTCCGGCGAGGCGCCGGAATCCACACGCGGGGCGCGTGTGCTCCCCGTCGCTCCCTCTCCCAGCGGGAGAGGGCTTGGGTGAGGGCGAACGCAATACAGCCTTGAGAGCATGCGGTATGTTTTAAATCGCCGGGGTAATAAATTGTCAAGTCCGCTGCAGAATCAGAGCGGCAGGCCGGTGTACCAGTGGATGGAT
>Ga0066376_10002074_pt1 | contig 18913 bp, 18 predicted proteins | sample Knorr_S15_td_Bot_FD_77009 | JGI IMG/M metagenome (GOLD analysis project Ga0066376, IMG submission 77009) | Marine microbial communities from Southern Atlantic Ocean transect - Knorr_S15_td_Bottom_ad_5009_LV_A | ecosystem: Environmental > Aquatic > Marine > Oceanic | place: Southern Atlantic... | reverse complement strand
TCTATATTTTCTATATTTTCTATATTTTCTATATTTTCTATATTTTCTATATTTTCTATATTTTCTATATTTTCTATATTTTCTATATTTTCTATATTTTCTTTATTTTCTTTATTTTCTATATTTTCTATATTTTCTATATTTTCTATATTTTCTTTATTTTCTTTATTTTCTTTATTTTCTTTATTTTCTTTATTTTCTTTATTTTCTTTATTTTCTTTATTTTCTATATTTTCTTTATTTTCTATATTTTCTTTAATATTTGTTATATATTTCCATAAAAAATATCCACCACATACACAGATAATTACATGATAAGAAAACGGTAATATTGATATTATTATTTCAAACATATAACCTTTTTATATACGTCACACCGTATATAAAAATTTTACTAATTATTTAATATAAATAATATAATTATGTTGATGCGTATTTATGTGTCCATTCTAAAGCAGTTAATTCATATTCAGAATAATTATTTTTATATTGTCTAGCAATATCAATAACTAATGGGTCATCTGGATTGGGGTCACACAATAAAGAACAGATTGATAATAATACTTTAGATATTGTCAAAGCTGGGCTCCAATTTTCTTTTAAAATATCTAAACAAATATTTCCATTAGTATTAATATTTGGGTGATAAATTTTTGTTAAGAATTTAACTTTTGGTGGTTTAAATGGGTATTGTTGTGGAAAAGAAACACTTAAAAAAAATACACCATTTTCAAATGGAGATTCACTTGGACCTATAATAGTTGCTCTCCATTCAAATATATCATCATATTCTGGTCCAGCACTACAATTAACAGGTGGATCTTTTTTAATTTCAATTAATTCTCTTTCAATTCGTTTCAAAGCAGACATTATACTTATATAATAATATTAAAAATAATAATTCTTAACTTTATTTTTTAATAAATCAATTTAAAAAATTGAATTATTAAAAGAAATAATATATACTTTCCTATATATTACGATGTTACAATTTAGATATTTTTCAAAACGAACAAAAATTTTATGTTTAAATAGAATGTATTTATCAACTAAAATTTATCCAATAACGAATTGTACAGGAATTTATAAAATGGATATGAAAGAATTTTGGAAACAAGGAAATGTTAAAGATATATTACAATTACAAAGAGATTATTTTTCACAATATTCTCCTATGTGGAATGAAATTAAACCATTGTATAATGAAATGAGAATAACAAAAATAAAAAATAAAAAATGAAATTATAATATAGTACATAAATATAATTATAATATAGTACATAAATATAATTATGTATTTACCAATGTTACGTTTACTTTCTACTGTCAGACATTATGCTGGTCGTAATGCTACACCAGTAAAATTAAATTATATATGTAATTATGGAAAATTGAAACGTCCAAGTAATATTATCCAACAATCTTTATTTTTACATAGAGAATTACCAATTCGTCTAGCACAAAGAGCTATTGAATTGGAAAATATGCCATATTCTGTTTTAAAAACAGAATCAATACAAAATGTATATAATTTATATTTAAAATCATTTGATAAAATAACATCTCATGAGATTCCTGATACAATGGTACGATCAGATAATTTTACTAATTTGATTTCTGATATTAGAACAGATCATAATGATATTGAATTTGATATTTCAAGTGCTCTTGAACCTTATAGATTACAAAATAGTAATCTCCAATTCGAAGATGTCAAAAATATAGATAAAATCTTAGAAAATTTTTACAGTTCTCGAATTGGAATCCGTTTTTTAATCGGGCAACATGTTGATGTTCAAAAAGAAGAAATATCTGAAACTACTGTTGGTATGATAAATACACGTTGTAATCCACATAAAGTTATAAAACATGCTGTGGAAGATGTACAAACGATGATAGAAAATCTTTATTGTGATGAAATATTTTTCGAATATGATTTAGCAAAAAAGGATTATGAATTTTTATATATTCCTTCTCATTTGTACTATATTGTTTTTGAAGTTTTAAAAAATGCTGGACGTGCTACATTGGAATTTCCAAATTGTGTTAAACCAATTAAAATTCAAACTAGTGTATCAAAAGATGATTTTATTATTAAAATTTCGGATAATGGTGGAGGATTTTCACGAAACATAATGAAACAAATTTTTAGTTTTTCTTATACAACTGCGGGAGAAGAACATGAAGATAGAGGAATTAAAATTGCTGGATATGGGCATGGTTTAGGATTATCTCGTTTATATGCAAGATATTTTGGTGGAGATTTAACAATATCTTCTGTTGATGGAATTGGAACTGATGTATATATTTACTTAAATCGCTTTGGAGATAAAAAGGAAAATGAAGCAGATAATAGAACATAATATTTTATTAGTTATTTTATCAATATTTATTTATATTTATTATGTATAAATGGATGCCGAAAATTTAAATGAAAGAAAAACCCGTCGTATGATGTTAGAATATCGCTATCTTGATATGGAGCATGAAGAAGTAGAAACTTTATCTGAACAATACGTTAAGAAATTTGTAGATGATTTAATACCGGATGGTTTAAATCCATTTGAAAATGAAAATTTGTCTTCTGAAGAAGAAGAAGAAGATACTTTGGATGAAGAAAAAGAATTATCTGAAATGACATCAGATATTTTAAATAAATTATATAGAAAAATAACTTTAAAAACTCATCCAGATAGATGCAATGATCCAGAATTAAACGCTTTATTTCTAGAAGCAACAAAAGCTTATAATAATAAAAATTTACCAAAAATACTTTTACTATGTGATAAATTAAATATTGAAGTCCCATCATTAAATGAAGAAGATATTAAAATATTAAGCACAAATTGTAAATTAGTTCGTTCACGGATTGATAAAGTTAAAAAACAAGTTTCGTGGAGATGGTGTACTGCTGAAACAGAGCAGCATAAAAATGAAATTCGGCAATGGGTTAAAGATATTCTGATTGAAAAAGTTATAACATCTATTCATTATGATTCAGGTGATACAGATGAACAATGTCCAATTTGTTTAGAAATTTTTAGAGATTGTATGGTTTTATCAAAAATTAGATGTAATCATATTTTTCATGATGATTGTATTAATAAATGGTTTGATGTTAATTTTACTTGTCCTTTATGTAAAAGCATTTAAATATGCATAAATGTAATAACATTATTAATATATTAATAATAATATAAACTCATTATTTTAATATTAAAAAATCATTATGTTAAATTTAAATTCAAATACAAAAATTACAGATATTTCACTTGATATGTGGTCTTATTATCATAGAAAAGACTTAGCGAATCTATATAATATAATTAAAAGTCCTTATTGTAATATTAGTTATAAAACATTTATCCGTTTTGCATATAGATTTTCAGATAAACATTATCGTCATATTTTAGATAATTTTTCTGATGATTATTATACTAATAATAACACTAATACTGATATTGATACTGATACTAATACTGATATTGATACTGATACTGATACTGATACTGATACTGATACTGATACTGATACAGATATGCATACTGATGATAACAATAGCAATGATGTAAAACTATCAGATGAAACTGATTTACAACAAAGCGCAAAAAAGATATAGATACAAAGTAAAGAAATAATCAAATATAGCAAAGCGTATCTATTTTACTAACGACTACTAAATTTTTAATAATTAAAATAGATTATTATAAAAAAATTTAAATATAATTTTTTATAATAATATTTTTATAATGGAAAATAATTCACGCAAACGAAGAATTTTACCTAATTTTGTTAAAAATATATGTCCAGTTTCAAAAAAACGACGTTTGGAACAACCAACAAAATCTATTAAAAATCAGTTAGATTATTTACCAAATGATATGTTAAAATTAATTTTTAAATTTAGTCATACAGGTAAAAATATAGCAGAAAGTGATAAGTTTATATTAAAATATAAATTTTGCTGTAATGAAAATATTATATATTTTCAACACCGTTTAAAAAAATTTTTAAAAAGATATAAACCATCTGAGAATGATATCGAAGATTTTATTATTTTAATATCAAAAAAACATGAAGAATATAAATTAAATTCCTTAACTTATCCACAAAGTTTAATAATTATCAGACAAATTATTTGTGGGTATTTTCATGGTTGGGCAATGAGAATGAAAATAGATAGTAATTGTAAATGTCGTCGTGATTGTTATTTTTGTATAGTGCGTCGTATAAAAATAGGATATCTTTTACATATTTTAGATAAAAATTATTATATCTGTGAACAATTAACTTCTCTAAAAGTTCAAAAAGTTTTGTTCATGTATTATAAACAATCACGTGTTACAAATCTATCAAAAGATAATTTGATAGATAGACAATTATCATCATCATTTAATATTTCTAAAAATAATAGAGAATGGATTCAATTATTATTTAATGATATATTATACAATTCTTCAAGTAAAGTATATATAAATAATTGGAAAGTATAGTTATTTTATTTATATAAATAAAAATTGAAATATTTAAGCAAAACTTAACTTAATATAATATATTTTGAATAATATGAGCAATATCCAACTAAATATTCAACAATTACATGCTTTACAAGAAATGAAAAAAGGATGGAATTGTTTTCTGACAGGTCCGGGTGGAGTTGGTAAATCATTTTTGATTGATATTTTTGTAAAATGGGCAAAACAAAAATATAGATTTAATCCAAAATCGGTTGCTGTAACAAGTACTACTGGTATATCTGCACTATTAATTAATGGTAATACAATTCATTCATTTGCGGGTATAGGATTTGGAGAAGAAAGAATTGAAATCCTTTTAAGAAAAATAAAAAAAAACAATGCAGCAAAAATGCGTTGGAAATTTATAAAAGTATTGATTATTGATGAGATATCAATGTTAAATCCCTTATTATTTAAAAAATTAGAAAAAATTGCGAGAATTCTGAAAGGTAATGACCTTCCTTTTGGTGGTATTCAAATTATTTTAAGTGGTGATTTTGCTCAATTACCAGCAGTGAAATCGCTCAAATTTTGTTTTGAAACAAAAAAATGGAATAAATGTATCGATAAAATTTTATATCTTACAGAAATTGTTCGCCAAAAAGATAAAATTTTTCAAAAATGTTTGAATGAGATTAGATTAGGTAATATAACTTCTGAAACGATTGATATTTTAAAAAGTCGTGTAGGAATTGAATTAAAAAATGATTATAATATTGAACCAACTAGATTATTTTCGTTAAAATATCAGGTAGAAATTATAAATAATGATCATTTACAACAATTAATTGAAAAAGGTAATATACGAAAAATATACAAATCGAGAACAATAATTGTAAAAAATTTAAAAAAATTTAATGAAATATATTTAAAAAAAATGATGGATAAAAATTGCCAATGCGTAGATGAATTAACAATTTCAGTTGGCTCACAAGTAATGATTATAGCGAATAATATTACTGAAAAAATTGTAAATGGTACGAGAGGTATCGTCACTGAATTTATTGGCGAATCTCCTAAAATTCGTTTATTAGATGGAAGAGAAATTGTTGTATTACCCCATGTATGGGAATACAATAAAGATGATGAAATTATAGTAACAAAGCAACAATTACCATTATGTCTTGCGTGGGCAATGAGTATTCATAAATCTCAAGGCTCAAGTATTGATTATGCTGAAATTGATCTTGGCGAGTCAATTTTTGAAGTAGGTCAAGCATATGTTGCTTTATCAAGAGTTATAACATTAAATGGTTTGTCTATTATTAATTTTAATGAATTTAGTTTAAAAACACATCCAAAAGTCATTGAATTTTATTCAAAATTAAAATCCAATATATTATAAATTTGAATTTAACTTAGTCAATAAAATATTTATTTTTAATATAAATCGAATCTATAATTTTAGTTATAGATTTAGAACGATTATCTTTCAAAAGTTTTTCTTCAACTATTTTTTTTTTGCCACACCATTGACATGATAATAAACCAAAAACGTATATATTTTTTAAGTTAGTTTCCATTGTTTCTGAATTATAATTAAAACAATTTTTAAAAAAAGAAAAATTCATTTCACAAAAGAATTTAGTATTAATTTTATATCCAGTCAATAAATAACATTTATCAAATTCTATTAAATATTCTTTTTTTTTACTTTTAAAAAAAAATTTATTATCAAAAGCATCTATTACAATTGAATTATAATAAATCTGAATATTTTCAGCATATTTTTTTAAAATATATTTCAATTTATTTTTAGCATATTCTGATATTTTTGAGCTATGAAATTCATTAGAATCTTTTATAATCCAATGAATAGTATTAGCGTGTAATAATTCGATAATACAATCAGTAGCTGAATGTCCATTTCCAACAACAATTATCTTTTTATTTATTTCTTCAAAATCAAAAAGATAATGAGAAATTTTTGGATTTGTTTTTTCTCCTTGAATACCTAAATAAATTGGTGTATCATAAATTCCAGTGGATAAAACAACATTTTTAGATGTAATACTAAAAATTCTTGATAGATTTTTTACTTTAATATTATATGTATCAGTTTTATTTTTTATAATATCAATCATTTCTAAATTTTCATAAATTTTTAAATTTTTATTTTTAATATATGATAAATAATAATTTAAAACATCTAAGGTATCTAATCTAGCATCCATTTCTATTGAATTATATTCGTAATTATCAAAACAGATTTCTTTAAAAGTTGAATGAAAAATTACATTAGGATAATCATAATAATAATTACAAATTTCGCCTTTATCAATACAAATTATCGTTTTATTCGGAAATTTTGCTTTTAATTTAGAAAAAGCATATAAACCATTTGGTCCGGCACCAATTATAAGAATGAAACATTTAGTTGGAACTTCCATTTATATTTAAATATATAAATAAAATTGAAATATTTAAATTCATATTAAATAAATTAACTAAAATGATGTCAAAAAGGGTTGCTATATTTGCAGATTTTGATTTAACTTTAACTGAAGAATATCAACAAATACCTCTTATAGATAATTATTTAGAAAAATATAAGAAATTTTATAATAATCCAAAAATACTAGAACATTATAGAAAATTTGATCCAAAATTTATATTCAAAGAGCCAGAGGATTTTTTCAAAATTCTTCATGTAAAACGAGATGAAATTATGTCTCAGGATAAAAATGCTCGTATTCAAAATGGAATTACTTGGTTAGGGCAATTATTATGTGATACACAAGAAGGTTATCCATTAGAAAATCTTTCTTTGGAGGAATTATATGAATTTGGTAAAAAAATTAAAATGTCTAAAGGATGTTTGGAATGTTTTATCAAATTAAAAGAAGTATGGTTAAAAAAAGGAATCGAAATTAAAGTATTTATTGTTAGTGTAGGATTAAAAACATTAATTCGTGGAGCATTAGATGGATATATGAAAGAACATAATATTAAAGAAAATCCAATCGATGGAATCTATTCGGCTGAAATAAATGAAACAATATCAAATAATAAAAAACGTAGATTAGAAGTTATATCAGTAATAGAAGATTATTCAAAAACTGAAATTGCTTATGAAATAGCTAAAGGTGGAAAGTCAAACAGAGATAAAAAATTTACAGGAAATGATTATATTATCCCACATAATAAGTTTATAGTTCTGGGTGATGGCTTTAGTGATATTCCAATGTTTCGTTTTTTTAGAAAAAAAGGTGGTCGTGGAATAATGGTTTATAAAAAAGGATGTATGACTTCTTATTTAAAAGCTAGAACAAATTCATTTGATAATGTAGATTATTTACTTGAAAGAGACTATACACCAAGTTCATTAAATCCATTATGGTATTATTTGAATAAATGTATATCAGATATTTCTTATAAAAAATGTAAACATTCAGAAGTTTCTATATATAATTATAAATGGTCAAAATTAATGTCTGATACAGAAGAACAAGAAATCGAAAATCATTTATCTAATTGTGAGGATCATAAATTTGGATTTACATTAACATACGTTGTTCCGCATAATTAAATTTTAAAATTGATTTCAAATCAATTTAATTAATCAAATAAAAATACAAATTAACGAATAACGTAATAACAGTAATAATGAATAAGAACTCAAATTTGAGTAGTTTGGAAGAGATAACTGGTTTGGATGATAATATAAACATTATAGAAGATACTTCATCATATTATGATGAAAAAGAAAATATATTTTTTTCATTACCACCAAATAATGATACTTTTATAAACAAAACATATGAAGAAATTGTAGATACAAGTGAATTACTAACTATTGTTTTAGCAAATGTAAAAAATCCCCCAAGTTTTATATTAACTGATATTTCATTTATTGAACATGGATTTCACAAACGTTTAATGAAATATACACCAAAGAATTGTAATTGTATTATGACAAGTATTGTTTTAATTTGTCAAAAAGAAACTTTTGATATTTACAAATGTTTTTTAATTAAACCAAAAGATATTGAAAATGTAAATCAAATATTATCAAACAAAGATTATTGTTGTAGTCGTATTAATATTTACGATGTAATTAATATTAAACATATAGTTTTTGATAAAATATTTGATAGAATTAGCGATAATTTATTATTTGCAAATAGTGATTCTTCTCAAAGATATTCAAAAAGAAAATTTAATTTTAATAATATTAGAGAATGTATTAATAGTGATCAATTTATTATAGATAGACTTGAAAGTCTAAGTCTGGATGAAATTGAATATAATGGTTATAATACTGAACAAACTGGTATTACAAATAATACATATCTATTTGATGAAAGAAATTCTACATTTTTTAAAAAATGTAGAAAAATCGAACGCTTGGATGAAGAAAATACATCCGATTTCATATTAAGAAAAATTAACGAAAAAGAAAAGCGTAATACTTTATATAAAAATGAATATAACAATATTAAATTAATTTTTGCAAATTTATACAATACTAGTAAACATGGTAATTCAAAATTCGAAAATATTAGTAAAGTATTAACAGAGCAGATTGCTAATCGTATTTTTAAATCACATAAACATTATATATATGCTTTACGTGATTTAAAAACTATAAGAAAATATGCTAATATTCACCCTGAATCAATATGGTCTGCTATATATGCAAGTTATGTTGATGAATGTAGTGCTATTCAAAAAGTATCAGAACATACATTTCGGAATAATACAAATAAAACTGATAATTTTATTTTTACAGATGATGATATAGAATTACTTAATTTTATTAAAGCTTCTTACGGTATGAAGCCATTTATACCGCTAAAAAGAGAAAAATCTGCTTATTTTTCAATTTTACCAAAAGATTTTGATGGTGTGAGAAATGGATATAAAATAAATACATTAAAAGAATTTAGAGAAAGATTTGATATTTTTACTCGTGGTTTATTTAATAATTTTGATTGGCTAGACGAAAAATGTTTAGTATCTGGTTCTTGTATTACAGCGTGTTTAGCACACTATAATAAATGTGGTGAAGATATTAAAGAATTTGAAACATATATAGATGCAAATTATAAAAATTCAGATGTAGATATATGTACAACTGCTGAATTATTACCACAACTTCAACAAAATATTTACGAATTATATAAAAAGAAAGAATTAAATAAGAAAAAAAAGTTGATTAATATTTTTAAAAATAACAAAAAAACAACAGTTACATTATGTGCAAATATAACAAAAACTGTAAATAATCTTGATAAACTTAAAGATTTTACCAAAGTATTGGAAAAAAATATTACGTCATATAAATGTAACCATTGTGGTTATAAACAAGATAGTGAATTATTTATGAAAGGCGAAACCCATATCATCTTATGTAAACAAATAAGTAAATTATTACAAAATTCTAATAGATATGGTGCAAAAATTTATAAATTATCAATTGATCCAGTAATTGATAATAAAAATTTCCGTCCAATCGATGTTTATACTAATGATTTTGGAAAAATTGGATTATATCATATGCCAATTGTTAGAGCTGCTTATTCTGGAAAAAAGATATATATGTATCCAAGTTTTGTATGTAGTGCATTATCAGGATATTGTCCTGATTATAAATGGTTTAAAGGTAGAAAAAATCCTATGAGTATTATTCTTGATAAATGGATGAAAGGATATAATATTATTCTAAATTCGACAGAACAATTACAATTGATGTCATATTTTATTTATAATTATAAAAATGAGGCTAAAAAAAAGACTCCAGTATTAGCACGTTATCGTAATGATTGGGAAATGTCATTTAGTAACCCTCGAACTATTAAAAGAATTTGTAGAGATATTGAATTTTATGCTGATCCAATCAAAACAACAATTGATGAAAGTCAAGTTAAACAACTTATATTTAATTATATATGATAATATAGTTTAACTTGTATTTTTAATAAAAACCAAAATAATCCAGTCCACTATATTTTTATTTCTTCTTTTTCATCTAATTCATTTTTTTTAGAAATTTCAACTATTTCATCTAATTCAGTTTTTTCAGACATTTCTATTATTTCAACTATTTCGTGCATTGGTACTGAAATTTGAACATTAACTTTTTGACAACAACTACAATGTTTAATACAACATATTATTCCAATTATAAATATCAAGAAAAAAACGATTATAACACCGATATAATCATTCGTAGTAGACATATTTTATATTGTATATATGTATTTCAATTTTTATAAATTAAACTGAAGTTTATACTTTAATATTATCATCTGAATATCATCTGTAATAATATCATCTCTTTCATTAGAATAACAACAAATACAATCTTATGGACGACATATATAAAATAAACATGAACAGAATACTATAAAAGATAACAAACAACCAGACATAATTTCAATTGTAGATAAATTCATTTCATTTTACATATAACATACAAATATTCATTTTTATATTAACATTATTAATATATTAATATATTAAATTAATAATTTAATGAAACATTCACTTAGTTGTCCGAAATTTTTAAATTTCGAATTAAAAAAAAATTTTGTATTTTCAAGAAAAATACAAGAAAATTTCACATCCAAAATTATAAATCCTATATATAAAAAAAGACAAATTCTAAGTATTTTTTTATACTTATTAATTCCGTTGATTTTTATATTAATAAATGGGTTATGTTTGAGATATTTACCAATAAAATATCTTATGATATATATTTTTCTTGCAACTTATTCATTTTGGAGACAAGATAATATTAATCCACATTCATTAAATAAATATATTAGAAATTTAACCATTTGGATATGGTTCAAAAATTATTTCCCAATATCTTTAAAACAAACAGAAATTTTAGATAAAAATAAAAATTATATTTTTGGATATCATCCACATGGGATTTTACCTTTTGGTGCTATTATTAATTTTGGAACAAATGCTAACAAATTTGATAATTTATATCCAGGAATTAAACCATATTTAGTAACACTAAGAACACAATTTTTTATACCATTTTACAATATATATTTAAGTTTTTTGGGCATAACAGATGCTTCAAAAGAATCAATTAATAAAATATTAAATAATGGTCCCGGATCAAGTTGTGTTATTATTTTAGGCGGAGCTAGAGAAAGTTTAAATGCATATCCAGAATCAACTAAATTAACTCTTAAAAATAGAAAAGGATTTATAAAATTAGCATTATTAAATGGAGCTTCGTTGGTTCCAGTCTATAGTTTTGGTCAAAATGATAGTTATAATCAAGTTATATATAATTCTGATTCTACTTTAAGAATTATACAAAAACAATTTCAGAAAAAATTAGGATTTGCAATTCCATTCTTTTATGGAACTGGTTTATTTTCAAAATTTGGATTTTTACCAAAAAGAAAACCAATAAATACAGTTATTGGAAAACCAATTCATTGTCCAAAAATTGAAATACATAATTTAAAACAAATTATTATCAATTATTATCATAATTTATATATCAATGAATTAACTAAAATATATAATAAATACAAATTAATATATTCCCCACATGGAAAACCTCTCGAATTTGTATAAAATATAAAATATTCTTCTTTTATATTATTACTATTTTATTATATCTCACGGAAAAACATTTGCATTTTTATGAAATAAAAGATATTCTTCTTTTATATCATTATTACTATCTTTACTATATATCATCGGTAAATCAATATTTGAAATTTTTTCTTTTCTCATTAATATGTTTACCCAATCATTATTCTTAAAAAATTTATGACTTTTTATATCCATTATTGTATATCTTTCCATTGGTAAAAGAAAAATATTTTTTAATAAATTCTTTAATATTAATGGTAAATTATTTGGAATAATATCACTTAATTTACACTTACGTATTATATCTAAAATAACATCTTTATTCATATTATGAAATACCGGTTTATCATGTGATAATTCTATCAATAATATTCCTAATGCCCATATATCAGAACACTTACCATAATATTTTTTTAACATTTCAGGTGATAAATATTCAATAGTACCTTCAATCTTATCTGTTCTATATAAAATATGATAATCATTTTTTATATGTTTATTCAATCTACGAGCAAATCCTAAATCAACAATTTTTATATATCCTAATTTATTTATTAAAATATTTTCTGGTTTTATATCTAAATGAACAAAATCATTATTATGCATAAACTCTAATGCTAAAATAATTTGAGAAATTAATAATTTAGTTAATTGATAATCATTTTTAGTAAAAATATAAGCATTTTCTTTTTTTACTTTTTTTAAAAAATAAAATAACTCCATACCATCAATATACTCAGTTACTATAAAAAAATGATTCTTTGTTTCAAAAAAACCTTCAACATTTACTAAAAATGGATGTTTTAATCTTTGCATTATTTCAACTTCTCTTTTAACTGTTTTACCATATTTCGTTTTATGAATTTTTTTTAAAGCATATAAAAGCCCATTATCATTATATTTAGCTAAATAAACAATTGAAAATGAACCAGTTCCCAATATTTTTATTAATGTAAAATCTTTTATCTTTAAATCATCTGGTAACATTTTTACTATTCTTTACTAATAAGAATTATTTTTATATAATTATTTTTACTTTTTATTTAAATATTAAAATTGATAACAATTTTAATATTTAAATATCAATTATTGCTCACTTTATAATGAAAGGGGAATATAAAAATCTTGTATATGATTGGACAGGTGAATGGAAAATCCAAAATAAAAATTCCGATTGGAACAATACAACCATTTTACTAATTCAATATAACTATAATACTTTAAAACAACAAACAAAAGAAGATGCACAAATCTGGAAAATCAAAGTTGATAATAATAATAATAAATACGGAATTTTTATAGTATTAAAAAAAAATGGAAGAATGAAAGTATATAAAGGTCAAATGAATAAAACTCTTAATATAATTAGTTGGAGAGATTATAATAGTAATAAAATGGTTGATAAATGGATTAAATCTATAAAATAAAATAAAATAAAATAAAAATTATTATATATTTATAATATAATCTAATATGTCAAATAATCTAAAAAATCAAGTTGCTTTATTTAAAAATATGATTTTAAATAATTATCAAAATCAAATAATTGATCCAATTATCCTTTTGGAAATTAATTTATTACGATTTCTTAAAGCAAGAGATTATAACATAAATCAAGCACTTGATATGTTTATAAATGTTAATACTTGGCGACATAATATTAACATATATAATATATCAAATTTAAATATCAATTCTGTCACCAAAATAAAAAAATATTTCCCATCTTATTGGTTAACTCTTGATAAAGTCGGACACCCAGTTTATGTTGAATGTCCCGGAATTATTAATATAAAACAATTAATGAAAATTACTACAATTGATAAAATGACTAATATATATATTCAAAATTCTGAATATATGTTTACACATTTATTCGATTTATTGTCAAAGAATAATAAATCAAATATAACACAAACATTATCTATTATCGATCTTAAAGGATATTCTTTTAAAAACTTTACAAAAGAAGTTTGTACATATATTAAAAATATTATTCATATCGGAAATTCATATTATCCAGAAACTACATATAAAATGTTTATTATTAATACACCATTTCTTTTTAATACTATATGGAATTTACTTAAACCATTAATTCCTAAAAGAACTCGTAACAAAATTTTCATCTTAAAAAAAGGACAAGAAACAATTTTATATGATTTTATCGATAAAGATAAATTACCTAACGATTTAAATTTTACTAATATAAAAAATGCTGATAATTCATTAGAAAAAAATTACCTAAAATGGTTAAAAAAAAAACAACTCAGCTTAAAATGTTAGCATTTTCTCTAATTTATTTGAATGTTTCTTTGGACCCAAATATACAAATACAAATTTAGAATTTATAAAAAAACGTTTTGATAAATTTAATAATTGCCGAGATGTTACATTATTTCTTTTTTTAATCCTTGCTGGTAATTTCTCTAAATCTTTTCCATATACCATATACTTTTCTAAATATGTTGCATAATCTTCATGCGTTTCTAATAATAATTCCTCCTGTATATTCAAAAGCTTTTTCGCAAATTTTAACTCTTTTTCTGAAATTAAATTCGTTTTTAAATCTTTTAAAAATTTCATTACCACTTCAATAGTTTCAAATATCTTCTCATTATCTACACCTATCTTGATTGTCATAAAACCATGATCAAATGAATACTCTAAATGTGCTGATGTATGATATGATAAACCCCTCTCCTCTCGTAATAATTTATATAAACGCGAACTTGGACCACCACCAATTATTGTTGATAATAATTCATATTTATAAATATATCTATTCGCTGCTTTATCTGCTCTAAACACAAATTGTAAAGTTGATTGAGAAATATTTTGATGCAAAAAACGTAAACGAATACCTTTTTGTTTATCATAAGTAGCTATTACCTTATTTTTTTTACCTCTCTTCAATTTACTAACTTTACCCTTTATTATTGATAAAATATTATTTATATTTTCTTCAAGATTACCTATAACCATTATAAAAGTATTATTCGAAGTATAATACTTTTCCTTAAATTCTACTAAATCAGTTCTATTAAATTTTCTTACATTTCGCTTTAATCCTAATATAGTTCTTCCTGCTGGTTGATCACCATATAATTTCTCTAATATATTACTATGTAATACATGCTCCTCATCATTCTGATACATATTCATTTCCTCTATAACCACATTTCTTTCTAAATCTATCTCATTCTTAGGAAATGTTGAATTCATATATATATCCAAAATTATATCCAATAAACTTTTCCAATATCTTTTGTGAGATATTCCATAATATGTTGTATAATCATCACTCGTAGCAGCATTATATGACGCACCAATTTTGGCAAAATCCTCTATTATTTGTAATTTATCCCGATTTATCGTTCCCTTAAAACACATATGCTCTAAAAAATGCGACATACCATTCAATTCCTTTGTTTCATAATTTGAACCAATTCGACATACTATGTGAATACCTATATCATTACGATGAGGTATGTCTGAAAATAATATCTCCATACCATTCTTTAATTTAAATTTCCTATAATTAACCATCACAATATATATATTATGTATAAAGATTTATATATCGCTCCTCAATATAATTTAAAAATGATTTACTACGACATAATGGACAATTTGCCTTTTTTTTTATCCAATCCTCTATACAACATTTATGTATATAATTATGACATGACGGACAATTTATTACCAAATCTTTATTTTTAAACTCTGACATACATATCGGACATTCATCATTTACATTCAATTCTCTTTTACTATTATGAAATACATCTTTATATTTACCACGAAGTGATATATAATGTTCCGTTATTCTATCATCATAACAACTATTATCCAAATTTAATAACAAATTTTGATAAGAATTCATTATATTCTCACTAATATTTTCACTAAATTTTAAAGTATCAAATAAATCTGATATACGATTTGATAAACAATGAATCAAATAATCTTCTGAATTAACTATATATACTTTTAACACCTTTAGTAAAATAAAACAACAATGCTTACATAAACACTTTAATTGCTTACAACGAATATTATCCGGACAATTACAAGATATATTCTTACGATTTCTATTTATTGTTATTTTATATATGTTTCCAGTTGTTCCGCATATATAAAAACATAATTTATCATTTATACTCGTATTATCAACCAAAAAAAATCTCTCATTTAATGATTTATTAATTCGCTTTTTCTGATCATATTTTAATCTTGTAATCATTATTTTATTATATTTATCATTATTTTTATTTCGATTTTATATTGTTAAAATTATATTCAAAATTTCTTCCAATATTTTATCATGATCTTTATTTGTACAATTTACTATAAAATCATTATATTTCTCATATAATATTTTCCTTTCTTTAAATAAATCATTAAATGTCATTCCAGCTCTAATAATGACACCCCTTTTCTTTAAATCACCTAACCTATCTCTTAATATTTTTTTATCCAACTCAAGATAAATTATTATACTATTTATCTTTTTTAAATGTTTCATTATCTTATCACTATATATTACACTACCACCAGGCGAAATAATTGTATTACGACACTTTAAATTACAAAGTGTTTCTTCTTCATATTTACTAAATCCATCATTTCCTAACTCCTTTAAAATTATACCCACTCTTTTACCATAAATTTCCCCCATTAAAATATCACCATCTATATAATCAAATTTATACCTATCACTTATTATTTTACCCCAATAACTTTTACCTACACTAGGCATACCAATAAAAACAATATTCTTATTATTCAATTTCATAAATATACTTTAATCAAAATATATTTATAAAAATGTGAGATATATTTATATAATTTTCTTATAATACTATTTAACTTACAGTTCTAACCACAGTGATAAGTACATCCTACAAAACATGCAAGATAAACATCGTCACCATTATTACTCTTAGTTGTATATTCTGCTTCAGTTGCAATCAAAGTTCCATCAGCATTTAAGAATCGTGTTTCATATTCGTATTTCATTTGTTGTTGTCCATTTGCATCTAAATCATCTTCATATTGAACATTTCCATTTGTATCATAAACAATTATTGTTTGTGTTTCTACTACATCTTCCATTATTTCGACTTTATATTCTCTATTATTTCCGTCAGTATCAACTAATGCATTACCAGCATCATCATATACTTGAACCATATTATATAATGGTTCATTTGTTGTGTTTGTTTTTGTTGTTTCTACATACTTCTGTAATGATTCATTATATGTAATTTTTTTAATACTTTCGACTCTTGATACTAAACGTGGTTTTTGTGTAGTTCTTGTAGTTTCTGTAGTAACTACTTTTTGTTTGACAATTGATGTTAAACTGAAATCACAATCACACGTTATTTTAGCAACACTTGAATTCAATAATTGATTAGAATCTTGTTTTACACCATATCCTGTAACTGATGAGGATGTAATATAAGAACCATTCGCAACATTTCCATTTTTATTACAAACCCACATTGCACCTTCACCTACAGAATTTATGTGAATTCTTTGTTCATTATCATTAGTCTTTTTCTGTATTGTTTTAAAAGCTCCATAACCACTTGCTCTATTATCATTATTATCAATTTCATCTGATACTACTCCAAATACTCTAATATCATTATCTGTATTAGATAAATCACAAATAGGTAATGATTCTACCATTGTAGGAGAAATTTGACCATCTATATTCATATATTTACCGGTTGAATAAACAATTAATCCATAGTGACTACTATCTACATTATTTTGTGGCATACATCTATGTTGTCCAGTAAAATCATTAATTCTACCATTAGAACCATAACTATTTTCGAAATAACCAACATAAACTGATGATCCACTATTATCATTCATATATAAATCAACGTTTTTATCATGACCACTGCTATTACCCCATCCTAATTCAAATCCTCCGTAACCACTTTCACCAGTAATAGTGAGAAATCTTTCATTTTGAGTAGCAGCATTTGTCATTTTAAACTTACCATCAAGATGTAATTGCTCAGTTGGATTATTAGTTCCAATACCAACATTACCACTTGCTCTTTGTATAGTAACAACACTAACACCATCTGCATCATTATCATGACGAGCAATATTAAATGTATTAGATTTCCAATCTAATATTGCATTATCATTACCTCCATTATAACCAATTGAAAAACCATAAATATCACTTGAATGTTCTTTAAAGAAAATTCTACCACCACCATTCTGATTGAGGGTTGAATATGGTATAAGGAAAATACCTTCATCTTGTCCTAGTCCATTTGTTATACTCAATTCTGAACCAACAACATGTAATTTTGTTTGTGGACTAGTAGTTCCAATACCAACATTACCACTTCCATCAATTCTCATACGTTCTGTTAATGAACCACTAGCCGGTTTTGTTTGGAATACTAATCTACCAGCACCACCAGATTTAACATTTAATCCAATTCTTACTCTTACATTTGCATCAGTCATATTGCCTCCGTGAGAAAATGCCATATATACAGAATCTGTAGCACCAGTTAGTGCGTCAGTTGAAGATAAATGAATAGCATTTCTATCAGTAGTATCATCAGTTATTATACCCATTTTTGCTTCTGTAGAGGAAGTTCCAATACCAACATTTCCTAATACGGTTAAATTACCTGTATCACTTGTTAATGCCATTAGTCCTGTTTCAGAACTATTTTCCCATATAAATCCTTTATCTGCCTCATTTTTCATTCTCATACGTATAGCAGAATTTGATACTCCTCCATAAGACACAGCAGAACCACCAGAAAAAGATTTTC